>Ga0208647_1000347_pt1 | contig 14557 bp, 29 predicted proteins | sample AntAceMetag02UKA_FD_184765 | JGI IMG/M metagenome (GOLD analysis project Ga0208647, IMG submission 184765) | Saline lake microbial communities from Ace Lake, Antarctica - Antarctic Ace Lake Metagenome 02UKA (SPAdes) (version 2) | ecosystem: Environmental > Aquatic > Non-marine Saline and... | reverse complement strand
AAAGGAAAGTTGTGCCTTATGGAAGTGGGGCAAATGTTATAGCTCCAAAAAAACACATTGGAAAAAAAGCGATAATTATCATTCTTAAAGATTAGTTAAAAATTTCTTGGAGTTGTGCGACACAGCAAAAAAACAAAAAGATATATAAACCTATTATTCCACGCGTCTTTATGCCAAAGAAGACTACAATAGCAATTATATTAGTTCTATTAGTTGGAATTGTTCTTATATATGGATATACTTCAAGTAATAATAACAACTCAAATACTGTCAAGTCAGAAGTTTTGGAAAGCATAAAGTCAGATAAAATTTATTTAGGGTTATCTGAAGATTTCCTAATTACAGTTAATGAATTGGATAATAACAAAATTATGGCAAAGTTAATTATGAGGCCTCAGTTCCAAGAAGAATCAGGTGAGGATATTAATACAGATATTTTCAAAAATTTTATTGGAGGCTTAGTATCAGGATATATGGCATTAGTAATTGATGAGCACATAAAAGAGTATGATAGTATTGAAGTAATATTATATGATAATAACAATAACCAGCTTTTCCGGAAAGTTTTTGTTAAAGGAGAGGTTAAAAGTCTGAAAGATGCCGGTTATTCTCGTGATGCCTTTGACTTATTAATGGATAATTAAAATGAATATAATAGCTTTAACTGCCGGAATAGTGTTTATCTTATATGGTTTATACGGGTTGATAAAAAGAAAAATGATAGCTCCTTGGCTATTATTTGGAGGGCAAAATAGGGCAGCAGATAAATATAAATTTGAGGCTGCAAAGAATATGTTCTCAGAAGATCGACAAAATATTAAAAATTATATGATTCATGGATCATACGCAATCATTGAAGGCATTATTCTCATAGTTTTTGGCATATCAATAATTTTCGTCAATTTTTAAGTAATCGGCAAAACTCCAGTCACCTTAGGATCCAAAGTTCCCATATGCGAAGTCTTCCTCAAACCTAAACCCCACTTAACAAATTCCGAAACAGAATAACTAGTCGGCCCCGCAGGCTTATCAAAATTAATCAAACCAAAATTCAATAACTCATTCATTTCTTTCATGGAATAAACCGCAAAAATGACTTTTTATATCTAATCTATATTGACACAAAAAAAGACTAAAAAAATAAAACAAACATTTAAATAAAACATTATAAAATATAATGTTATGAAAAAGTCGTTATTGACAATACTCGGTTTGAGTTCTGGACTAGGAATTTTACAAATAATTTATGGCATTTTTGGCTATTTTGCAACTGGAGATTCTGATGGCCTCGAAGTTTCAATGTTTATTGCCATACCTGTTTTATTCTCATTCATTATGTTCTACAAAATTTTAAAAGATCCTGAGTATTTTGAAAAATATAAACTTTCATTCAAGATATTTGGATATGGAATTATTACAGGTTTGAGCCTAGGGATAGCAGAGTTTTTAATAGAAATAATATTTTTTCCAGGCGAAGGCTTTCTCGGGTTAACATCTTTAATTATATTTATATTCATTTTAATTATTTCCCTAATTGTCTCAATTGTTAGCCTATCGATTACTTTCTTCAAAAATAGGTAATTTCCAATACTATATTTTTCAATTTTTCACTTCTTAAAACATCCAATCTCATGATCATCAACTATGCCAATAGCCTGCATAAAAGCATAAACAATTACAGGACCAACAAAATTAAAACCTCGCCTCTTCAAATCCTTACTAATCTCCTCCGACAACTCAGTAGAAGCAGGTAGTTCAGCCACAGATTTAAAATTATTAATAACAACCTTCCCATCAACAAATCCCCAAATATAAGAATCAAAACTTCCAAATTCATTCACAACCTCAATAAACGCCTTAGCGTTCCGAATAGCACTCTTAATCTTCAACCGATTCCTCACAATCCCCGCATCTCCCATCAACCTCCCAAAATCCTCATCCCCAAACCCAGCAACCGCCTCATAATCCCAATCACAAAACGCCTTTCCATAAGCCTCCCTCTTCCTCAAAATAGTAATCCAACTAAGCCCCGCCTGAGCCCCTTCCAAAATCAAAAACTCGAATAGAACTTTATCATCATGCACCGGCACACCCCACTCCTCATCATGATACTTAACATACAACTCATCATCCAAAACCCAAGAACATCTATTCATCAATTCCATAAAATAATTTAATCCGCATATCTTCATCTGTCATCAAAGGCATCTTCAAAGCTTCTTTCGGATCAACCCATCTAAAATCCTTATGCTCATTGTCATTTATAACAATATGCTCAAGTCCATCTAATACCTTATGAAAACTATGAAACACAAAATCATAATCAGGAAACCGAACAAAGTATTTTTTATGATAAGTAACGTCAGTTAATTTCAACCCAGTTTCTTCGTTCACCTCTCTAAAAAGCGCTCCATAAATATCCTCACCTTCATCCATTTTCCCAGCCGGCTCACCCCAAGTTCCACCCTGCGGCTTATGGTCCTGCCGATGCAACAAAAGCATCTTCCTATCACATTCAACAATACAACTCACAACCTCAAAAACAGAATCAAAATCTTTAGGCATCTCTTCATATATCATAAAATAAAACATAAATCCTAAATTAAAAACTTATCTACTTAAGTTCCTTAGTCGAAGCAATCTTCTGCTTATGCTCGCCCTTAACACTCTGCTTCTCAACCTTAGCCTCAACCTTAGCATTCTTAGCATCCTTCTCAGCCTCAGACTTAGCATCTTCCTTCTCCTCAACAGCATCAACAACTCCATCCTTATCCTTATCAGCAACAACCTTCTCCTTCTTCGCAGGCTTTCCTTTTTCCTTATCCCCTATTCCTTTTTCCTGGATAGCCTTCCTCTTCTCCTGTCGAGCCATAGCAAACTTAACATAATCAGCAGGATCAGCCAAAGTCACATAAACAAGACCATCAACTTTCTTCGCATTAACCTTAATCTTATGCAAAGGATTCTTAATTCCCCTAAACCAAATCTCATTATTCAAATTAATATCAACCTTAATCTTCCGAGTATCCCCATCACGAACATTCATATGCCGAACCATAAATTCCTTCAAAGTCTTAACCGCTTTCTTAGCCCTACGGTAATGAGGCACGTTCATAAATCCCTTCCTCATAGGAACAATATATTCCCTCTCCAGTTCAACAGCATCAACTTTCTTTTCCTTCTTAACTTTACCGGCCTTAGCAACCGCAGGCTTAGATTTCTCTTTCACAGAATCCTGTTTATCCTTTTCATCCTGCTTAATATCTTCTTCTTTCTCTGGAACAACTTTCCCTTCAGCCTTAGCAATAGCTTCTTTATTCTCAGGAGTTTCCTTAAGCTCTTCTAATTTCTTAGTCTCTTTAACTTCAGTATTCTCAAGTCCTTCCAAACCTTCCCCAACACTCTCCACAACTTTCTCTTCTATCTTCTCAGCAGCCTCGCCAACTTTCTCCACAACAGCTTCCAATTCTTTTTCAACATTAGTTTTCTTTTCTTCTACCATTATTCTTTTGTATACAAGCGACACTCAGGGCATTTTATTAGTTGCTTAGCAAAAAGCGAATCAGTTGGATTAATAAGATTATTATTACAAATTGCCCTACCAGTTTCATGAACATGAAGATAATCACACAATGGAACCGTACTCCCATCGCTATATCCTTTCAAAAAAATTAGATTCTTTTCTCCTGTTTGAGACGTTGGAAAAAGAGAATAATCTCTAAGGTCAGCCCCATTACATACCGCAGCATCAGTCAGTTTAATTAATGTTTTCGCCATCATCCTAAATGCTTCTTAGCCATTTTCCTCGGTTTAATTTTCAAACTATGCCTACTCCAAGATCTCTTAACATGCGTAATCCTAGACGGATGAACCTTTTTACCCTTACCAAACTTCTTCATAACTGTCCAAAACGGAGCCCACTTTGTCTGCCTCTTAGCTCGATCCAAATGCCGCTTCTTACTACTAGCCATCTTAGCTTTACGACTTGCCATTATTCTTCCTTAACCTCATCTTTAGTTTCTTCAATATCATTACTGTCCGCGTCATCCGCGTTAATCTGCGTGCCATCTTCTTCTTCAATATTAGTATTTTCAACAACTTCCTCAACCTCATCAATCGGCTGCGTAGCAACAGGAACATTCTTCACAACCCAATCCTCACCCTTAACTTCAGAATCATAAGCCCCATCAATAGAATCCAAAAAGTCCCTACCAGCCTGCGTCAATCTTCGACCATGCTGCATCCTCAAAACTTTCTCAACCAAACCAGCCGCTTCAGCCTGCTGCAAAATAACACGAATAATCTTTCCCCCACTCTTAAAAAACTTATCAGGCCTTCCTCCCCTATCCTTACGAGATCCATACCGAGTCCTCAACTTTCCAACACCAACAACACCACGAATATACAACTGCCTCAAAATACTAGCAGCTCGAGTATACCAAAAATCATCCATAGCAGGCGGCCTCTCTCGAGAAACACCAGTCTTAACATAATGCGCCCATTCAGGAACTTCAAACTCAGGAATATTCTTCAAAGCCTCAGCCAAAGCTGGAATATACTTCTCCGGATCCTGTGCGAATATTGTTTTTGCCATTTCAGTATTTTGAGATTTTTATTTTGAAAGGGTTCTCGTGCCCTTTGGGTACCATTCTATGTTTCAGGCCTTCCTTGCGGAAGTAGATAAGCCAAAGCTCATTAACCTAAACTAACTCAATAAATTTCCTTTATAAGTTTTGCCCTTAGTAAAAATGAAATTTTTCGGGGTACTCTTCGAGTGCGTTCCCAAAAATCAAAGAGATTGCATATACGTAGCAGGAGTCTCTTTAGGGTTATCAGAATCAGAATACCGCTTTTCACGATATTCTACAAATTTCTTATACAGAGTATTGTCTGGACGAAGAGGTTTTTCGACATTACCAAACTCAGTCAGATTCAAAAAATCAGTAAGTATCTTTCCCATAAAACAAACTAGCAATCAGACTTTATAAAAATTTATATCCCAAACTTCAACACCTATGTTCATCCTTGAAATCCGTGCCAATTCTACCGCTGATCCTTCCGAAACAAAATCACCGTCAAAACGTAACCAACCAACTTAAACCCATACTTCACACCCAAAGCACCAACCAAATCCTCACCAATCTTCTTAGCATCAGCCTTATCCCGACAAGCCGACTTCAAAATAGAAATCTTAACCATAGTCTCACTCTCAAAAACACCCCGAACCTGTTCAACAAAAGCATCACTCAACCCAGCCTTTCCCATTTGTAATTGCCTAATCGGTTTCATAATATTAAACCAAGTAGAAGAGATATAAACCTTACTATAACCAAAATCACACAAATAAATTTAAATCCAAATCTCAAGCCCCAAACATGACAATCGAAAATCTAATACTAACAAGAGAACAATTTCCAATAACTAGAACAAATCAAGGGAAAACATACAGAAATAATGTATATAACATAATCCCATTCCTCCATCCACACTTCATAGAAAACGGATTCTCATTAGATTTAGTTGATGAGCAATTCATAAAAGAGGTCGAAAGTCAAACAAGCATAGACGAAGGTAAAAAAATTAAACTAGGAAGAATAGAAGTCGGTTCAGATTATATACAATTCTCTAATCATAAGTACATATTGGTCAATGGACCACGAGACTTTTGCATTGAGCCTGATAAGATAACTCCAAGAGGCGGAGACGGCGGGTTATACATCGAAGGTAAAGTCGCAGAAAAATTTGGAAGAGTAGGGATAATATCCGACAGCAAAGGAATGTATAAATTGCAGCCCAAGACAAGATTCCATGAAGACTTACTAAAAGAATATAATTTAGAAGTAGAAAGTCATGACGGAGTACATTATGCAACCGCCAAAAGATTTTGGAACACGCATAATATTGATGATAGATATATTATAATATCAAATGCAATAATCAGTTTAAACAATGCCCATGTAAGAAAAATTCATTCTAAAAAATTCGCGTGCTAATTTTTCCCTGTCTTCAATTTTTCCTCAAGTGCCAAAACAGAATAACAAACCATCCCAACTCGAACAAAGTCCTTCTATTACCTAATCCCTAATACCTAACGCCTCTCGCTTTTCGAAAGCGAGTATATCTGCCTTCTTAACCTTAACCCTCTCTTCCTTCCCAACCCGCCAACTCCCTTCCTTCATCCTCTTATCCTTCACCATATCACATCGCCTAAAAACATTAACCGCAACATCTCTCTTCGAATCTCGCCAAGCCTGAGAAAACTTAGCACAAAAAACCGCAGCTTCCTTAACATCAACCTTACTCGCCTCAGCTCCAACATTAACAAACGGACTCCCAGGCAAAACACTATGAATCAAAAAGTCATTTGGCTTCGCGTTCCAAACCAACTTATCATTATTAGCAGAATCCCGCCCACCAAAAACTTGCAAACCAGAACTAGTCACAAACTCACGAAAATTAACCATAATAAAACAACAAATCCAATCTTTAAAAAACAATCCTTAAGCAGTAATCTTATTTCTATTCATCAACAAATAAGAAGCAATTGCAACAGTCAACGTTCCCTCAGGAAGATCTTCCCCACGAGAAATATTGGCTCGCTCATAAAATCTTCTATTATCAAAAAGAGTAGCAGGTAAAGTTTTAGCTTTTCTAATAACGTCGCTAGGAAGTTTAGAATTTGCCGCATCTAAAATATCTTCCCATTTATCTTTCATCTTAAGAACAACACTAACATAATCAGCAATAGGAAAATAATCTGCCATAAAGTCAAAACCCTTAGTCATCACAAAATCTCCAAAACCTTAATCTTAAAAATCAAAGTCTTCCCAGCTAACAAATGATTCATATCAAGAGTAACCTCATCATCATCAATTTTTACAATCTTAGCCGGAATCTGCTGACCATTAGGCAAAGGAACGCCAACCATCATACCAATCTTACCTTCCTTAGGAAACTTATCCTTAGGAACCTTCTGAATAGCCATCTCGTTCGGTTCACCATAAGCACCCTCAGGTTTAAGCGTAACAGTTTTCTCCTCACCAACTTCCATCCCAATAACAGCCTCATCAAATCCCTTCACAACAACACCAGCTCCAGCCTCAAACTTCAACGCATCCCCATGCTTAGAACTCGCATCAAAAACCTCACCAGACTCAAGACTACCTTCATACTCAACCCGAATCTCATCGCCTTTCTTAACTACCATAACAAATCCTACAAATTTCCCCTTTTAAATTTTACCATAACAAACAATTCTGATTTATTAGAAATCAAAACTAAAAATCGTCTTCTTCAAGAGCCCGTTTCTTCTCTAATTCCTTAATCCTCTTCAAGGCAATCCTCACATTCTTATTCAACTGAATCATCGAATCATCCAACTGAGCTTTATTCTTAGTCCCAGTACAAACCAACTTCCCATTCGAGAAAAGCAAAAATGTAGCAGTAGGCTCTTTCAATTTGTAAACCAATCCAGGAAACTGCTCCGGCTCATACTCAGTATTTTCCAATTCCAAAGACAAAGTATTCAAATTCAAATCCAAATCAATAGCACCACTCGCAACAATATTCTGCACCGTAATCTTCGGTTTAACCGTAACATTCACACCAATCTTCTTCAACTGCTTAATAACCTGCATCACAACATCTCTAACTTGCGAAACCGACTTAGTCCCAGTACAAACCAAATTCCCAGAACTAAAAACCAAAACCGCAGACTTAGGTTCCTTAACTCTCAAAACTAGGCCAGGAAAAGTATCAGGATTATATTCAGTATTAGGCTGAGTCCGAGCAAGCTTCGTCAAAGAAACTTCTTTCTCAAGAGACGTAGTCGCAACAATATTCTGAACCTTCAACTTCGTATCCTTCCGAGAAACAACTTTTTTCGCTACTGCCATAGAATACTATAATTATTTTCTTTTATAAAGGCACCGATTTAAGATTATAACAAATCATAAATTTCAGGCATAAGAGAAGAATCATAGTCCCCAAACGTACTACTTAGAGAATACTTTCTAGCATTAATCATCAAATTCTCATGACGAACATGATCAACAAGAGAGCGATTTTTTATTTTCCCACTCTGTATTTTTCTTATAAGTTTAGTCACCTCACTAGGGTCAGCATTCCCATGGTAGCTAACATAAGTTTTTCTATCTTCTAAAAATTCCCGAAGACTTTTACTCGGTCCAAAATCCAATAACATAAGAAAGAATAAGAATCATACTTTAAAAGAATTTATATTCTATTAATCAACTTCCCCTTCAACCTCATTCAAACTAGCAATATCCCCAACGCCCCGATCCGCTCTCAATCGCAAAATCCGAGGAAACCTCAAAGCAAACCCACTAGAATTTGTCGGACTCCTCTGCACATCCTGAAACCGAACAGCGACAACAATCTCCGGCCGAACAACAACATGCCGACCTTCCGACTTCAAAACAATACTCTCCAACATATCCGTCATCTCACCAAAACTAAGTCCCTCACTCTTTAACTCCTTCAACCCAGTAGAAACCTTACCAATTCCCAACAGCTCCCCATCTTCTCCCCGACACGCCACATCAAAACTAGTCAACCATCCAGCCCTCTTCCCAGTCCCCCATTCAGCCCCAGTAATCACCAAATCAAAATCACTATCCACAGGCTTCAACTTAACAGCATGCCCAATCCGAGCCCCAGGTTTATACGGAGCATCCAACCGCCTCCCCATCAAGCCCTCCTGAGCATCATCCAAAGCCGCATCATAAAAAGCCTCAACCTCAGAATCCTCCGAAGTCACAATCCGCTTTGCCAAAACAATCTTCTTCTCTTCCTCTCGAACAATACGCTCAATCGCCTTCCGCCTTTCCTTATTCGTCGTCTCAATCAAACTATCCCCATCCAAATAAACAATATCAAAAACAATCAACTCAACCGGCAACTTTTTCTTCATCTCTTCAATCCCATACTTCCGCCGAATCCTCTGACTAATCGCCTGAAAATCCGTATACTCACCAGTCGCCGAATCAAAACCAACCGCCTCCCCATCCAAAATAAAATTCTTCCCCTCAACGTTACTCTCAACAGCCTCGACAATATCAGGAAACTGCGCAGTCACATCCTCTAGTGCCCGAGTAAAAATCCTAACCTCACCACTTTCCGACTTATTCACCATCACCCGAAACCCATCATACTTATACTCAAATGCAGCAGGTCGACCAACAATTCGAAACGCATCCTCAATATCCTTCGCCTTCGGAAACAGCATAACCTTCAAAGGCTTCCCTGGTGTCATCTGAATTTTCTCCAACTCATCCCGACAAGCCGCAGAAAAAACCTCAGCCATATCAGTCGCCTTATCATAAGCTTCCTGCACAGCCTTCGCGCAAACCTTCTTGTCCTCCAAACCCTCAGGCGCAAAACAATAAACCGCAATAGCATCCCGCAAAATCCCAAGCCCAACACCAATCTTCAAATCTCCAAGCACAGTCCGAACAACATACTTAGCCTCCACACCAGAAGCCGAATGCAACAAATCAATAATATACCCAATCTTCAAATCCACAGCGCCACTCCCCTCAATCTCAACCAACTTCCGCAAATTCATCATAACCTTCTCAACACTAAGCTTCGCCTCAAACAAACCCTGCTGCTTCTTCTTCCCTCCCAAAACTTCTTCAGCAACTTTTCCCAAATCTCCAAGCTCCCTAAACTTCTCAACAACTTCAACTTCCGAAACACCAGCAGCTCGAGCAATACCCTTAATCACCAACTGATGAGAAATCCCAAGCTCCTTAGATTCATAATCCGCAAAAAGTTGCCCACGCAACAAATAAATATATTCAGGGCTATCCCTAATCTCTCCCAAAAACCCAACCAAAATATCCGTCTTCTCCAACCCACTAGCCGTCGCCTCCAATCCAGCATAAACCTCACATATCCTCGAATAATCCATAATCAAAAAAAGAAATCTAACTTTTTATATCTACTCACATTCTTCTTCCCAAGTCCTCAAACATTTCTGCTTCGCCTCACACCAAGAATACCCAGCACTAATATAACATCCACCCTCATCCACATCTCCACCAATTATATCCACCCTAACCTGATCCCTAAACTCTTTAACATCAAAAGTAGCAATTCCCACAACTCCCCCAACTACAAGAGTAATTACGCCAACAATCAACAACCACAAAGCCAACTTTCTAAGGTTCATATTTCTTAAAAGCCCTCACATTTAAATCAAAATACCATCTTGCAGCCTTGACAAAATATTTCACAATAAAACAATTTCCAATCATCCAAAGTCCACCAAAACAAAACAAAGATACACAAACCAACGCCATCGCCACAGGATGAACTCCGCCAAAAGAAACATATTGCGCAAGCCAACCATTTGCGATTAAAGGATAAATCAAACTAGCCAAAAACCCAACCGCTCCTCCGATCATCATACCAAACGCCCCAGCAATAAACCCAATAAGGACTCCAGCAACTGCAATCCAAAAATGAAGAATTACCAAAACATTAAGAACAATTAACGCAATAAAAATAAAAACATTATCAACACTCACCGCCCTAGATTTTTTCTTCACCATAATCCACCAAGACATCTAAACTTTAAATATCTTCCGAACATAAAGCAAACCGAAATTTAGTATACAGACCGCGCCGGCATTTTCTCTTTAATTTCAAGTGCAATATAAAGCCAAGCGTTTCCAGGTTCCTTATTAGGAGAGTCAAAATAAAGTTTATCAATACATTCTGTTAAGTATGCTGGAAAACCTATCTCTTTCTTGTAGCCACTCTTCCCGTATCTAATCAATATTTCCTGAGCTTCTTCCCAATTATCATTAGAATTACTATCTAAAGAAAAGAGATAAGCTAATTCCTCAAGAACAGAATGAGCGTCACTGCCAGGCCCACTTTTTTCAACAAATTCTTCATTGTCCCCAAAAAGATTACCTCCCATAAAAATACAAAGAGTGAATCTTTATAAAAATTTCCATACTAACAAAACGTTAACACCGCTCCCAAACCTTTATAATAAATAACCAATTTAATCATCTATGGAAATAGAAGTAACCGACGCAAACTTCCAAGCTGAAGTAATAGAAAAATCAAAGACAACCCCAGTCCTAGTAGATTTTTGGGCAACATGGTGCGGACCTTGCGTGATGTTAAAACCAACTCTAGAAAAGTTAGCAGAAGAGTTCGGCGGAAAATTCATTCTAGCAAAAGCTTCAACAGAACAAAATCAAGACGCCGCCTCAAAATTCGGAGTCATGTCAATCCCAGCAGTAAAACTTTTCAAAGACGGGGAAATAACAGACGAATTCGTAGGTGCACAGCCCGAAGCTACAATTCGGCAATGGTTAAATCAGAAGTTATAATTCCTAGAAAACTTTTCTTTATAGATAGCAAGCACAGCAGTTATAATAGCAATTTCCCAAATCATAATAAAGAGTATAATGTTTATGTCAAAAAACAATAGCTTGTAAAAATTCCAATTATTTATAACAAGATTTCTTAATAGGAAAACAATTTGCATAAAAAGAGCAACATGAAGTGATATTAGAAAACTGAACACGGCACCAATTAATATGCCTTCTATTAAGTTACTAGTTTTTTTGTTCATAAAAAAGAATGACAATCCGAATTAATAAACAAACTAGTAACTTAAAAATATATCTTCAATTTACTTTTTAGGTATAATAATCCAACTTATCAAATAAATTAAAATTCCAGTTCCAATACTGATAACAGTAAAAATAGCCCAAAGTATCCTAACCAAAGTCGGATCAACCTCAAAATACTCAGCAATACCAGCACAAACTCCACCAACCATAGAATCTTTCTCCGCCGCACGATACAATCTCTTAACTTTCTTCTTAGCCATAATTAAACTAAATCTTTATTCTTTATAAAATTATTCATAACGCAATACAAAAAGATACTAATTCCCACGCCTACGATTAGCCCGCAACGACGGAAACGCCTTAGGAACTTTCTCTCTAGAATTCCTCTGCTGACCACGAGCCTTCTTTCCAGAACTTGTAAGCCCTCTCAAAGCCCTCTTCTTAGGAGCCTTAACAAATTCACCCAACTGCTTATCAACCAAAATTCCAGGTTCAGCTCTATCAACCAAAATAACCTCGAAAAAATAATTCATCCCATCCTTACCAACCCAATAACTCCCCAAAACTTCCATATTATTATATTTCCTATTAACCCTAGTCTCAGCAATCTCCTGATAATTCATTCTCAAATTCTTTCTAATATGCAACCTCTTAGTTCGCCTCGCCTTATTCGGTCGACTCCTATGATGACCACCACGCTTAATCTTAACCCTAACAACAACAACACCCTTCTTCGCCTTATACCCAAGACCTCGAGCCCTATCCAACCTCAACGGCTTCTCAACCTTAGTAATCGCCCCATCCTTCCGCCAATCAATCATCCGCGCACGCAAAGCCAAAACATCCGGCTTCCTCCACGCCTCACGTAAATACTTCATTAAACCCATACATCCTCAACAAAAATTTCCTTTAAAAACCTTTCCGACAGAAATTTTTTCCGCGAAACATTTTACATGTTACTCTTTAAAGTTTTAGTCTTCACAATCTAAGACAAGAGAAACAACAATTTCTTAAATAAATTAATATTCGACAATGCCGTGTTCATACCCATTCTTAAGGAATTTCACAGGACCATAAACCATACCACATGCCCACCAATCCTTTACAAAACCAAAACCTTTCGGTTCAAGCTCTTTTATTCTTGAAGCAATTTCTTCTCTTTTATCAAGCCATGTGTTATCAAACTTACCCACAAGTTTAAACAAAGAAGAGGCCCTGTCTTCAGCAGAAAGAGAGTAATCTAATAAAATCTCGTCAATTTGTTCTAGAGTTACTTTCTTCATAATCAAACTATATAGAAATGGTTTAAAAATCATCCTATCAAAAAAATCCGCGTTCATCGTGCAATCCTACCCCCAATCCGCGTGCCATTGTTCCCTCCCAAATTTATCCTCTTCCAAAAACTTATAAACCAAAAACCCGCTCCATAAAACATGAGAATGTGGCGCAGTCAGGTAGCGCACTGCTCTGATAAGGCAGGGGTCCGCGGTTCAAATCCGCGCATTCTCATATAGATTTGAAGCTAGGACAGTCCGCGGCGAAAACCTTTGCTCGAATTTTCAACAAATCATCATCATTGAAAATTTCAGAGTGAAGTTTGAGTAAAATCCGCGCATTCTCATATAGCATTTCAAGAAAAGAGGTCCAAAAAAACAAAATGGACGGAAAAATATTTCACACAAAAGAAGTCTTAGGTCAATATGGGAGACCATTCACAATCCATAAATTTAGAACAATGATACCAGACGCAGATAAACTATATCATTTTTTAGCCAAGAAAAACGGTTTTCATAAAAATGGAAAAATAATTTCAGATCCAAGAATTACAAAGTTAGGAAGTTTTCTTAGAGAGTATTTTATTGACGAAATCCCACAATTTTACAATATCATAAAAAGAGAAATGAATGTAGTCGGAATAAGACCAAGAACAAATGAAGAATGGAAAACCGAATATCCAGAAAAACATAAAATAAATTCATTAAGATACAAACCCGGATTATTAGGAGTGCCTTATTATTATACTGGTTTAAACTCTCTAAGTGATATAATGGAAGCAGAAACAGAATATATAGAAAGAAAGAAAAAGAATCCAATAAAAACAGACATCCATTATAAAAACAGAATAATTCAGAATATATTATTCAAAAAACTAAGAAGTTTCTAATCTACCCTTTCATCTCAACCAAAACCCGATCCCCTTCAACCCGAATCCCCAAAACCTCAGCCTTCATAGAAATCATCTTAACATAACAATTATCCCGAGCATAAGCCCGAACCTCAAGCCCACTCTCCAACTCAACAACCACAACATCCTCCTTCTTCACCAAACCAGGCGCCTCAATCTCATAAATAATAACATCCCCAAGCCTCTTAACTCTAGACTCAGCCTCAACCTTCTTCAAACCAGATCTCCTCTCGGCCTCCTCCTCCGAAACAACAATAGCTTTCCTCACATTGGCCGGCTTTTGCATAGCGCGATTCATAGGCACCCCACCAATCTGAATCTTAAAATTCTTAGGCAATCCATTCGCACCATTCATATCCATTCCGCCCATCTGTTTCTCCAATTGCTTCACCAAAGAACCAACAATCTTATCAACACCAAACGGCAATTTCAAATTTTCCTGAACATTCCCCATATCATCATTCCCAAGCATTCCCAAGTCTTTACTCCTAGAATCTCCTCTCAAACCTCCGCCACACCAAGGACAGTAATTAAACTTCCTATCAACTTTCTCCGCACAGCCTCGACACTTCTTCTTAAACATCTAAAACAAAAATCCAGTTACTACTTAAATTTAACTGTTTTCTTGGCTCTGTCCTAAGTTCCAAACATAAAACCGAAAATTAGTTGAATTCAAAGGTATTGATGTGAGTATGACGCAAATCGTACTCACAAGTCAATACAATAATCCTTTAGAAAAGGAACTTATTAATCT
>Ga0208647_1000341_pt1 | contig 14786 bp, 14 predicted proteins | sample AntAceMetag02UKA_FD_184765 | JGI IMG/M metagenome (GOLD analysis project Ga0208647, IMG submission 184765) | Saline lake microbial communities from Ace Lake, Antarctica - Antarctic Ace Lake Metagenome 02UKA (SPAdes) (version 2) | ecosystem: Environmental > Aquatic > Non-marine Saline and... | reverse complement strand
CACCCCATCTATTAAATTAAATTGTATAGATTTATATAATGATTCTTTAATAGTATAATTAAATGTATCAAATAATATATCTAATAATTCTTTATTATTTTTGGGTTTTAATAAATTATCTAATGATTCATTTACAAACATTTTGTATTTTTTATTTATTTGTTGGTAATATAATTATATAAATTTAAAATTTCACCTTTACTTAAAAATAATTTATTTATTTTCAATTCTATTATCAATATTAAATCTGTTATATCTAAGATTTAATGTAAATGTATTAAATTCTGCTGCAGTAGTTGCATAAGAAATATTAAATTGTGATAAAGCAGTTGGTATTATTTGTTTAAAAGAAAAGGCTACTAATTCAAATCCATGATGATCAAGAAATGACACATACATTGGATCCCAAAATGGTTTTTCAACATCATAAATATTCATAAACAATTCAATTTGTTCAAATAAAATCCAATATGTTATAAACCCTTCTGATAATTTAAATGTTACAGTTAAATTTTTATCAAAAACAGGTTCTAATTCTTTACCTCCTCTATATGCTATTTTAAACTGTTGTTGTGGTTGTTCAACAAATGCTAAATCAACAGATGGAAAATCAAGACTTTGAACAGCAGCATTCATAAAATCTTCTAATGTTTCATATGGAAGTTTTAATCGTTTTATTATTGGGGTCCATTTCTCATGAATCTCTGGATAAAAAAATCCTTTAGGAAATCTAATTACGAATTGGTTATTAAGGGAGTTGAGTATCATTGATTATCAATCAGTTATATTAGTTTTAAGCCTTTAATAATAAATTTTCGGTTTGCAATGTTTTTACCTGTAATTCTAATTCAGAAATCTTTTCATTTAATTCATTAGTTTCAAAAATTTCTTTGTATTGTAAAATAATTTCATCATAATTTCCATAATCATAATATAATCCTTCATAAAAAGTATATTGTGTTCCATCAGGATTTTTAACTATAATAGAAAATTTATTGCTTGTTTGTTTAAGAAGTTGTAATATTTGATCACTTGATAATTTAAATTCTATTTCACCTAAAGTTGTATTCATATTAGTTGAATGTGTTGGTGGAACTTCTATTTTAGTATCATCATCAAGAATAAATAACAATCCATAATTAAATATACCAGAAAGATCTACATTTTCTCTTTGTATAGGATCTGTATTTTCATTAAGTTTTTCAAATTTAAATTTATAAACAGAGTCTCCATTTTTTAGAAATAATGGTCCAGTTCCTTGAGGAATTATTTCATTATTAAAATTAAGAACTATATTTGTTGTATCATAAAAAACTTTAGTAAATTTAGTTTGTTTTAAACCAGAACCTAATAAAATATTTGCTTTTTCACCTGGTATTTTATTAAAAACTTTATATGGAATATAATTATCAACATTTATTCTATCAAAATATCTTCCATATTTTTTAGGATCAGTTGCTGCAAAAGAAGCTTTACGAATAATTTGTGTACCATCCATTCTATTCATTAATCTACAAATATAATCAATTGAATAAGAAGATGCTATATCAGAATTAATAATAACAGGTCTAAATTTATTAGATGTTAAAAAATTATCTTCTTGTGTAAATTGAAATCTTTGTGTTAATAAAGTATTTCCAGGAGGAATATGCTCATAAACTTGAATTTCATGTATTAAAACCCATTTAGCAGTTTGAGTTCCATATTGTTCTGAAAATTCAGCAAAATTATCATTAGGATTATTAGAAGTAAATAATGGAATTCTTCCACTTTCAATATCACTTATTGATTCTCCTATTATAACATCACCCCATGTAGCATAATATTCTATATAATCCCCAGAAGTACTTTCTGAAATAAAACAATTAAAATTATCTGCATTTGACTGCACTGGTAATTGTAATTGAATCTTCTCTGATATTACATAAGAATAATTATCAATCTCAGTTATTGTACTATATTGTAAATAAACATCTGATAAAGATTTAATTTCTAATGCGCTTTCAATATTTTCTGCTGTTTGACCACCTAAATTACCAATTGAAGGAATTTTTAATTCTGTATATTTATCATAAAATCTATTTCCTAAATGTAATGGTTCAGTAGAAAATTTCATTACATCATCTCCTTGAACTTGTTTTATCCAAGAAAAATTTGACATATCAACTAAATTACTTGATACATCTTCAGCTCGCACTTGAAGCAAAAATCCTGCAATATCATCAAAGTTATATCCAGCTATAATATGAATTTTTATAACATCATGTGGATATCCAGTTTGAGATATTAATGTTGATGAATCAAATAAATCATAATATGAAGATACATCAGTAGAATTTATATACCAATTTGATCGTTGTGCTTCTGTTGGAACAGATTGCATTTCAAGAGTATTATTAGTAATTCCAATTCCAGGTTTGTTAAAATATTGTTTAGTACCTAAAGCAGTTTCGGCTAAAACAGGTGTAGCAATACTACCTAAAGAAGTATCAATACCATCACGATTAAACTCATATTCCAGCAAAAGAAAATCATTAAGTTGAACATATTTACTTATATTTGTACTCATTATTATTTAGTTTTATTTATATTATTTCTTATATTTTTTTAATGTTTCTATAATTTCTGGTACACCAGCATAAATAGCCCATTTAGTATTATTCGTGTCAACGAATTTATGCCCTCCATTATTTAATAATAATTTCATCATATCAATATTATTTCGTTCTAATATACTAAATAATATCTTACTTGTTACATCAGCCCCAGCATTAAGCAAAATCTTTACAACTTCAATATGACCATTATAAGAAGCCCATCTTAGAGCACCATCATTATCAGCATGTACATCAGCCCCAACATCAAGCAAAATCTTTATAATTTCAGTATAACCATTATAAGAAGCCCATCTTAGAGCACCATCATTATCAGCATGTACATCAGCCCTAGCATTAAGTAAAACCTTTACAACCTCAACATGACCATTTCGAGAAGCCCATTTTAATGCATAATCATTCATAGCATGCACATTAGCCCTAGCATTAAGTAAAATCTTTACAACTTCAGCATGACCATTTTCAGAAGCATATCTTAAAGCATAACCATCCATAGCATGAACATCAGCTCCAGCATCAAGTAAAACCTTTACAACTTCAATCCGACCTTGATCAGAAGCCCATCTTAAAGCATAACCATCCATAGCATGAACATCAGCTCCAGCATCAAGCAAAATCTTTACAACTTCAGTATGACCATATTCAGAAGCCGCTCTTAAAGCAGCATCATTATTAACATGTACGTTAGCCCCAGCATCAAGTAAAACCTTTACAACTTCAGCATGACCTTGATCAGAAGCCAGCATTAAAGTATAATCATTATTAGTATGAACATCAGATCCAGCATCAAGCAAAATCTTTACAACTTCAGTATGACCATATTCAGAAGCCGCTCTTAAAGCAGCATCATTATTAACATGTACGTTAGCGCCGTTTTCTAAAGCTAATTTAACTCCTTTTGTAAAACCAATTGTCGATGATTTAATTAACAAAACATTAGGATTTAAATTTTTAAGTTCTTTCCAAATATCATCATCAGATTTTGGTTTTAATATATTATTAAAATTTTCATTTACAAACTTAGCTTTCATTTATTTATTAATTAAATTAGAGAAATCCGTGTATGATTGAACTGATATTTTACCAGTTTTAGTTTTTTCAACCATTTTTTGATTAGTCGATTGGTTAGCACTTTTTTTGAAATAAATAGGGACTTTCATTTTTTTAGCCATCATTTCTCCTATTTTATCATATGGATTTAAACAACTTTCATTAGTTTCATTATCTCCCATATAATTTGGATGATCTTTAATATTTTTTAAATTCTTATATTCTTTTTCAATAGTCTCTGCATTTCTGTTTATTAGTTTTTTTATTTTACCTAGAACTTCTGATTCAGCCCAATATTCATCTGATTTATTAGATATAGCAGTGTTAATTGATTTTATTAATGATGTAAGTTTGCTATTTTTAATTATTTTATTTAATTCAATCATATCCTTTAATGAACCTCTGATATTACCAATAGATGCAATCATAACCCCTAAACCTTTATTACTTACTGATCTTCCTTTATTTTGAAATGACATAAATCCCGGCTTAAACATGTATTTATTAATTCCTCCATCTTTATCTATACCCCACATTCTTCGAGCTTTTTCTATGTTTTCAAGTTCACGTGATTTTGCTATATTAAAATCAAGTTTGCTTTCAATTATTTTTTTTGTTTTTGTATTATTTTTTTTGTAGTTAATTTTCTTTTTCTTTTTCCTTTTAACTTTACCTCCTTGAGTATGGGGATCTGAAAAATTATCCCAATTATCACCACTACCAATTGTTGTGGCTGCCCCTTGTTGAGAACCTGTCATTCCTACAGTAGTTGCTGGAACTGCATTTCCTACACCAGGAGTATTTGACAATGTAGACATAGGAGCTCCTACATTTTCATATGTAAGTTTATTAGTTAAAATATTTTTTTCTAGGAAATTTTGAGCTCCATCATAAAAAATATCAGCCCAAGCTAATAATCTCTCAATAGGACCACTAACAGTTATTTGATCTTTATCACTAAAAGTTGCCTTTTGTATTTTAATTATATCAAGTTTATAAGGAGTTATACGTCTTTTAATCCATACATCTTTATCTAAATTTGTATTTATTATAAATGTTGCTTCTTTTATATCACCTGGATTTAAATGATATGTAGAAATTAATTTTTCATATTTTTTAGCAAAATCTTTAGCTCCACCACGTCTATGAATTGATTCTAATAAAGCTGTTTCTAATTCATTTTTATCAACAACATCCACTTCATTTTTTATATAACCATTCCATTTACGTTTAGCACCGTCATATGTTTTAGACATTGGTCCAGTTGATTTGCAAACATTACATTCAACTTTAAAATTATTTTTGAAAGGTTTAACCCAACCTTCATTAAAACCACAAAAAGGACAAGAATTCATATAATATATTTTATTTTATATATCAATAAATTAAATAGGCGTTTAAACTTGATAAGAATTTTTTTACATAATTAATAGTATTAGCATTATCATCATAAAAATCTACACGTATATAGTTGTTTACTATTTTTTGTAAAACTTGAAATTTTTTATGAGGAACATTAGTGGATCCATATTTATTTCCTATAGTAAAAATATTTTCGATAGGAATATTAATATTTTTATTTAATAAGAATTTATGAATAAATTCTTTTGCTACTTTATGTCTAGCAGTAAGTATATATATGTCAACATTTTCTTTATATAATTTATTAAATAATGTCCACATAATATATGGAGTAGACGACAATATTAATTTTACATCATTAAAATCAGAATTATCTAATATATCACCAGGTGTGTATTTATAATTATTATATTCTTTGGGGGTTAAAGATTTTATAAATTTATTATTATTAAAAAGTTGAGTTTTTGCATTAGATTTAATTAATGTATCATCCCAATCAAATACTACTGCATGATTAATTGTTTTAGCTTTCATAAAAAAACAAATATAAAAAAAAGGAGATATAAAATACCTCCTTTTTTGTTAAAAAATTGTTAAAAAATTTATTCTTCTTCTTCTTTTTCTTCTTTTTCTTCTTCAGTATCTAAATCATCTGCATCATCTAAATCATCTGCAGCATCTAAATCATCTCCACCTTCAAGATCATCTGCAGCATCTAAATCATCTCCACCTTCAAGATCATCAGCAGCGCCTAAATCATCAAGATCGTCATCTATATCATTTTTATTTAAATCATCAAGATCTTCAATATCACCTTCAATTGCTTCAACATCAATATCGTCATCTTCAACTTCAATTGTACCACCAAACATTTCTTCAATATCAACACCTTTGTCTTCTAACCATCCTTTTAATGAATCCCAATTTTCTGCTGATACTTTAATTTGATTTTCAATTGGTTCTCCTTCTTCGTCTAAAGCATTTTCAACGTCAACATCTAATTCAGTAAGTTCTGTTGTAGCTTCATCCACATCATCAACTGTTATTACAAATTCTGTAATTTCTACTTTATCATCATCTTCTGAATCTAATGGTAATTCTTCAGGAACTTCATCTAAATTTTCAAGATCTTCGCCTTCAGCTCCTTCGGGTTTTTCTTCATCTTCTAAATCTAAATCATCAAAAGTTAATTCATCAAAAGAAAAATCTACATCATCAGAATCAGAATCTTTAGATTTTTTTGATTCTTTTTCATCATCAAATATATCTTCATTTAATTTCTTAGATTTCTTAGATTTTAAATTTTCGATAAGTGTTTTAATTTTTCGTTTTGTTGATTCATCTAAAGAATCTTCTTCGTCTTCGTCAACTTCACATTTTTCATCTACATCATCATAAAGACCTGGTCTATTAAATCCTTTTTTACGATCTACAAAATCATAATTATCATCATTATTATTTTCACTTTCATGTGATTCATTAACAATACGTGCACTTCCATTAGGACTTACTTCAACTATTCTACCATCATCTAATCTATATCTATTATTAAATACATCAGTATATTGATCATCAGAATATCCATCATCACCCCGATTTATTTGTGTAACTTGGCTAGGATCTAAATTATTAAATTCTTCTTGAGATTCTGCGGGGGTCATGTAATTTACGGGACCTCCACCTTGTATATCTTCTCCAGTAATAAAATATGCACTACCATCAGGATCAACTTCAACTATTTGTCCATCATCTAAACGATATCTATTACTAAACGTTCCATTATTAGGATTTGTAAAATAACCTTCATCACCTTTACCTAATTTTGTAACTTGATTTTGAGTTAAATTTTGTAATTCATCACCAACAGGTATTCTGGCTTCTCTTAAAATTGAAGGTTTTTTTGATTCTAATTTTCTTCTAATATTTAATTCTTCAGATTCAGATATTTGATTAGTATGTGTTAAATTACCAGCTAATCGTTTACCAATTCCTGATAATTTATAATATGTAACGCCATTTCTATTTTCTTTAATAAGAAATTTTTCATTTCTTTTAATCCACATATTTGCAGCAGCAACAGGATTTTTTGATGATTCATTCAAACCTGCGATAAACTTTTTAAGTTTTATTTTGCTTACTTTATTATTTTCGGAAAGAAAAGAAAGGACTTGATTTCTTAAAGGGGCATTTGAACCAACAACAACTGGTTGTCTTTCACCATATTTACGCTTAAGCGTTATAGTTTTGCTCTCATTAAGAAACGCATTTAACGTAACCGGAACATAAGTTTTTTTCATAACATTAATTTTTTATTTTTTATTATATATTCACATTAATAAAGAATATTTTGCACAGTAAATGTTAACATCATTTTATCTTATATTTACTGAAAGAAAAGTTTAGAATTTTTATATTCCAGGTATAACGTTTAAAAATTCTAATAAGAATATACAAACAAAAATAGAAATTCCTATTAAAAATAATCTTGGATATTTTTTAATAATTTTATATTCTAATAATTCAGTTTCTATAGTACCAATTCTTGTAGTATGTTCTAACACAGTACCATTAGTTCTTGTAGTTTGTTTTTCTATATTGATTAATTTTTCCAATATAATTTCATGAGAACTGGATATTTTTAGATCTGTAGATTTAAATTTTTCATTTATTAATTCTCTTTCTGGTTCAGTCATTTATGTATAATTTATTTAGTTTTATTAATTTAATCGTGTTTTAATTAAATTAAAATCTTTTTTAAAATCAAACGCTTTATCTAAAATATATTGTTGTATTATTTTTATATAACCTATATTACAAGAACCATTTTCCATAATTAAATTAATTTCACTTATATTAGTAATACCAAATATAGCTACACCAGCATCATTATCTTCTATACCATATTGATAATCTTCGCATGATTCTTTATACATTGCTAATATTTTATTAAAATTATTATCATCACCCTCTACCCAATCAGGGCCTTCATCATCTGGATCATCATATCTAATTAAAATATAAAAATGTAAATATTTCTTAACTATATTATTAATTTCTTCTTTAGATTTAGATCTTAATATATCATTAATATCTTCATTAATTTGTCTAGCTTTCATTTTATTATTTATAATTTTTTGAATTTCAATTTCAGATTTTCCCTTAAAAAGTGATTCATTAAAAAATTTTTCTAATATAATTTGTCTGGCTTTCATTATTCCAATCCATAATATTCTAAATCAACTTCTTCTTTATCATCTAACATATATTCATATTCTTTTTTATCAAGAATTTCTATTTCATCATATAAATTAGCTAAATATCCAATTATTTCTAATTTATCAAGACGTGTATCAAATCTCATACTTTGTAATGGTTCTTCATCTCCTTTTACAACTCTTACTGTCCATTCATCTTCTTCATGATCTTTAAAAAATTTAGCAATTATTTCATTATCAGATTCAGGATCTATTTTAACATGAAAAAGATACTCATCAACTTCTTGATCTTCATCTTCATAATTTAAAAGTTCCATTTCATTATCTATTTCATCATCTTCTAATATTTGCTCAACATAAGGACTTTTTTTTTCATTAGCTTTTAAAGTTTCATCAACTAATAGTTCATCTGGAGTTCGTTCAAAAAATTCATCATCATGATCATCATCACGAATTCCAGTTCTTTCAAATCCTTTTTTAGTATCAATAAAATCATAATCATTATTATTATCTTCTTGATTAATTATATTTATTTCATCAGAAAAATTAAGGGGAATTTCTGTATCTATATTTTCAATATAATCATATTCATCATCATATTCATCATCGTCTACATTAATAGAAAAATTAGCTGGTTGAATATTATTATCATATTCATCGTCATCAACATTAATATCAACATCAATATCTAAATTATCTGTATCAATATGTTTATCATCAACATTAATATCAACATCAATTTCTAAATCATCATTATTATTAAGTTCAATTCCTGAATTTCCAATAGGTTTAATTGGTTGAGTTTCTTCTTTATTATCAATATCCCCAATATAATTTTTAATATCTGTAAGTTTAGAAATTTCTGTTTCTATAGTATAAGTTAGATCATCATAAAAAGATTCATTAACACCATAAGCATTTTGAACAGCTTGTTCATATGATTTTTCTTCGGGTTTATTATTAAGTGACATTAATTGTTTTTGTATTTCATCAATTTGGTTATCAATGATTTCTAAGCGACTACCCCAAACATCATGAGGCATTAAAGAACTAACACTATTTTTATCCGTTAAATTAAATCTAGTATTTTCATCAGGAATATGGGTTGATTCATCATAATTAGCTAAATCTTGATCCATGTCTATTAATACATCATCTTTTTCTCTTTCTAATTCTTTTAACTCTCTTTCTAATTCAATTATTCTTTCTTCTAGTTCTTGTTGAATTTGATATTCTTCATCATCATCATCATCAAAGTCATCATCATCAAAGTCATCATAATCAAAGTTTTTTTCATTTGAATTATAATATAATTCCCTACCATTTTCTTTATAAAATTCATCTGACATTTCAAAATTTTCTTCTAATCTAGTAGGTGTTGTTGTTGCCATATTAGCTTTATGTGCTTGTGAAACAGATCCACCTATATAAGAATCATCAAGAACTTCTGCTTGATCATTTTGTTCAGGTTTTTGTTGAGCTGTTTTTTGCTGTGTACTCGCTGCTTTGGCTTCAATAGCAATAAGATTTTTTTCAAGAATATTTATTTCGTTATCTATTTGATTAGCTTGTTTTAGAACTTGATCTCGTTTTGTTCTTTTATCATTCATTTGCTTTTTAACATTAAAATATTGTTGAGCAAGTGCTGGGTCTGTTATATTATCACCAACCTCATTCATAGGTTGTTGTTTTTTTCTCATAAAAACTTTTGCCATTTTATATAATTTATTTTATTTATTTACGAAAAATTTATAATTTATAACTTATTCTATAAATTTAGTTTCTTTAAATGTATTTTGCAAAAATTGTCCGCTCCATACTCTATATTCATTAGTAATTAAATCAAATAAACCCCAAATTGGTTGAGGGGTTAATTGTTTAAATGTATAAAAAACATTATCTTCAATAGCTCTATATGCCTCATTTTGATTTTTGTTTTCCATTTCGCCAATATTAAAATCTTTATCAACATCTATTCTTCCACCCATAATTTCATCTTCAAAATAAAGTTGAAGCGCAAATTCTGATTTTTTACCTTTATCAGTCAAAATTGCTATAGGTTCATATTTAGGTCTACAATATTCAAATAATTCTAACAAATTCCAAGAATCCATTAAAAAATAAGCGGTAATAGTATTGTTGTAAAAAATACTGATAGCATTTAATTGTCCTTTAATTAATTCATCTGATAAATGGAAATTTTCACCTTTTGTTTTTCTTTCATTTAAAATTGCCCCAATAATTACTGGGCATTTCCACATTGCACTCATTGCTTCTATATTTTCTATTTGAGAATTTGTTATAGGTTGACAATCTGTAATATAAATTACTACATTATTTTCACCTCTTTTTTCTTCAAGTTGCATTGGTTCAAATGCTTTTTGTATAGATGCAATAATTCTCATATTATCAACATCGTTAGGTTGAATCATTTTTTTAATTACAACATTATCTGAATGTAATTCGTTTATTGTATTTTCATTAATAGATTCAATAATTGGTTCACTTTTATCCTTTATAATATCTTTTATTAAATATACATAAGTATTAAAATTTTTAATTACAGCTTCATTTAATAAACCAAATTCTTTTTTTGGTTTGCGTAAAGAAGAAATCATTATTCTAAATAAAGCTTCATAAATTTTTTCTTTACTTTCAAGAATTTTTAATGTTTCTTTATTTTTAATTAATAATAAATTTAAGTCACCAAAATATCCGAATGATGGAGGAGTTAAATATTCAGGATTTATATTTTCTATAATATTTACATTTTTTTTACAAAATTTATTAAAAACGTCTGATATAATTTCTAAATACATTTCATCAGGCGTACCACCTTCTAATATAGGCATGCTATAGCTATCCATGAATGAATTTATATTTAATAACATAATATCATAATAATCTCTAGAATATTCTTCTTTATTATAAGCTTCATTTAATAAATTAAATTCATATGAAATAATTTGAGCTAAATTATTATTATGTTTTAATATAATTCCTTCGATAATATGTTCATTAGAATATGTTTTTTCAAATAAGTCTTCAATTATTTTTGAAAAATTATCTTCTTTTATTTCTTCATAATTTCCTTCACTATAATTTTTTAGAATAAATTTTTGATTTTCTGATAAAATACCATCAAAAATAATAGGAGGTCTAGCAACATTTAATGTTGCTGCCCATTTATTTACTTCATCATAGTTATATACTTCAGATATTTTGTTATTTTTACGTAGAGTAACATCTGTAAGAATATATTTAGGTAAGTTAGAATAAGGAATTCTAATTGGTCTTTCAACTGGTGTGTATGCTATGCCAAAACGTAAATTTTCTGGAAGCATTGTATCTCCTATAATTGTTGTTAATTCAATTATAGCATCTTCCCATGTATTAGTTAGAGTTCTTTCAATTAAATTCAATTTAGTATTGTCTTTTTTAAAAAAAACTATTTTATCTCCTTGTTTTTCAAAAAGTATTCTATAAGTGTCTAATTTTTCAGTAATAATTAGTTTTTCACTTAGGAATTTTTCTAAAAAATTTGATCCTTTTTTTTCTAAAATCGTTTTTAGAGTATGTAATCCCATAATTTTATATTTTAAATTTAAGTAAGTAATATTTTATTATATATCAACCTAAAAAAGGGACCCTAGGGTCCCTTTTTATTTTATTGGTTAATTAATTACTTATTAATCTTCAAATTTTGTAAGATAGTCTGTATTTACAGTAGATCCTTTAGCATCTAAAGCATTTATTGTACCATCAGGACTAACTTTAATCCCAATCACTTGTTTATTACCTACTACTGAATTATCAAGGATTAAATAAAAATTATAAAAAACATCTTCGTCTCTTCCACCAAGATTTCTTATAATTTGTTTAATATCAGCCCATTTTTTAACTTGATAAATAACAAACATGTCATTTTCTTTTATTATATTTATATCTTTACCAACTAAAAGTTCTTTAATTTCGCTAGTTACATCTTCTGAGCTCTTAGGTCTAAGTATGTTTCCTAGATTTTCTGATACAAGTTTTTTCATATTTTTGTTCTTTTTTTATTACCGCAGCACCCACCTCGTCGTTTAAAAATTATTTTCTTTGATTTAGGTTTTTTGGTTATTAATTTTCTTATAAATTTTTTCACTTTTATTTTTTCTGACTTTCATTTAACTCATGTTTCATGTTTAATATAAAATCATTCAATGATGTAGAAAAAGATTCATTAACAATTTTTAAAATATTATCAGTTGAAAGAATATCATTAACATTTTCGGCCTTTATTTCATTATACATTTCATCAATTATATCATAAATTTTATATTTAATTTCTGATTGACGTAAAGTTTCATTTATAATACTAAATGTTTTATCTTTTAGATAATTTTTCTTTTGTAAGGTTGTAGAAGTTTCGCTTAATACATCTGAACGTATTGTTAAAAATTTATTTCCCTTTTTACTTATACCTGCTGATTCGTCCCAAAAGGAATTGAGCTCAGCCAAAAATGTAATCTGTTCTTCTTCATTTAAAGTATAAAAATCAGTTATACTATATTTTTCAAGTAACACACTATATACATTTTTAAAATCAACTAAAATTTTATTTTCACGTAAATGATTTGCCCTAGCTTGTTTTTCTTTAAAGATATCATGATATTTTCTCATAATAAGAATTTTTATTTTATATATTATATATTATGAAGAAGATTATAGCCTCTCTTAAATATAATAAGTTTCTTTTTAATTTATATATCTATTATATAAATATGCGTTTTAAAGATTATTCTAATTCATTTTCATCTTTTAATGCTTGTTCAAATTTTTGATGAATTTCACTTCTTAAATTAGTTAATCCATAAACATTCCAATTTGATCCTCCATCTATACATAATATATCTTCATTTCTTCCATTATAATAATTATCCATTATTGTTTCTAAATAATATTGTCCTGGCGTATCACTCCAAAAAACTATATTTGGTATTCCAGTATGTCGTCCAAAAGAATTATCTTGTATTCGTCGTTTAAAAGTAATCAATAATTTTGAATTCTTGCTGTTTTTTTTAATAAAAGCTCTGTATTCTGTATTTGAACTATCAAATAATTGAGATTTTAATAAATAACCCTCTGGATTTTGTTGTCTTTCTGATTTATCAATTCTTTTAATCCATATATTTAAATAATTTGTATTAAATTTATCTTTTGAAATTAATTTAAATTTTTCAAATTCATTACTTAATTCTAATAAAGTTAAATTAAACTCTCTAGCAAATTTCCCTATTTTACTAATATCACTAGTTTCTATTGGATTATCATATTTTGATTTCCAATTAATGTTTAATAAATTATAAATATGTATTGGATCTAACATTCAGAAAATATTTTTTATATATATCTTTTTTATAATTTTACTTTAAAACGTTTAAATGGAAATTTTTTCTCTTTATAAATTTTTTCTCTTTCATAAGAATGTCTCATTAAATAATTTTTTTGTTGATATCCTGACCCAGCTTCATAATTATCTGAAAAATCAATAACTTGAATTTTTTCTTTACCTGGCATAAGTCTCATTCCTCTACCAAGTATTTGTCTAACAATAAATTCTGATTTACTAGATTCAACAATATAAATATTATGTAAATTTAAAATATCAATTCCTTCTGAAAAAGTTCCTACAGATGCTATAAGAATAATATCTTCATCAGTTTCCATTTTTTGCTTAAAATAATCTCTATTTTCTGCTTTGATTCCACCATCAATATAATAAACATTTTTTTCTGAATTATTTCTTAACCAATCATAAATATTTTTACCATATGAATTTTTTATATCAGAAAATAATACTAAACTATTCTTAGTTGATTTATTAATAGTATTGCAAATATAATTAAATCTTTTTCTATTTTCCCTTGCTGTGTCTTTTTCTAAATTTAAAAGTTTTATTCCATCTTTATCTTCTGATTTTACATTTCTAAGATCAAATAAATTGTCCTTTATATTTTGATCTAAATAATCCAATTCAATTCCTATTACATGAACAGGTGTTGCATTTCCTGCGTCTATCAAATCTGCTGAAGAAAGTTCAAAAACTTTAGGACCTAGATAAGCTTGAATAGTGAATGAATCACATGTGTCAGGTTTAGGTAGAGTACCTGTAACACCAAATTTATAATCAGCATTATATGATTTAACTAAAATAGTTTTGATTGAATTTGCTTTTCCATGATGACAATTAGAAACACATAAATTATTAGCAAAATAATTATGATTTGTTTCATTTTCGTTTTTTATTCGTAAATTATAAATATTTCCATTATAATTGATGGGTTTAATTTTTTTAATTTTCATTAAAATATTTTTTAAATTTCATTAATTTTAATTTATCTGGTTGATCATCCAAAATACTTTTATCCCAAATAATTTTTTTAAAATAATCTTCATTTATAGAGATATAAGTATAATTATTATTTTTACACCATTTTAATAATGAATTTTTTTTAATTATATTTATTTCTTTATATTCTTCTGATTTTGGTTTTATTTC
>Ga0208647_1000340_pt1 | contig 14798 bp, 24 predicted proteins | sample AntAceMetag02UKA_FD_184765 | JGI IMG/M metagenome (GOLD analysis project Ga0208647, IMG submission 184765) | Saline lake microbial communities from Ace Lake, Antarctica - Antarctic Ace Lake Metagenome 02UKA (SPAdes) (version 2) | ecosystem: Environmental > Aquatic > Non-marine Saline and... | reverse complement strand
AATTGAATATTTAAAGGATCTAAATTCAGATATTACACAGGGGGAGTATGCTAGGATTGATCCAGGACTAGATTCAAACTTCATTCAAGCATTTGTTGATCTTAAATTAGATCAATTTTTTCATAAAAAGTTAAAATAACTAAGGAGAAATAAAATGTCAAGTATTTTAGATGATTTGGCCAACATGTATGAATTAGGAAAAGAATATTCAATTAACAATTCTACTCATGAAGATGTAGAAACAATAATAGGGAATCATGGACATTTAACTAAAGAAGATATCCAACATATTTGGATGGGATATAATGATAACCATGAATTAGTTAAACAAGAGGATTATAACATCTATTTTCGTGATTTAAATGAAAAAACACAAAACAAACTTTGTAAACATTTTAAAACAACTCCAGAAGAAAGCCTTTGGTATGAATTTCCATTATGTACAATACAACCAGATAACAGACATTAATTAATAAGGAAAAATAAAAATGCAAACAAATTTTGATCCAAATTCAACAGATTTTTATTATCAGTGGGGAAAAGAATGTGCATTAAATAATCTAACAACAAACCAATTAGATTATATGATTAAAGAAATGCCTACAGTAACAGAACAAATTCAATCCGACATTTATCAAGGATATAAAGAGAATATTATGGGTGAACTAAGAACAGATTTTTACCAGTGGGGTAAAGATTGTGCAGAACAGAACATGTCTTTAACCGATGCGATCAAGACAGTTAAAACAGAACTTACACAAACACAATCTGAAGAATACGATACATTCATTCATGGTTATCAACAAACCCCTGAACAGAAAGAAACTGAAAAAGTTGAACCAGAAACCCGAACATTTGAAATTTATTATACTGATTTGAACGAATCTGCTAAAAAAGAGATTTGTGAAACATTTGACACTTCTCCAGAAGAAGAAAATTGGGATATGAATATTCTCCCTCTTGCAATTTTTGAACGAACTATGGAAGACGAAGAGGACTAATGTGAATAGATTAAAAATTAAATTCAAAAAAGAAACTGGTTTGGACGCAAAAATCAAACTACAAAATTCAAGACATGAGTATAATCCAAAATATGTTGAATGGCTTGAAGGACAACAACAAACCCAAAACATAACCAGTGAGTTATTCAAAGCAACAGATATTGATTTTGAAAAATGGGGTAGGGAATGTAGGACATTTGAAATCATGTATCCTGATGAAGCTGAAATTTTTTTTGATGCGTTTAATAAGTTAATGACACAATATTCAGGCAAATATAAATTATTTTTTAAAGGGTACTATAATTCTATAAATGAAGATATTTCAGAAGATTCCCAAAGTATTATTCAAAAAAAGACATTGAACAATTAATTTCAATTATCAATAGTCAAACATTTGGCATTGGGTTTACATCTAGACACAGACTATTTAAAGAATTACAAACCATTACCATCAAACTTAACATATCGATAGTGACTACATCACAAGATTAAAAACATAATTATGAGATTATTATGAAATGACAATATAAATTACAAACATTTAATCCTAATTATATGTATTTTTACGGTTGGGGAATCAATTGTGGGTTACTCAAATTAAACAGTGAACCAAGTGTAATAATTATTACACTTGGTTCCAATTTTTTATTTAATAAAATAAAAAATCTGTCGTAGATATTTTCTACGACAGATTAAGTGTTGTTAAATTGACCTCGGCAAATTATTGATTCAGTTATAAATTAGAATAAAATCCCATAACAACTTTCAACAAATTCGTCACCAATTTTTCTTTTCCTAATTACATTTTCAAATTTAACATCTCTGCTACTCTTACTCAATTTAAAAAACTCTTTGTCATCAACTTTAAAAATCATAATATCATTTGGAATTGATTCTTCACAAAGACAAATTGCTGCATGAATCATGTCTTTCGAAACTTCAGTATTTGATAAGTTTAAACTCTTTCGAACATATAACTTCAGAATCATTTTTTCTCCTTACTATTTAATAGATTTAATAATCTGTTTTAATTGATTATTAGTATTTAATAAAGGATTTGCACTAACAATTTCAGATAACTTTGTCGTAAGTTCATCAACATAATTCAATATATCCATATTAATTGATTTTATTAATTCGTCAGTTTCATTTTCAAAATCAATTTTCTCTCCATTAGTATACACTTTAATTATTTCTTCTCTTGTTATATTTAGTTTCATAAAGTCTCCTTAAAAAATAATATATTTAATCATAAACAACCAATACAGAATTGTACTGCTTATCATAAATAATATATTAAGAATTGGTGAATCACAAATATATTTCACATATAGATTAGCAAGAATCAACGGTAAATTGATAAGAACAAATATTACGAACATAATTTTACAAATCAAAGTGTATATCACTTTAAAATAATCGCCAATAAACATAAATGTTTCGCTATCTAAAATACTCTTAATCGTCTCCATCACATTCCTCACAATTACAGTCTTCACATAAAATTTTACCACAAACTTGACATTCAATAGTACTTTCAATATCTACTGTGTATCCACAGTTTCCACAATTGACATATTCAATATCTCTAATTTGAGTCAATTTATGTCCTTTAACAGATTATCAATTTCTTTCATCACAGCACTTTTCTCTAATGAAACTCGAGGTGTGATAACAGGTAGGTCATCAAGGTTATTCAATAGTTCACCAATCACATTACCAAATTCAAAAGTTTCTTCAGTAGTAAAATTTGTTTCTTCAGTATCCATTAATTGTTCCTTTTAATAATCTTAAAATAAAACGACGAATTTCAAAATCTTCAAACTTTGAAATCCGCCGAGGCCAAAAATAATTATATATTAATAATTAATCTTGTGTTGTGTTTACTCTCCCCAGTAGATCCATGTTGCGTTTTCTTTAGTGTTTGTTAAACTGAATCCATCAGCTTCAAGTCTTTTCCTAATTGACAAAGATATTGTAATGTCAGGAACATTAACACCAACAAATCCTTTATTTGCAGCATCTCTAATAGAACGTACAATATCCGTATATTCAGTAAGTGCTTTAGCAACGAGACCACAAGCTTCATAAGCTGTAATTTTACTACAAATATTAGTATATCCGTCTAGTTCTGTCATATTATTCTCCTTTTTTTAAATACGATTAACTTCACAAACAGTCTTAATCAATTCATAATAAAATCCCAATAAATTAATATGGGGAAACTTTTTAAATTCAATTCCATCTGCATAACGAGCACACAGAATCTTAATAGGGATAAAATTACTCATTTGATACAGTCGATTAAATATATAATCATAATTAACATCGTAATTATTGTGTAGAATTACAACCAATTGTTTATACTCTTCATTAATCAAACTATTCTCTGGATAATCCAAGCACAATTTTTTATTTTTAGCATCATTACTCATAACAATACCAATAATTTTAGCAATTAACATGATAATATTTTCTTCAATACTACCAGTCTTACTAATATTTTTAAAATCAATAACACCATTATTTGCCACAAAACTATTCTGTAATTGGTTAATTATCTCTCTAATACCAATCTTAATACTACCAACCACAAACTTCTTTAAATCGTCTTCAACATATTGAGCATTTTCACTACCCAATATAAATTTCATTCGTTCAAAGATAGCAGCAGCATTATTTCCTGAAAAAGGAATCTTATAAGTGAATCTAGTTAATACTGCACCTTCTACTTTTTTAATGTAGTTTGTACATCCGATGAATGCACAATTGTGTTGATACTTCTCCATTAATCCAGTTTTTAATAGATTGAATGCATCTGGATGTAATTTATCCATTTCTTCAATATAAACAATTTTCTGCTTTGATTTGACAGGGGTTTTTTTAAGAAATGGAGTTATCTTTTCTTTAATTTCTTTAACATTACGATCTTTTGCAATAAACAAATCGTTAGAAGCTTTAATGATTTTTGAAATAAGTATTTCAGCAGTTACAGTCTTTCCTAGACCATAACTCCCATAAAATAATACATTACCGTCCAATCTTTCGTTGTTGTACCATTTAAGAATTGTTTGTTTGTTCTCTTTATTATCAAAAATTAAGTTATCAATATCTTTGGGACAATATTTAATGAACCACGATGTTTCTTCCATAATATATTTTTAACTCTCTTTTGTTTTTAATGCCACACACATTGACTTATTTCTTGTTCACAACGTTTTTGATTGATGTGTTCGTTCATCTCTTCTTTAATAGCTTCATCAACTTCAATAAGAATATTAGAATCAACACTATCGATTATATAATCAAAGTATAACATATTTAAATGTAGTTTAAACATATTTTCGTCTTGATGGAAATTGAAATTGTTATTAAACAACATGAACTCAATCGAATCAACAACATTGTTTCTGATGATATTACGAAGATGTTCTCTTCGTTCTTCAGGCACTTGGTTTGATTCTTTGCTTGGTCGTTTAAACGCTGGAGGACAATTATCTTCTTCTGTTTTAGGTTTTGCAAAGTCAGGGACGGTTTCAAATATAGAAGGGTCTTTTGCTAACCATTTTTTAATTTTATCAAATATACTATTCACAGATTTAATCTCCAACAATCTCATAAGTAATTTTCACTTTAGTATTCTGTCCAACCCATGTTTTGGGTATATAAGCTGTTCGAACAAACGGTGAATCTCCATCAGGAGTTAATTCACTAAATCTAACCATGTTTTTTGTTTCTTTCTCTTTTTCAAAAATCACTACTTTGGGATCTGCCATGTTTTCGTTCTCCTATTTGATTGTTTTAATTTAGTCTCTAACCTCTTTTGAGATTAGTTTTACTTTTGTTTGTTCAATAAATCACACATTTCATAATAACAAGAATTCCCAACGTCTATAATTTCTTGTTTAGAAACAATAATTTTCTGACTAATAGTAACAATATTCTGTTTAAATTCAATCAATTGTTTAATTGATTTTGAACTACATACGTCAATAATTACTTCCTCAGTTACATTAATTAAATCAGTTGCCCACGTTTGTGAAGGTTCATCAAAACGATCTTTTGCTAATGTTTTTGGCCGTTTAATATTGTCTTGATTAAAAACATTAACAATATCATCAATTGTTGTTACTGTGTATCTTTGAATTATATCACGAACAATAATTAAAATATTTGTTGTAAATAGAGAATCAATCAATTTATTCGTTTGACTGATTTTGTAGGTTTTTACTGTATTGATATAATTAACATAGTTGTTAATTAATATCTGATCAATTCCTAATAATGTTGCTACGTGATCTTTTACGAAGTAACACTGATAAGTAAACGACTTAATGAAATACTTTTTAAATATTTCTATATAAAGTTGTTGAATATTAACGGATTTATTTTTAGGAGTAAATACACCGTTGATGAAAAAAGGGTCTTTCTTACTTGTAGAAAGATCTTTGAATTGTTTTATCCCAGGATTTACTCCCGGTTCTTTAGAATCAATATCCTGTTCAATTTTTGTTGAGTTAAAAGTAGGAGCCTTTCCATTCACATGAATTTCGCCATTCTTAATTTCTCCAAAAGGAATAGCTCGACATTTACCAACCCCAGATACTAAAATTTTATAAAACGTTCCTGGCGAATCTTCTTTACATTCACAATTACGGAAAGCTGGTTTAATACATGGCCCATACATATCTTCTGAATATTCATTAGTTGAATCTCCAATAAACGTCGTTGTTATTTTATCTTGATTTTCTAACAACCATTTTAATCTAATTAATAAATCTTTCATACTATACTTAGGGGAAAGACATTTATGAAAACCACTTCCAGATAAATTGTCAATACCAATTAGTCCAAGGGGAATGATTGAAGGTAAATATAAAGGCTCGTTTTCGTACTCGATATTGAGCCAAGGAACATGATGATAATATTTAAAAGCTAAATTCTTAACCCATTTAGCAATTTTACATTCAGTATATCTTTGTGCTGCTGGCGGGTCTACTGATTTTAAATCAACTGAACCAAAATTACCCTGTGTGGCTACATATCCTTGTGCAGCAAGTTTAACAATTGTTTGATAACAACTGACATCCCCATGGGGATGATAGCTACCTATAACATGACCAACTACCTTGGCACTTTTAACAGTCTTTCCCGATTTAGTCATATCATAAAGTCCAAGAAGACAACGACGTTGTGATATTTTTAATGCATCATTACATGACGGTATGCCCCGGAATTCGTCTATGTAACGTCCATAGTCAGCGTAAAAACACCCAATAATTCTCTGGATAACAAACCTCCTTTTTTCTTATTCAATACCTTCTTTCAAAAATGAATTAAGTTCTTCAGATCGATACCTGCTAAATATAGCATGACTAGCACTAATAAATTTAAATTCATACATATTCTGTATTTGATTAATTGGACTATTACTAACTACAACATTACCAAGAACGTCGTGTTTGTTGTTATGTAGATTGCCACTACACAACCCACAATCAATCAAATTAAATATCTTATAATTGCTCAATTTAAATTTATCAAACAGTTGCAATAACTGTTTGACATGTTTTGAATAAAGTGAAAAGTGTTGAGAAGGATCATCAAAAGTCATAGCTTTAATTAATGCTAGAATAAGTAGAGTCTCTGTAATTTGATAATTTAACGAATATATTAGTTGATCTCTAACCAATTCAGTTGTACTGTTCTTGTATTTACCTATACTAATTGGGTTGACAATTCTAAAAGGGATAGTTTTAATATCATTATGATCAATAAACTTTTTAATAACTGGAAAATGTTCGTCAATCTTATCCATTAATGAAAAGTTCTCAATAATGTTAAGATCTAAAAAATCGTATCTATATAATTTATGTAGAGTATAATTGAACTTATAATGATCGCCAATACATACAGTTTTATTACTATAATCAGTTTCATACGTGCTTTCAATATCATAATATTTACTATCTTTATCGTATTCCCATTTGAGAACATTATTTCGATTTAATAATTTATATAATTCTTCATTTTCGCGTTCGCAATTATAATCGATATTGATATTGATATTGATATTTAACATATTTTGATTGTTTCCTTTTTTTTAGAATATTTTAACACCAATCAAGATATTTAATATTATTTGAAAAATAATATTAAAAAGTCTTGACATCCATTAAAAGAATTAACTCCATTTTTTAGAATGGAGTTAAAACGTTTTAATTATATGCTTCTGAATTTTAGTAAACATCAAATCATATTTTCCTAATTCTTGTAATGATTTAATAAAAAACATTACTCCAGGATGATCCATATATTTAAACCGCCCAAACATATTCTCATGACAAAGTGTAAATCCATTTAAAATAAGAGTAATTGAATCAATTTCAAATCGAATTTTGAAAATAGATGTTGAAATATTATAAGTTTTCTTTTCATTCTCTTTCTTTTTAAATATAATTTTATGATATTTCATAATCGAAGTAATAAAATCAATTTTCTGATCGTCAGATGGTAACGCAATTGCTCCATCTTCACAATCAAAGTTATTAAACAATATATTAAATTTATTTAAATTAATAAGATTAAACTCTTTTTCTATATTTTCATTCATATGTTTATTAAAAAACAACATAAATGCAATAAACGAGTGTCTATATCGTTTATAAAAAACAATACTTTTCCCAATTGAAGATAGTTTCTGTTTAAAATATGGGTCTGTTAATTCGTATGTTGATGAATCTGATGCTTTATTCATAGATATTGTTGATCCCAGATTCAGATGAGTTTTCCAAAGTTTTCCTGAGTCAGACGAATTGAAATAATTTTTGAATTTATCTATATAATCATCGGCAATGAATATATTTTCATCTTGGATGATATTATTCCAATCAAGACAGTCTAATTGTTTGCTTCGATTGTAATTAACTTCAATTACTTGTTTAGTTAATATATCGTTTGCTTCATCATTATAAACAAATAACTGTTTGGAATCAAATTCATTAGGTTTTTCGAATGTGAATTGAGTGTTATAACTCTTGTACAAACTTGTTAAAATTTTTCCAGTCGACAACTTTTTCATAGTAATCGCTAAAAATTGATACGAATTTAATTCAGTTTCTACTGTTATTTTGTCATCGGTCAAATCCATTTTTCAATTCCTTTTTAATTTAGTTTAGTTTAGTCGATTTAGTTAATTAGTTTTTCGATTGAGTTAACATTAATCAATTTTATGCATCAAAGGATAGTCTCCAAGATCCTTTGAAGGTGAAACTGGAGCGTACATCGAGATTTTGATGTTTGGATTGTAAAGACTTGCTAATTTTTGCGCTTTGAACTTTGTAAATTTGCTAGATTTGTTATTGTCAGCATCTAGAATAAAATGAATATGAAATTCACCTATTAATAAATCTTGAATTATTAATTTTTCTAGAACTGACAAATAATTTTTCCCAGACATTGACATGAAAAATGTATCTTTGTAACTGAAATGATTAGTATAAAGATAAATGTTTAATATGTCGAATATGCCTTCTGTTAAAACAATATTGTTGATATTTTCAAAATCGAATTTTTGGAAAAAATACCAAGAATTTGGATTGGTTTTATATCTAATTTTTTTAATTTGTTTAATTAATCTTGCTCCAACAAAATCATTATTTGAATTATTGAATCCTATGGCGAGCACATTTTGTTTAATTTTTTCATTCGGTTGAATCATAGCTGGATAGAGTAAGAACTTTGTGTAATTTACTTCTCCAATTCGAGAATTAAGATAATCGTTGAATATTTCTAAATTCTCTGGCGACGTATTTTTAATCTTATTTGTTATATTATTTGTTAATAATTTTTGATTAAATTTAATCCTGGGTTTAGATTTAATATAATCTTTGACGAAATTATACTTTAAAAATGATTTGATATAGTTTAGAGTTTCTTGATCATCGAAATTGGTTTGTATTAATAATTTTAAAATAGTTCCTGCTGACCCACATCTGTGACAGTAGTAGACTGGGAGTGACTTACTCAGATAGCAGTGACCATGTGTAGGATTATGTTTTCGAGTCATATCGTCGCAAAAATGACAGAAAGTCATGTAATGTGAGCCCTTATCAACTAACATGTTGTTTGAAACAATTTTTAAGTGATATAGTATTTGTGGAATTTTATTTAATTCATACATTATTTTTCCTATAAATCAAATATAGTCAACTTAATATAGTCTTCGTCGTCTTTGAATAATTTATGAACAAATAGGGGTTCAACACAATACTTTTTGAAATCTAATCGTTTGATGTTATTCTTCTTAATGTATGCATTAATTGGTTCAGATTTCGTAATTTTGCCATTGTTTGTTTTTAGTACTTTATTTACAGATCGATATTTCCAAATTTCTTCACGATTAACTTCGATTGTTTCCATTAACTATTGATTTCCTTTAGAATTTAAACTACAATTAATTAAAAAAGTCTCCATAGAATTTTTTAAGTTTCTATGAAGACGTTTATATATAGTGGTACCAGATATCAGACTCGAACTGATAAGAGCATTAATGCTCTTGTGTAGACATTCCACCAATCTGGCTTATAATCTTCTGAATCTGCCGAGGCAAAAAAATTAAAAAAAATTTAACACTAAATATATTAATTATTTATATATAATTTATGACAATTTAAAAACTATACACGACTATTGACATTATTTATATACTAAATCACTAAATAACAAGAATATTAACAAGGAGAAATAAAAACCTCCCATACTACAAAAAAAGCAGTATGGGAGAATAAAAAACCTATTTTAACTTAGCCATCATTTCCCAGTAATGTTCTTCACTAATCAATCCTTTAAATTGTTTTAATTGTTCAATACTCTTGATCTCTATCTCCATAATCACAGGTTCTTTTTTAATAATAATTCCAAGAGCAATAAAGAACATGATATTTCGTTTGACATAATCGATATTTAAAAATTGGTCAATACCAATAGATTCAAACATTTTAAATTGTTTAAAATACTCAATAGTAAATTGTGTTAATTCTTTGTTATATACTTCGTTATTCATTTCACTATATACCCCATCGTACGACATGTTGTCTTCAGCACAATCGAGTTCAAATATCCCCCCCATTCCAGAAAATACTAATAAATTATATGGTATTTTAATTTTTTCATCAAGGTTAATGTCATCAACATTGACAAATACTTCATTGTTACTTTGTTTATACTTTTCAATATCATTGTAATCTAATATTAACGTCAATAAATCTGGATTTCCATCAGGACATTTAGTGACAGTTATTTTTCCTTTTTTGAATAATTTAATAAAACAATCATCCACTACAATCAAAGTTACATCATTAGAAGATCTTGTTAATATCTGTAATATAATATTTTGTTTCAATGAAGTAGACATAGTTTTCCTTTTTATTTATCTTCTTTTCCAGTACCAAAACATCTGTGACAAACACCTTCGACAACTCCACTTTGACTAATATAAGTTTTAAGAGTAGTCATAAACTCTTGTTTATATTTTTCTGGTATTTGATTATGTTTCCAAGCTGAATTAGCAGATTTAATAATTTGTTCAATTTGAAAATCGGATAAAAACATTCTGTTTCTCCTTATTTAAGTTTATCCCATTGTTTCCAACAATCGTCTTTATTCTTAAAATGGGGACAACTATCAAATCTTCCAAGACCACTATCCTTGCATTGTTTTAATTTTTGATTGTTATTCGATGTACTTTGTTGCCACCATAGTGGACAGACACAACTTCGCATTTCTGAACCTTTTGTAAAGTCTTTTCCATTTTTCCAATCTGAATATGAAATTCCTCCAAAATCTTTAAGTTTAAATTTGTCTCCCTCTCCAATAACAAATCCTGGATTAGCTTCATAGACTCTTTTAATGTTTTTTATAGTTTGTCGTTCTACAAATGGAGTATATGTATGAAAATAACTATAACATCCTGAACCATTACAGTTACTACACACAATTGCTGCACCATCGCGTTCAGTCATTCCAATATATACACCAGTTCCGTTGCAAGATGAACATTCTTCTTTGTGTCTTATGTATTTAATTGTATTATTTGACATTACATTTCTCCTTATCTAATTAATAAAACATACAGACCATATAACTCTGGCCATTTAACAATATCAATGAATGGAATTGATTTTGGATTTTGATAAAGTGCAGCAACACAAACTTCTTTATCTGGATTTTCTATAAATTGTAATGCAAAACCATTTTGATTAACCGCAAGTATTTGGTGCGATTTAATAGGTTTAATAATACCTTGAAGAAATAACCCATCTCGTTCAAGGATCATTTCTAGAGTTTCGTTCCACTGATTCGGAAGAGAATATCTTGGAATTGTAATTGCAAGTAAGCTTGAATCATCAATTTTAACAAAGGAAGAAATGATTATAGTTCTATCAATTTTAAATTTTGAATGATAATTAATTAAACTTTTTTTACTCCACACATCAAAAGACATTATAACGCCTATCCCAAGAAACAGAATAGTCATCAACTAATTTCAAAGCAGCTTTCTTTTGTAGGTTAACTATAGTATCAATACTTCCACCATATTCTACATAACCATGATTATTTTCCATCCAAATTTTAGAGATTGCTTCCCATTTTTCAATAGGGACATCATTAAAATCTGTTTTATCTTTATTTAATCTGTCTGTTAAACTTGCAATTGTCTGGTCAATATATAATGGGCTTTCGTAGTTCCATCTAATAATCATTTTAATTTCTCCTTATAAAACTACCTTTAAATCTCCATACCAAACTTGATGTAGTCCTTCAGAATATTTATCCCAAAATTCAAGGACATCGAGTTGAATAGTATCTTCTTTTAATTTATGTAAATTATTCGAAATTAAATTTGCTTTGATGGTATTGAATCTAGTAATATACTGCATACAATTATCAACAAAACACATTAGATCTAACTCATCTGTTGATTCCCAATAATTAATTTTTTTAATAAATGTAGTAAATACATATTTTTCCCGTTCGTCAAATGATTCTAATGTTATTACTTTTTTTGTATACTTTCATTTTTCCTCCAAAAACAGATTTACTGAAGGAAACATGTTTCTATGTTTCCTTAATTCCAAAAATTAAAGTATTGAATTAATATCTTCTTTTTCTAAACATTCAAACGAACGCTTAAATATTGCAGTAATTGTTTTGTTAATATCGAATTTATTGTCTGTAATTTCAAGATTCTTTATAGACAGCATAACACTACTAATAGCAGCACCACTTAATTTTCGGTTCATGAATGGGATAATTAAATCGATAACATCTATTATTGATATAATATTAATATCATAATAATCGTAATGGAGTTGAATTAATTTTTTCTTTTGATTGTCTGTTGGATATCCAAAATAGTATCTTGAATCAATTCGACCAGATCTGATAGCGGCTGCATCCAACTGTTCTATTAAATTCGTAGTAGCGATAGTAATAATACCATTATATGTATTGGCATTTTCTAATAGATCTAGTATATCTGATCTACCACCTTCATTGACAAATCTATTCCTATCTTTAAAAATTAGATCGAAATCTTCAAGTACGATTAAACACGGAGTTACATTCTTAGCAATATCATAAACATCATTAACTGACATCTGGTCACGAAGACCTTTTACTCGAAGGACAGTATATTGTTTATCAATTAACTTTTTTGTTAATGATTGAATAACTGTTGTCTTCCCCAAACCGGGTTCTCCATAAAACAACAAACCTCGTTTAAATGGAATATCACCTTCTATAAATCTATCATAATAATCGAACATATTAATAATATTATCAATTTCAAATTCAATGTCACGATGTAATACAATTTCATCAAGATTGAATTTTGTAGAAGCTTTTTGAATTGACAACCCAGTAGATCCAATCTCAACAAATTGATTCGCAAAAATATTATATTTTTTATATAAACTTTCAAGGTATTTAATTACATCTTCTGTCTTATCTTTATCACAAGCTAACCAAAAGAACTTATCAAAATCTTTATCTTGATAGTTATTTTGGTAATTACACATAATTAAGAAATGAAAATTTTTAGTTTTTATTTCAACAGATTTTAATGTTAACGTAATTGATTTATCACCAATCTTTAAAACTCCAATTCCCTCATATCTTAATGTTTTTTTATAAACTTTTCCATTGTATCCAAACTCCGGTTTGAACAATACATCAGCTAAATTATTATCGAGTAATTGTTTAATAAAGTATCTGTACATCATATCATCATTACATAAATGATCAATTTTAAGTATATTTATTTGATTTACTTTTAAATTAATTGTTTCTGCCAACTTTGTTTTTGTAATTACAGGTCTCTCTTTTTCTCTTTCAATCTTATTCATTTTTAACAATATCTTATTTACAACTTTTAGATTATTAACAAGATATTCAAAATTTTCAATATTCTCTTTTGTAAATAGTTGATCTTGAAGTTTATTAATTTTACGTTCATTCTCTTTTATAATTGCATTTGTCATTTTTATTCTCCTTTACAGATTTACTTAAAATATCAATACAAACTTGATCAATCTTGTTTCGATTAGGTTGTTTTGGTAGAGGGGAGTCAATGTAAAATTGATTAAATTGTTGTTCAATGTCTTCAACTTTTTCAATTAATTCATCATATTTATAGACACCTTCACTAATCTCTTTCAACAATTCTCTATCTGGTCTTGGAAATGTAATGTGTCCAGTTTCAAGTAGTTCTTTGCCCTCGCTCAACAGTCTAAAACAATGCATCATATGTTTAGTGTCAAATCCAAAATTAGTTTCAAGTTTCTTACGTCTTGGATTCCTCTGTTTTTTCCAACTATGATATGATTTAAACTCTTTCATAGCTTGATTGTAGTTCTTCTCTTTTTCAAGAGCAACCATGAAATTAATATCTGTTGGATAAATTTCACAAACAGCAGTGCTATCCAGTCTATCAACCTGTGTCAATACTGACATATAGTCAATTGTTTCTTCCATTTCTTCAAGTTCAGTTCTTAAATTATGGAACTTCCCAACTTGACGAAGATAATTGCACACCAACTGATTATAAGCTCCGATTTGATCTGATGTTATTAATTTGTGAGTTTCTGGTAAATCATAATCGTTTCGTTCAGGTTTCTTTTTTGGAGGAGTAAGTAACCAACTCCGATGCCGTTTCAATCGTTTAATTTGGGAAATTGCGTATCCTGTAAACGTGTGTTTAGCTTTTTTAGACAAAAAATATTCTTTATTTTCTAAGATTTGTTTCCACTCATAAGATTGAAATAACATTCGATTGTCTGGAATGAAAAGATATTCTACAATATTTGGGTTATTATTGAGACACAAAGTCAAAAACTTTGTGAGTTCCATAAACTCAAAATCTAAATGATCGTCTTCGTTATTTTGACCTAATATGTTAATTGCATCAAGAAAACCAAGATATTGTTTTTTACTACTTATGAACACTCCTTTTATGTCATAATCACTTTCAGGTGTATCCGTACCGTAAAGACGACTTCCTGTTACGAATGCAGAAATACATTTAATATTATATTCTTCTCCCATTTTTTACAATTTTTCTTAATTGCACATTGTCATTTAAACTTGGGTCATCCAATACAAGTTCAAACAACCAGTTTTTAATTTGTCCAACTGTGTTTCCTGGAGGAATGTCAAGAATCTCCATAATTTCTTTTCCATCGATATTCAAATCCGCAAATTGATTTACTCTATGTTGTTTAACGTATAATTCACTAA
>Ga0208647_1000338_pt1 | contig 14841 bp, 11 predicted proteins | sample AntAceMetag02UKA_FD_184765 | JGI IMG/M metagenome (GOLD analysis project Ga0208647, IMG submission 184765) | Saline lake microbial communities from Ace Lake, Antarctica - Antarctic Ace Lake Metagenome 02UKA (SPAdes) (version 2) | ecosystem: Environmental > Aquatic > Non-marine Saline and... | reverse complement strand
AGACGCAGAAGCAGCCACGAACATATCTTCTCTGACAATTTTGTTCTTTTTGATTTTTAGCGTTTATTCTATCTTGAGACATCATTTGATGGAGATTAAGGTTATGACGGCAGAGGTTTTTACTGCCCTTTTGTGGCTAGTTCTCCTGGTTAATGTTCTTACTTTTAAAACGAAAGAGCAGCTAATACTCAATCTTGGACTTTTTTTTGCGGCGGTGATATTCGGTGTATTTTTAGTTAAATCTGTTATTCAAGAAGTGAAAGCGCGTCAAGAAATTGAAAATATGGCAAATAAACTGAAAGGTGCTAATAAAAAATTAAAAAAGCTTGATAAGGTTAAGTCAGAATTTATCTCAATTGCGTCTCACCAATTAAGAACCCCATTATCAGCCATTAAGGGGTATGTTTCGATGATTCTTGATGGAACTTATGGCAATCTTGATTCAGAAAAAACAGAAGTTTTGAATAGAGTGTATTCTTCAAATGAAAGATTAATTACTCTAGTAAATGATCTTTTGAATTTGTCACGGATTGAAAGAGGCAAGCTCCAGTTTGAATTCAGAGAAGTTGATGATTTGGATGAAATTTTACTATCTGTAATCAATGAATCAAAGGTTGGCGCATCTAAAAAAGGCATTGCAATTACATATAAACAAGAATCCTTACCGATAGTGAATGTTGATCCTCATAAATTAAGACAAATTTTTGTAAATATTATTGATAATGCAATCAAGTACACTGAAAAAGGTGGTATTAAAATAAGTACTATTGTTGGTACCAAGAGAATCACATTTATTTTTAAAGACACAGGACTTGGAATGACAAGAGAAGAGATCGGATCTATTTATGAAAAATTCAGAAGAGGAAGTGCAGGAGAGAAACATCATGTCGGTGGAATTGGGATAGGTTTATATATCTGCCATAAAGTTATTGAGGCACATGACGGAAAGATCTACGCAAGGAGTCCTGGAAAAGGCAAGGGAACGACTTTTTATGTGGAATTGCCGTATACGAAAAAATAGTTGATGAATAGAAGAGAGAATTGAAGAATCTAAGGATTCTTGACGCCTGCCTGACGGTAGGCAGGGAAGAGTTTGAATTTGGAATACAAGAATCTTGTGGAAGAGAACCTTGATAGAAACATGAGATGACCAAGAAAGGGAGATGAGGGTAAAACATAGAATAAAAAAAGATCCATACGGTTGTATGGATCTTTGTGTGAAAAAGCGTTATTTCTCACACTTTATTTTGCTGGCTTAGGTTCGTCCTCTTTCACAATAGTTTCTTTATTTGCTAATGTTAGAAGATTACGGTTGTAAGTCTTTCTAGTAGAGATCAAAAAGGAATCTTCTAAGATCATGGGTGCTCCTGTTATGTCATTGAATAGAATTGAAATACTATAACGATCTTCGGAAGAAAAAGCCGAGAGAGGAACAATCCTCAAGTCCCATCTATTATTTTCTTTTCCTGCCTCTCTAACACGACAAACTACAGCATCTGATTTTCTGGGACCATTGAGTGAGTAATAGATAGGTACAAGATCGTACCTACGAGATTTGGAGGGCCTGAATACGTAAAGCCTTGGAAAGGCCCATGACCAAACAGTAAGACCCAAAATCATAGATACAAAGCCACACAAAGAAAATCGGACTAATGTGAGAATCGATGGAATAGTCGCAGATACTTCAGTTGCTAGAACAAATACACTGAATATTCCGAGTATGACGAGGACGAGAGATATCCAAAAAGCGTTCCTACCTATTCTCAAGTTCATTTTTCCTCCTTTGATTTTTTGAAACTTTGATTGTTTCGGTACTATTATTAATCTATCATAAATTTGTTGTATTGTCAAGGATTGGTATTTGTTTCGGCATGTTCTATTGACTTTAGGCTTTAAGGCGGTTGTTTTTGAGGTATTTTTGTGATAAAAATAAAGATAATTATGAGTAATTTGATTGGTAAATTTTATGTAAAATAAATATAATGTTGAACTTGGAAAATAAATTATATTTTTAAAACAATATGTTGAATTTTGATAGATTGACAACTCGATCAAGAGAGTCGTTGATGAAAGCGCAAGAAATCGCGCGGAATTTTGGTCATCCACAGATTGATGTTTTGCATTTGTTGTTGGCGTTTCTACGGGATCGAGAAGGAATTGTTGTGACGATATTGACGCAACTAGGAATCGACGATAAGAAGCTGAAGTTGATTTTGCAAAATGCGCTGAAAGTTCTGCCAAGAATCATGGCGCAAGCACCGATAGGGCAGTTATATTTAAGTCAGACTATGGCAATGGCGATGGAAAAAGCAAAGCGAGAAGCAGAACAGATGAAGGATGAATATATTAGTATTGAGCATTTGTTTTTAGCGATTATTAGTGCAGAGGGGATGGTTCTTGATGCGTTAAGACGATCGCAGGTTTTCGAAACAGATAAAGATCGCGAAGAAATTTCATATAATACAGTTTTAAATATTTTAAAAGACGTGAGAGGATCAACGCGAATTACAGACTCAGAACCTGAGAGTCAATATCAGGCATTGGAAAATTATGGACGAGACTTAACCCAACTTGCTAAAGAAGAAAAATTAGATCCAATTATTGGCAGAGAAGAAGAAGTAAGGAGAGTGATGCAAGTACTGTCTAGACGGAAAAAGAATAACCCTGTTTTGATTGGTGAAGCTGGAGTTGGTAAGACTGCAATTGTTGAAGGGTTGGCGCAGAGAGTCGTGTCTGGAGATGTTCCTGATTCGCTTAAGGAGAAAAGAATCGTTGCGCTTGATTTGGGAGCAATGATTGCTGGATCAAAATTTAGAGGTGAATTTGAGAAAAGATTGAAGGCATTACTTAAAGAAGTAAAAGATGCGGCTGGAGACGTAATCTTGTTTATTGATGAAATGCATACTCTGGTTGGAGCTGGACAGGCCGAAGGTGCTATGGATGCGTCAAATATGCTAAAACCAGCACTTGCGAGAGGAGAGGTTCATGCAATTGGAGCAACTACGATCAAAGAGTATCAAAAATATATTGAAAAAGATCCTGCGCTTGAAAGACGATTTCAACAAATTTACGTAAAAGAATCGACAGTCGAGGATACGATAGCTATTTTGAGAGGAATTAAAGAAAAGTATGAAGTCCATCACGGAGTTCATATTTCTGACAAAGCTTTGGTGGCAGCAACGCAACTTTCTAATCGATATATTTCTGATAGATTTTTACCTGATAAAGCTGTTGATTTAATGGATGAAGCTGCGGCTTCTTTGCGTATGGAAATTGATAGTACTCCTGAAGAAATAGATATTTTGAAAAGACGATTAATTAAATTTGAGATTGAAAAAAAAGCACTTTCTAGAGAGAAAGATGATGATGCAAAAAAACGACTTAGAAAAGTGAAGCAAGAGATGAGCGAAGTTCAAGAACAGCATGACAAATTGATTGCAAAATGGAGAGCCGAAAAAAAAGTAATTGGTAAGATAGGAGAGATTAAGAGGAAGATTGATGAATTAAAGACTAAAGCAGAAATTGCTGAAAGACAATCAAAATTAGAAGAAGTTGCAGAGATGAAATATAGTCAAATCCCAGAAAAGAAAAAAGAACTTAAAAAAAGAGAAGCAGAACTTAAAAGGCTTCAAAAGTCTAATTCAATTTTAAAGAGAGAAATTACAGAAGAAGAAATTGCTAAAGTAGTCTCTCGTTGGACTGGGATTCCTGTACAAAAGATGCTTCAGAGTGAAAAGGATAAATTGTTGTATATGGAAAAGGAAGTTGGAAAACGAATAGTTAATCAAAAGAGAGCAATCAAGACAGTTTCTAATGCAATCCGTAGATCGAGAGCAGATATTACTCCTCCAAATCGACCAATTGGTACATTTATTTTTGTTGGTCCAACTGGAGTAGGAAAGACTGAGCTTGTGAAGTCTTTAGCTGACTTTATTTTCTATGACGAACATGCAATTGTAAGGATTGATATGTCAGAGTACATGGAAAAACATTCAGCGGCTAGGCTAATAGGCTCTCCTCCAGGATATGTAGGATACGAAGAAGGTGGTCAACTAACAGAAAAAATCAGACGCAGACCGTATTCAATTGTTTTATTTGATGAGATCGAAAAAGCCCACCCTGAAATATTTAATCTTTTCTTGCAGATTTTTGATGAGGGCAGATTGACTGATTCTAAGGGAAGAACTGTTAACTTTAAGAACACTATCATCATTATGACCTCAAATATAGGAAATGATGTAATGAGAGATTATGCTCCAATTGGTTTTGATGGAGGAGAGAAAAAAGAAACTGATAAAGAGGATTATGATACTATGAAGCAAAAAGTTTTGGGAGAAATAAGAAAAAAGTTTAAGCCAGAATTTCTTAATAGAATTGACGAAACAATTGTATTTGAATATCTGAGAAAGAAAGAGCTTGAGAAAATTGTTGAGCTTGAAGTTGGCAAAACTGCAGAACAACTTAAAGAAAAAGGGATTAAGTTGCAGATTTCACCAGAAGCAAAAAAGTTTTTAGCTGAAAAGGGATTTGATCCAGATTATGGCGCAAGACCACTCAAAAGAGCGATTCAGTCCTATATTTTGAATCCAATTGCAGAAATGATTATTGCGGAAGACCTTAAGAAAAGTGATAAAATTAAGGTTGGAACAAAAAATAAGCAAATAACTGTCACTAAAGTAGATTAGAGATTAGAAGTAATTTATGAAAAAAGTTATTATTTTAGGGGCAAAAGGAATGTTGGGGCAAGCCTTGGCTGAGGAGTTTAATGATAGTATTTTTGATGTTTATGGACTAGACAAAGAAGAAATAGATATTACAGATAAAAAAAAAGTAGAGAAGGTATTTAACAAAGAAAAACCAGATATAGTAATAAACGCAGCGGCTTATACCGATGTTGATGGAGCAGAGACTAATGAGCTTTTAGCAATGAAAGTCAACGGAGGAGCTGTGGGGATACTGGCAAGTGCGTCAAATAAAATTGACGCACTTTTTATACATATAAGTACTGATTATGTTTTTGATGGTAAGAATAAAAATGGTTACAATGAAGATGATAAACCTAATTCACCAGAAACGATTTATGGTAAATCAAAACTATTAGGAGAAGATTTGCTATTAAAAGAAGGAGAAAGAGATCTCAAGTATTATTTAGTAAGAACTTCTTGGCTCTTTGGAAAAAATGGAAAAAACTTTGTAACTACAATACTTGAATTGAGCAAAAATATAAATGAACTTAAGGTCGTTGATGATCAATATGGGAAACCTACACATACAAAAGACTTAGCTAAAAATGTACATCTATTAATAGAAAGCAAGAAAATATTTGGTATTTATCATATTACAAATGAGCCAGCAATGACTTGGTACGAATTTACAAAAATGATATTTAAAATAAAGAATAAGACTGATCCATCTTTTTCTAGTCCAAAACTTTTACCAGTTTCTTCTGAAGAATTTCCAAGGCCGGCTAAAAGACCTAATTGGTCAATTTTAAATAATACAAAACTTGAAAAGGGGAGAAGTATCGAAGAAGCGCTCAAAGAATATTTATGTTAAAATATATTCATAACAAAGAATATATTAATTCAAATGAAGGAACAAAAAAGTCATAAATTAATTTTTGATATTATTCCATCAAGAAAGCATGCAGAAGAAGTTAAAATTATTAAAAACGATTATTCTGGTGGGGAAATAAAATTTGCCTTAATTTCTTCATTCTTAATTTTAGTATTTGCTTCTGTTATAGCATGGCAAATCTCTCCACTATTACCCATAAAGACTGCAAAGGCTGACGAGGAGATGGCCGTAGATCCAGTTGTATTAATACTCCCCGAATTAGAAGATGTTGAAGAAATGATAACGGTAAAAGATTATTCAGCATTTTACAACAAAAGTGAAATTGAGACACCTTTGCCATGGTCTTATTCATCTAAAACAAATAAAAAGATTGAGATAGATTTAGAAAGAATGATTTTGGCTACTTATTATTACGATCAAATACAAGAATATCCCGTTGTCGCCAAGGGCCCTCCGCAACATTCAACTCCGACGGGATCATTTAATGTGCTTTTAAAAAGACCACTTCATTTTTCTTCAAAATCTCATGTTTGGATGCCTTGGTCAATTCAATTTCATGGTGACTATTTTATGCATGAAATTCCTTATTGGCCGAATGGAAGAAGATTGACATCACAATATTCTGGCGGATGTGTTCGTTTAAATATTGGCGATGCTAAAAAAGTTTACGATTTTGTGGAAGTTGGAATGCCTGTTATTGTTTATTAATTAATTTCTAAAAAATATGAAATACTTAAATCAAAAAAATATTATAGCTATGTTGTTGTTTCTAGTATTAATTCTATCGCCTATTAAGGTTTTTAGTAGCACTGCGCCACCGTCACCACCAAGCGATAATAATACAAGTGATAACGGAAACAATAATAATGGGGATGACGACTTTTCTGCTAATTCAGTTCTAGTCCGTGCATCTAACGGGCACAGAGTATATGAAATTATAAATGGCAAAAAACATTGGATTCCAACAGCAGAAATGTTCAGAGCTCGTAATTTTAATTGGAACAATGTTCAAGTTGTCTCTGGTAGTCAATTAGCCTCATATTCTCGCATAAAGCTTTTAAGAGCAACTGGCGATAAAAAGGTATATTATTTAACTGAGTCAGGTATGGTGCGACACATTCCAACGGCTCAAATCTTTGAATCTTATGGTAATAGTTGGAATGATATTTGGGAAGTTACTCCCGATGAACTTAATGGTTATGAGTCAAGCACGCTTATTAAAACTGACGGAGTCTCCAAGGTTTACATTCTTGAAAATGGCACTAAGCGATGGATTCAAACTGCAGAAATTTTCAATGCCCGAGGGTATGATTGGGATAAAATCGCACCAGTCAATATTCTAGAAATGAATCATTATCCAACAGGTAATATTCTAAATTAAAATGAAAACGATCGGATTCATAATCCTAATAATAGGAACTATATTCGGAGGGTTATTTTTGTATTCCCAAAATTCAGATTGGAACTATAAAAATATTATTGATGGTGATGGGGTAATCGAAATGAATGATGATGCTGAAACTATTACCATGATTTTTGTTGGAGATATTATGCTCTCTCGGGCTGTCGGTGCAAAAATGGAAGAAAAGCAAGATTGGACTTGGCCATTTGCAAAAATTGCACCATGGCTAGCGGATGCCGATATAACTTTCGGGAACCTAGAGGGACCTATTTCTGATGAGGGGATAAATGTAGGTTCAATTTACTCATTTAGGGCTGATCCTAAATCAATTGACGGATTAATGCTTGCTGATTTTAATATTTTATCAGTTGCAAATAACCATATGGGAGATTGGGGGTCAGCTGCCTTTGAGGACACATTAAACACATTATCTAATTATGATATTGATTATATCGGCGGAGGATTCTCTCAGAATGATGCGTATTCTCCTGTAATAAAAAATGTAAAAAATACTAAATTTTGCTTTTTTGCATATACAGACTTAGGGCCCAGATCCTTTGAAGCAAGTGGAGATAAATCAGGCATGGCATTTTTAGATATAGAAGATGCATCAAAAGATATAGAAAAATATAATGATAAATGTGACTTCATTATTATTTCTCTTCACTTTGGAGAAGAGTATAAAGAAAAAGCGTCGGCAAGACAAAAGGCTATAGCAACAGGACTTTCAGCTGCTGGTGCAGATCTTATTATTGGACACCATCCACACGTTATCAGTGAAGCAGAAATAATTGGAGGAACCAACGTTTTTTACAGTTTAGGAAATTTTATCTTCGATCAAATGTTTTCTGAAAAAACAAGAAAAGGAATGGCTTTAGTCGTTGAATTTAAAAATAAAAAACTTGTTAATCTTATTCCCCATGAAATTTATATAAACGACGAATATCAGGCAGAATTGCTTTCTAGTCAATAAATTTCTGTTATTTTAAAGTTATCAACAGGCACCCAAACCTTCTTTATGATATAATACTCTCAGAGGAGGTTTTTTAATTTTATACCGTTTTATATGTTTTTTTATATACATGAAAAGCTTTAAAATCATTGTAAAAAAACAATCAAAAAAGGAACAGAAAGCAAGCGTTTTCTTTTGGTTTGTTTTTGCAGCAGCAACGATAATAGTCACAGTGGTAATTTTTCTTTATTATCAAAACACTATTCGCGCGCTAGATACTGAAGCGTCTACTGGCTCAATAGTAAATCGCAATGTTCTAGTCAATTGAGGTATAGTATATAAAAAAATCTGAAGCTTCGCTTCAGGTTTTTTGTTTACACAAATATTGACAGATAGACTACTTAATGATAATATTATAATAGTTTATCAAAACTAAAGGAGGAGAAATGTTTAAAAGAACATTGTTATTCGCAATCGGAGTTGCGGCGGGAGCTACCATAGGTGCCTATGTGGCATATCTGGTTGGTGTTCAATTCTGGTGGATTGGCTTACTCTCTGGAGGATTCCTTTCCTATCTATTCGTTGATATTAAAGAGATCCCTCATGCTTGGAGAGCAGCTAGAAATCATTTGAAAATTCCACCAATGAGAACTGACGAAAGATGGCGAAGAGTTCTGTTAGGAACAGCTACTGGATTGTCGGTTATTACCTTTTTTCCAGGAGTATTGTTGTTCTTTCACTTTCTTGTAGACACTAATCCATATCTGAATCAATCTTGTATTGGACTAGCAATAAGCGTTTTTCTTCTATGTTTTTTGCCAGCTCTCTACATGAAAAACCCCAAAAAAGACTATCTTTTTATGGGTCAGTCGAAAAAAAAGCCAATAAAATGGTGGATAGGATTTCTGGTAAACGGGCTCACAATAAGCCTTTTCTTGCTTGGCGGCTTGCTCTACGGTGTGTTTGTGGTCTTTCTTTACGAAGGAGTATTCCCAGCTCTTTGGACGTTCTTTAAATACATCCACTCAAAAAAGCGAGTTCTTGCTTTTATTGATGGGTCATTGGCAGTTTTATTGGCTCACCTGATAGCGGGCACTAGAATTGAAATGTTGGCGATGGTTTTTGTTGGAGGGCTAGTCATTAGCATTTTCCATTTCTATTTTGTTTCAATTAAGCTTCTAAACCTTGTACCAAATGGCAATGTAGCATAAAGTATAAGATCGATGAGGACAACTCGGTTGTCCTCTTTTTTTTGTAAAAATTTACACAGCAAACATTTTTTGATGAGACACCAAGCACCTATATTTTGTTGTTCTGCGTTTTTTGATTAATGATAGATTTTGATGTAAGATAAAGTCTTATGGACAAAACTTTTTTTAATAAAATTAACTTCTCTGGAAAACTTAAAAAACCTAAATGGCTTGAGAAATTAAGCCCTATAATTGGGATTGACTTAGGTACCGTGAATAGCCTAGTTTATGTTTCTGGTAAAGGAATAGTCATTAATGAGCCTTCTGTTGTTGCTATAAATAAAAAAACAGGGAAAATCTTAGCAGTTGGTAAAAATGCTAAAAGAATGATTGGTAAAACTCCGCCAAATATTATGGCAATTGAGCCTCTTGTTGATGGTGTTATTTCAGATTTTGAAGTTACCGAACAAATGATCAAATATTTTATCAATAAAGTAGGCGATCAAATAATTCGAAGTTTTTCAAGACCTAGGGTTGTTGTGGCAATTCCAATGTCAGCAACTTTGGTTGAACAAAAATCAGCCAGAGATGCTGTCAAAAATGCTGGCGCAAGTGAAGTCTATTTGATCTATGAACCAGTCGCGGCAACTATTGGAGCTAGGCTTCCCATTAAAAAGGCTACTGGTCACTTTGTTGTTGATATCGGTGGAGGAACAACAGAGATAGCAGCAATTTCCTTAGGAGGTATCGTTACTCAAAAAAGTGTTCGTATCGCTGGGAATCGACTTAATAAAGATATCGTTCAATTTGCCAGAGAAAAGCTTAATCTTTTGATTGGAGAGCCATCTGCTGAAAGAGCAAAGATAGCTTTGGGTTCAGCAGTTAAATTAGAAGATAGGCTAGAGGGATTCTTAAGGGGCAGGGATTTAATTGATGGACTACCAAGAGAGATATTAATAAGCAATGACCACGTTAGAAAAGCCATTAGCAAGTCTGTAGACTCTTTAGTATCAACAATCAGGACTGTTATAGAAGAGGTTCCCCCTGAACTTCTTCCTGACATTATGAAATATGGAATTGTTTTAACGGGTGGTGGGGCGTTATTAAGAGGATTAGACAAGGCGATAGAAGAAGTTACTCAGGTTAAAGTTAGGATTTCTGATGATCCATTAACGGCAGTAGCAAGAGGAGCCGGTAAGGTTTTAGAAAATCTAGAAAATTACAAAGAGCTTCTTGTTGATTTTTAAAAATTTTATGAAGAAAAAAGGGGGCGTTAAAAAAAACTTATTAACCCTAATATTATATTCATTATTGGTTACGCTTATTTTCGTATTTGATCAAAGCGCTTTTTTAAATAATACAAAATCGGCTCTATTGTCTACTCTAAAACCATTTTTTATTGTATCGGAAAAATCTATTTTTCAACTAACCAAACCTTTTGAGTGGTTAATTAGCCAACAGACCACTAGAGAGGAGTTAAAAGAGCTAAGGGCTAAAAGACTAAACTCAGTTGCCCTAGGGGTTCAGATTAGTGAGCTTGAAGAAGAAAATACATTTTTAAAACAGGCACTTGAATTAAAAGAAACGTCAACACATGAGATGATTGTTGGAGAGATTATTGGAAAATCATCAGAGCCAGAACAAAACGTAATAATTAACATTGGCGAAGTCGATGGAGTAAAAAAAGGATCGGCAGTGGTCTATCCAAAAAATTATTTAGTAGGCAAAGTAGTTGAAGTATATAATCATTTCTCTAGAGTAAGTTTGATTACTAGTCCTAATGTGTTAATTGCCACAGAAGGACAAACATCAAAGACTGATGCCCTTTGTCAGGGTCGAATTAATCATTTAGAAATCGAAGTTATAGATTATGAAAAAGATCTTAAGGAAGATGAGATTTTTGTAACTTCTGGGATAGATGGACACCCTTCTGGTCTTATCGTGGGATATCTTACGGGAATAACTGATGATCCTGTTGCAGTTTCACGCGTTGGAGAGCTAGAAACTATAGTCAACATCAATGATTTAAAAAAAATAATAGTTCTGATTGAAAATAAAAATGATTAAATCTTTCTTTTTAAAATTATTTACCATAGTTTTCGTAGTCGTTTTACAATTCTCTCTTTTGCCTAGACTAGGATTGCATAATTATATTAACTTATTGTTACCACTTATCATCTTTTGGGTCTTGCTTGAGAAATATTCTCATATATATTTTATGGTATTTTTTGGAGGAGTCCTTTTTGATTTATTTTCTGGATTTCCCCTTGGGACAATGACTGGTGTCTATATTTTTTTAGTATTTCTACTTATTGTAGTAAGAAAAAATCTAGTTCGCTCATTTACACCAACAACTTTTGTTATAATTGCTCTATTAACTGTAATTGGATCTTTAATATTTGAAAAAATAATTTTGATGACTCTTGGATTTGGAAACTATTTTAACTTTTCTATTCTGATTGAAGTAGTGTTTGAGGTTCTATTCGTTTTCTTGCTATCATTTTTTGTAAAAAAGAAACTTTACAATTGAACCGATTAACAAGGATTGATTACAGTTAAGTATATTTAATGTTCACAAAAAGACGTTTAAAAAAACAACGAAGAACAATTGACTTTGAAGATCTTTCTGGAGAACTTCTTGCAGAAGAACACATAGACGAATCAACACCCGAAAGAATGCCAGTTGTAATAAATAAAGTTCTTATTAAAATTTTGCTTTTTTTTGTTTTTGCTTTTTTTTCTACAATATTAATTCGTATAAGTTATTTACAAATGAAAAGTGCAGCTTTTTATCAGGAAATTGCTGAAAAAAGTAGATCTCAAATTAATTGGATTATTCCACACAGAGGTATTATTTTTGATCGTAATGAGAATCAATTAGTTTATAATATACCAGCCTATAATTTAGTCTGGGATAAAAATTGTGAAGATTCTGATACAATAAAAGATGAACAGCTAGAAGATTTAGATGGTATAATTAATCTCGGAGAAGAAAAAATATACGACATTATAGAGAATGGCAATGGAAAGATAATGATTAAAGAGGGGCTTTCTAAAGAAGAGGCTTATGACATAAAAAGTAAACAAGATAATTGGAAAAATATTATTATTGAAGAACGAGATCAGCGAGATTATCCTAACCCATATAGTTTTTCTCATGTTCTAGGCTATATTGGAAAAACAACAAAAACAGATTTCAAAAACTCACCTACCCATTATCTATATAACGACTACATAGGAAAATCTGGAATAGAATCTCAATACGAAGATCTCCTAAGAGGTAAACTAGGAATTAAAAGTACCGAAGTTTCTCCTCACAGAGACGAAGTGAGACCAATCTCTCAAAAGGATGCTTCTGATGGGGTTAATATCTCCTTGACGATTGACATGGACTTGCAGAACATATCATACGAAGCCCTCTCTGCGTCTCTCAAAGAAAACAGTCTGAGAGCAGGTTCGGTGTTGGCAATAAATCCTAAAAATGGAGAGATTCTTTCGATGGTTAGCCTGCCAACTTTCAATAATAGCGCATTGAGTCAAGGTATGAATAGCAAGGATTATTCTGAGCTAACTTCTTCAGAGAGTCGTCCATTTTTTAATCGTGTTATTGGTGGTCTTTATCCTCCTGGTTCAACTTTCAAGCCATTAATCGCATTGGCCGCATTAGAAGAAAATATAATTAATTCAACTAAGGGATTTAATTGTCAAGGATTTTTAAGGGCTGTTAATATATATAATCCAGAAATAAGTTATATATTTCGAGATTGGAAAACTCACGGATGGGTTACTCTTAAAAAAGCGATCGCAGAGTCATGTAACGTCTATTTCTATATGATAGGTGGAGGATATAAAGATTTTGAAGGGCTTGGAATAAAAAAAATAAAAGCATATGCCGATAAATTTGGATTAACAAAAAAAATGAATGTTGATATATCAGGAGAAAGCACAGGGCTTATTCCTGATAAGGCATGGAAGAAAAAAATAAAAAAAGAGGATTGGTATATTGGAGATACCTACAATACATCTATCGGACAAGGAAACGTTGCTCTTTCTCCATTACAAGTTTCACAAATTTATAGTTTATTCGCTAACAATGGCATTGTCTATGAGCCACATCTTTTAAAGTCTATTCAAGAAACTCCAGGCGGAGAATTTAATGATTTAGAGCCAAAAATTCTAATCAAGCCCAATTTCTCTCAAAAAAATATAGATCTTGTTAAAGAAGGCCTAAGGGAGGCTGTGGTTTCTGGTTCAGCACAAATATTACAACTTCTTCCAGTTAATGCAGCCGCCAAGACAGGAACTGCTCAATACGGAGATGGTTCAAACTCTCATGCTTGGTTCGCTGCTTTTGCACCATATGAAAATCCAGAAATCGTTTTAGTAGTTATGGTGGAAGAGGGTGGTGGTGGATCAGCCGTAGCTGCGCCAATTGCTTATAAAATTTTAAAACAATATTTTAACCAAAATGAGAAAAACTTGGAAAATTAGAAAAAAAATATCAGAAGATTTTCAAAAAAAGTTCAAAGAAATTGACCCTCTTTTGTTGCAACTCCTTTTTAATAGGGGACTAAAAACAAAAAAAGATATTGCGGACTTTATTTCAATTGATTACGAGAAAGATGTTTTTAGTCCATATTTACTTTCTGGTGTTAGAGAGGCAGTTTCTCGTATAAAAATTGCTATTAAAAATAAAGAAAAAATTTGTGTCTTTGGAGACTATGATGCAGATGGTATTTGCGGATCAACTATTTTATATCAAACCCTAATAAGATTAGGTACAATCCCAGAAGTTTACATTCCTGATAGAAGTAAAGGGTACGGTCTTAACGAAGACGCTATAAAGGAGCTTTCTAAAAAGAAAATTAATTTAATTATTACAACCGATTGTGGTGTTAGTGATAAAAAAGAAGTCGCTCTCGCAAAAACATTAGGAATAGATGTTATTATTACAGATCACCATCTTTTTCCTCCAGAAGCCCCTGACGCACATGTTATTGTTAATCCTAGAAAGAAAGGAGAGAAGTATCCCAATAAAGAATTATCAGGCGCGGGTGTTTCCTTTAAATTAGCTACTGCCATTATCAAGGCTTATCCTAAGGTATTTAAACCAGGAGAAGAAAAATGGCTATTGGATCTAGTTGCGATAGCAACAGTCGCTGACATGATGAGTCTTTATGGAGAGAATAGAACTCTAGTAAAATATGGGCTTCTTGTTCTTGCGAAAACAAAGCGATTAGGATTAAAAATTCTCTTAGAGTCAGCTGGCGTAAAAGATATAAAGATAAAATGGATAGATCGAAATAATAATCATTTTCGTCTTGAGAATATTAATGCTTATACCATTGGCTTTATAATCGGTCCTAGATTAAACGCTGCAGGAAGAATGGATCATGCTAACATTGCATTCTACCTTTTAAATAGTATTTCAAAAGAAGAAGCGGAAAAATTTTCCAAACAGCTAACTCAAAAAAATCAGGCAAGACAAAGATTACAACTCAAGATTATTACTGAAATTGAGAAGGGTGTCACTGACGAAGAAATCGAAAAAGATAAAGTAATTATTAGAGGAGATAGCTCCTATCCAAAAGGAATTGTTGGTCTTATCTCGGGACGCTTAACTGATAGACATTATCGACCTAGTTTTGTATATCAAATTGAAGACAAAAAGGCTCGAGGCTCATGTCGTAGTATTCCTGAGATGAATATTGTTGATATTT
>Ga0208647_1000337_pt1 | contig 14949 bp, 23 predicted proteins | sample AntAceMetag02UKA_FD_184765 | JGI IMG/M metagenome (GOLD analysis project Ga0208647, IMG submission 184765) | Saline lake microbial communities from Ace Lake, Antarctica - Antarctic Ace Lake Metagenome 02UKA (SPAdes) (version 2) | ecosystem: Environmental > Aquatic > Non-marine Saline and... | reverse complement strand
CACTAGGACTAACATACTCAGAACTTACAGCACTAGCACCGCCAGTTACTTTTAATTCTCCATTGTCGTTTACTGTTGCTCGTTGATCAGTAGTACCATCTTTAATTTCTACTGCACCTAATTGTATATCACCAGACAAAATCATGTGTCCGCTAGAGTCAACCTTAATCGGCTGTGCTGTCGCTTCTGTACCATCTTCCAAACCATAAATTATTGTCGGCAATGTTTCTTTATCTGCTATTCTTGAACCCATTTTAAATTCCTCCGTTTATTATGCGTCTGCGTCTAACTTTGCATTAAGTGCGTTAAAATTAGTTACAATAGTACCCATCGCTGAATACAAAGCTCCTTGTAACATTCCTCTATTATCTACTGCTATGTTATATCCAGTCGTAGCACTAAAAGTTGCATCATTATTGATAACATCAGTTATTGCTAAAGTAGCTGCGTAATTTGAATCAGCCGTACCACTATCTCCATCTAATGCTGTCATACAAAGATTAAACTGTTTTACATAATCATCCAAGAAAGCAACTGTAATAGCTTGACTTAATCCCAGACTTCCGATTGTTGTCGGGTCTAACGCAAGAGCGTATGTTGCTAGATATGTAGTCAATGTAACTCCACCATCAGAGTCTAGCTTTGCCATTACGCCATTCCAATTAGCGTTAAATTCTGTTAATTCTGCTACCAAATCTTCTTGTCCCATACCTAAAGCACTAAGACCATTTCCTTGTGACGCCATCGCTGTTACGTCCCACAAGTCTGCATAGTTTACGTCTGTTACTGCCATCTCAAACCTCCTGTAAGATTTTTATTATTCTTGTTAATTTACTCTCTTTATAGTTCTGTCCAGCATATTTAAGAAGACGCACTATATCATTACGTAAGTCTATAGGCTCTTTAGCCCAAATCTCTTTATCCTCTTCAAAAATCTTCATCATCTTTGATTTACTTTTGTCTGCCTCAACAATGTGGTCATGCTGTATTAAGATTTCGTTTGCATCAATAATTCTATCTATTGCTTTGAATGTATCAAACGCTACCTTATCTGCTGGAAAAATTCTTACTCTAGGATGTAATGTATATCCAAGAAGCCCGCATGCTTTCCTAGAAATAATAGGAAATGTGCAAAAATAATTGCCAGGATTAATCTTTGTAGAATCATGCGTATCTACTAAATATGTATCCCATCGATGTTCTTTTATCTTTTTCAAAATTATAGCATCCCAATCATTAGTAATTATCCAAGCATCGTCATTAAAAACCCAAATATTCTCTCCGCACGACTTGTTTGTAAGCCAGTTATAATAATCCTGAGAGAAGTTGTCTGTTTTTGGTCTTTCGAAAAATTCCACTCGAAAAGAATACTTCTTCCTTTCAACAAAATCGATAATCGATCTTTCCCCTTCGTCAATCGCAAACAACACTTCAACGGACTTTTTGTCCCGTGTATTTCTTTCGATAGAGTCGAGCAGTTTCTCAACATTTTTCTCATCACCTCTCGTCGGCATTATTATACTGAACTTCATTGGTTCACCACCGTAGTTAAATGTCCAACAATAGTATCAGCGTCAAAACAAACCTTAGATCCGTTCTCTATAGCTTTCTTACAGAAGTAAACATCCTCTGAAGCATTTCCATCGACGTCCATCTTAAATAAATCTTTAGGAAACTTTCTTACCATATCTTTAACAAACTGACTCTTCATTAGTAAAAAACCAAATCCAACTACATCACATTCAACAATCCCTTTGACTTCACCTTCTGTGAACTTCTTAAACTTTCCGTCTACATGTCTTCCATGAGCAAACTCTCTTCCGCCTCTTAAATAATATCCAGCAGATAACATGTCCAAATCGTTGTCCTCTATTTTACTGATAAGAGTATACAAAGATTTTGCTTTGTATATATGATCACTGTCAATATTTAATACATAATCAGCGTCTACCACACTAGCAGCATACTCAAATAAATTAGTTCTAGCGAGAGCAGTGTTAAACCCATGAACAAAAGCAACATTGATATTATCTCCATTATTATATATGTCAGATTGCATGGCGACCAGCGACTGAACGGCTGGTATTTCCATATATTTATATGCTGGCATCAAAGCTAGTATTTTCATTTTATTGCCTCAAGTGCGAATAGGAAAGAATCATTCTTTTCCTCTGCTAACGCAACTTTAAAATCTGCTTTATAAATATGTCTGAAGTCTGACATAGCTGTCTTACCTACTTGTTTTTCATACTCCGCTTGAGATAGGAACGTAAGCCAAGCTGGATGAAATATTCTCGTGTGAGAAGGATCACCTAAAGCCCAGATAGATTTCGTGCTAGGAACGCTTGCACAGAAAAAACCACCTGGTTTTAGTATTCTCCAATATTCAGAAAACTCTCTGAAAAAGAACTCGTAATTTCCTTGAGATGCCAGATGCTCTAAAACATCATAAGCGTGGATCTCATCAAATTCATTATTCTTAAAGGGCAAAGGGTGATTCTTTAAGTTATGCCCAATGTCGGGATTATGTGAAGGGTTATTATCTAGTGTAACTACGTCGTCAAAATCTTTATTGCCTTTGACAGCAATTCTTTTTTCTCTTCGTGAACCACAACCAATTAATAACTCCTTCACATAACCTCCTAGTTTATTTTTAGTAACCGATAGCAGTTACATAAAAGTCAATTGCATTCTGCGTACACGCAGTAGCAAAGTCATCTTCATATTCGACTAACGTAATAACGTTGTCTGCAATAGTCTTAACAACCATAGTCGCCGCATCAGCTGTTACAGCTTCAGCAGGTGTGCATTGCACTCCGACTACAGTTCCTAAACCAGTAATAGTAACCGTGCTCGTAGTACCTGTTCCGCCATCAACTAAAACATTGACAACTTTATAGTTACCAGCAAACTCGGTTAAATACTCTGTACCTTTTGAATGTGCCATCTTATTATCTCCTTATCTAGTATTAAACTAATGCTGTAGCAGCTGTATCAACAGCAATTACACCATAGTCTTTTGAGTTAAATGATACTTTTTGAATACCACCGATAAGACCAGTAGCATAGCCAACCTTGTTTTCATAGTCAAACGTCTTTTCTACCATAGTCATAGAATCAGAAGCATTTGCCATGACGCCAGCTTGCTGTCCGCAAAGTAACGAACGGAAAACATTAATTCCGTTTGTGAACTGTGTTCCAGCAGTAGCTGAATTAAAGTTCAACATAGTAGTCGTCGCTGCGGCTAGATAAGGAACATATTCATGTTCATGTACAATAACTCTATCCCAAACGCCTAAAGCACCTGTAAAGATAGGGTTTTTCTCGCCTCGAACTTGAGCTTCACGCTGTGCTTGTGCATACGTAGCGTTGTTCTTAAGATCGAATGCTTGCCAAGGATGAATAAACATAACCCAATAGTTCTTTCCATCAATCTTTAGCGGTCGCATTCTTGGGCTTGATGTTTCAGCCTTAACTCTTGATCGTGAAATCAACTCAGGAGTAAGAAGATCAGTAGCAGCAATAGAATCAGCACCAGATGTATAATCTGCACATAGGTATCTGTCTCCGTATCCAGCTGCTGTATCTGCCGTCGGTACTTGATCAGGTGAATTTGACCATGCTGCGTTTGCTGCAACAATATTACCATTAATATCAGTTAGAGATACGTTATTAACGCCAGCTAACTTCATAAAAATTTGTCTCTCGATAAATTCTTGAATATTAATAGATAGTTTGTTCTTTGCATCTACACGCATGTCATAAACATTTTTCTGCTCGTCTAATTTTCCTGTCAATCGAACAGCATTTCTCCACTGATCAATAGCGATAGAATCTGAATATGCTGAAATAGCTTCTTCATTTCCTTCTAGTTCGCTGTCACCAGTAACTCCATTACCACTTAATTTAGTTGTCAAAGGTAACGTGATTGAATCACCCTTTGATTTCTTAAGATTATTCTTAAGTTGGATAACATTATTTTCGCCTTCACCCATCAAACCATTTGATGTGAAAAACATGTTATCAATAACATCTTTATACAGCTCTTTTTGCCAGATTTCTGGTCTAAGAGCATCGATACTTACTGAATTTGCCATTTAGAAACTCCTTGATTTTTACGGGTCTATACCCATTAAGATTCGTTGTCTTGTACTATCTTTTAATTTATTCCATTCCTTTGTGGAGAGACTTGAAGCATCTGCCACAGTTAATTCGCTTTCGCTAACGACTCTTTTACCACCAGCGTTCCCAATGGAGGCACTACTAATCTTTTTAGTTGCGTTCTTCAACGCTCTATCTACAGTATCTTTCTTTTCTGACTTAACAGATTTACTAACTTCATTATATTTATCGCTTAATCTAGCGATACTAACGATTCGTTCTACTAAATGTTCTTCATCAACACTATCATCAGTAAAAGCAGCGTCTACCAATTTCTGATACGTTCCAGACTTATCTTCTGCTATTACGTCTTTCGCCAACTGTGCGATGTCCTGAAAATTGTCATACTTTGCTGATCCTATTTTTTCTGCAAACTGAGCCTTCGTTGCTATCTTCTGATTTATTCTAGCCGCCTCGTCTACTTTTGGTGCTGGCTCTTCTTCTCGCTTTACATCAACAACTTTTAATAATTCCTCGGCGGTTAAATCAGTTCCTTTTGTAAGCATTTCCTTTAGCTTATCAATCTGGTTCTTGTAGTTTAACGCCTGTACTTCTTTTAGCTCGACCTGAGCCTTTAAATCTTCGCTTGCCTTTACCGCTTCTTGCTTTTTATGCTTATCAGTTTTCCACTTCCAATAAAGGGCTTGTTCATTCTTATTATATTTTTTTAAACCGTTCTCGTCCTTTTCTACTTGATCGAACGTCGGGTGCGACTCCTCGGCTTCGTCCTTCTTCTCTGGCTCGGAGCTTTCTGTATCAGTTTTGGGTTTAGACTCGGGTTGCTCTTCGTGTTCGCCATCTTTTATTTCCTCCCCAGTGTTAACATCAATTTGAGGACTTTGATCCACTTCCTTTTGATCGTTTAACTCTACTTGCAGTTCCTGTTCCTTTTGTTCCGCTTGTTCCACTTGTTCCACTTGTTTCTCCGACATTTCTTTTCTCCTTTTGAGATTTTAGTTCAGCCACCATTTGACCGATCATTTCGTATAGACTTGCGTTACCTGGAAGACCTAAATAGCCTCTCAAATAATCACAGTTTTGCGGATAGTCATTTATAACACTCACGCAGTTCCTCCTTGTTGTTCTTGTTGTGCCTGCTGCTGGGCTTGTTGCTGTGCAGCTAAAGCCTGTTGCTCTAATTGTTTAAGAATTTTATTCTTCTCATTAGGTGGCAACATGCTTGTCTCTATTAATATATTTGGTGGTATAGGAACGCCTTGACCAGCTAGATCTTTTAGATCCATAAAGTTCGCCATTCTAACTGTATCTTGATAAGGACCTTCTCCTATAGCAACATCGTATTTATTTATACTTGCATCATTAAGTATAGTATTAATCGTAATCATAGCAGTGTCTAAATCAACCATCGATTCGAGATTATTATTTTCGTCAACAATCGGCTGGTCGCTATACTGATTAGGATATTGCAACAACACAGATTGTTCTAACTGTGTAGGCTGCTCGTTATTTTGAACTTTTTGTAATGCTCTTTCCAGAACAATACTGACTGGAGTTGTAAAGTTATCAGTAATATAGGCATCGCCCAACACTTTCATAGCACTTTCAACTGTGAATAATTCTTTAAATTGTGATAATATAAATCTTCCAACTTGTTTCTTAGTTGTAGAGAAGTTATCTAACATCTCTTGAATCATTACAAGACCTTGACGCTGTTTGAATAAAATTGCTCGTCCAGATTGTGACTGCGAATCATTCGCAAGCAAATCAGGATTAACGCCACTAGCCTCTTTTAAATCTTGTGCATTCTCTGCCGCTAACTGTGCATGTCCTTGAGATAATGGCATCGGAGAGATTCGTGTAAGAGGTCCTGTTCCTTTTTTTCTCTCAACAACAACGCCTGGTGAAGCACCATGCTTTTTAAGTAACGCTAAATTCTCGTCGTCTAACTGACCCTTTTCAATATCAAAACCAGAGTTAGCAGATGCATTAAGATGTCGTAATTCTTGTGTGCGTCTTTTGTTGTACTCTTCTTGTAAATCTTTTATTCCTCGTACAACACCTTGAATTTTTAGAGAATAATCTTTCAAGTTCTCAGTAATAAATTCAGCAAAATAAGGTATCAGCGGATATGTCTTCCATCGTGGGTAAGTCCAACAGACATCATCGTAAAACTTCTGATCTCCTACAATTTGTGCTAACATTATGACAGGAACTTTCCTTTTCATAATGTCGCCATTTATCTGAGCAGCAAACTCTTCAGCCTCTTCCTTTGTGTCAAATTCCTTCATGATTCCTCTCTCAGCTGATACTGCATAATATCTATCTTTTAATTCCTTGTAATAATATTCTACAAGGTCATATGTATCTTCTTTCTTATCGCTATATTTACTTCCTTCGCTAAGCCTAGGATAATCTAGTGTTTGGATTGATTCACTGAAAGCCTGGACTCCTTCTATATTAACTTTGCCGTCGCCAATCTTTTTTATCTTATTTAACTGATCAGGAAATAAAAACTCTAAATCTTCTTTAGATAAATCTGCTTTTATTTTAAATATGAATTTACAATCACTAAGATCATATTCTTGAAAATCTGGATCAAGATATATATTGCTGCCGCTAACTTTTTTGAATTTCATGTCGCCATTAATCAAATCAAAAGAATAATCAATGTACGGCTCTAGAAAAGACATCCCACCAATAGAACCATGTTTAAAAACTTCGGATAATTTATTTTCAGCAGCACTATTCTTAACAACATTCTTAATGAGACGTGAAGATATGTCAGCAGTAATAACGTCTTCACCGCCCTCGGGATAAACTTTGTAGTCGCTGCGGGATTGACGCTCCAAACCAGTAAGCAGTTTAATGATCGGCTTAAGTTTGTTGATTGTCAACGCCTTAACACCAGCTTTTCGCAACGTCTCTACATCTTTGGACTCCCACTGATTTCCTTGCACAAATTCAAAATCATTGTCCATCTGCTTATGCAGCTTACTCATCTTAGTCGCCGAATATTGCAAGTCTTTCAAAATCTTTTCTATTTTCATAAAATCTCCTAAACAGTCTCTGGTGTAAAGTTATATTCTGGTTCTTTATTCAACTTATATCGCTCTTTTTTCACTTTTTCTACAATAGGTACTTCTTCAAACATTCCAGCCATCATCATAATGCCGTCCATTCTATCAGGTGAGCGTCCTAACCTCTTTTTTAAAAACTTTTTTGCCTCTACTGCTACATTTCCTTGACGAGTATTCTGATCCAGCTTCAAGCTAGACAATTCTTCGTGCTGCTCGGGTATGTTAGAGATAGAAATGCGATCCCTCTCAAATAAATTCCTCATATCCCAGCACGCCTCACTCCGCTTGTGCTTAAACGTCTGTGGATCATTAACTTCCGTCGAACTTCCAAAGAACGGTATAATATATGTACTTTTATCCACCGATTGCTCTAAGAGCGATACCGCCACACGACCAATACCATCAGCATCAACAATAATAGCGTTACCACGGTGTTTCCGCAAGAGTCTCCAAACATAAGGCTCTGCCTCCTCAACTTTTTTACCACGCAGTTCAATAGAGTCAACCTCGGTCGTATTTTCCCATGCTTTCATTACGTGGAGATCATCTCCGCCGTCGGCAACGTCCCATGTCACAAATCGCTTCGTATATCCAAAGTAGTAATCTACTTCTTCTCTTTTCTCAGCAGCCTCTATCCAACTCAATTGTAAAAGAGCGTCAACATCTTCGCTCGGGATTTCTCCAGTAACCATAGCTTTATAATAGTTACTATTCTTCCCGTATCTGTCTATTGTCTGCTCGACAAATTCTCTTCCAGATAAACCAGGAATAACTTCCTTACCAGCCTTATAATTCGGCGAATCGAAAACGCTAATAGTAATTTTATTATAATGCTTACTCTTAAAGCAGTTAACAAAGTCACCATGTGCCACCGTCGGATTTCCGATTGCTAAGAACTTCTGACGAGGTGTCGTCATCAGCTTAGCAGCCCCATCCCAAATCTCGGTCAAAACACCAGCCGCCTCATCCATAATAAATAAAACATTATCATTATGAAAACCCTGGACGCGAGTCGCTTGCTGAGTAACAGTATCGGGGCGTGTTGCGAATCCAGTTGCAAACCACTTCTTGCCCTTGAAACTTTTCTGCAAATCAAGCTGCGTCTTCAGCATCTCTCCGCCGAGCGGATAGTTAGCCATCGAATGTGCAACGGCGATCTCACGCCAAAGAATATCCTCGACCTGAAATTGCGACGGAGCAGTAGTAACGACCGTGGCTGGGTAGTGCGTATATAAGAACCAAAGAGCAAGTCTTGCAACGGTATAACTTTTCGATAGTGAGTTGCCCGCCTTTACGGCAGTATACTGATGGTCACGAACTGACTCCGCGACCTCCACCATCTTGTCCCAGACATGTTCCTTCTTCACGTCGAGAACTTTCGTTAGAAACCCTACTGGGTCGTTGCGATATTTTTTTCCTATGGTCATTGTCATTGGAAACAAACCTACTATAAATTAAGAAGCACTTCCTACAGAAATGTTTCTCATTGTTAAATATTTTTGCTGGTCTCGAACAGATACAGCAACTAACTCTATCAAATCCGCGGTGCTCAGTCTGCCATCCGTCGCTCAGATTCCATCTCTTCATTTTCATATTCATCTTTCATAAACTGTGCGAGCGTAAAATTGTTATTCGTCTGCGGCATATCTTCCCAACCCTTAAAGAATTTGAGTCCCACTTTTGCATTCGCGATGCCTTTAATATTAAGTTGTTCATAGAAATTCTCTAACCTCAACAGGGCATAGTTCATCACGGATTCGTACTCAGGATTTTCGGCATAAGTACGGAAGTGACCTTTTCCAGAGAAACCTAGGAACAACGCAAGTCCAGTGATCGCGGGCTCTTTCTGTGCATAGCGAACTTCGCCGATGTAAAAGCAACCTTTTTCCTCGACCTGATCGAAGTAATTATCTATTTGAAGTTTTAAAGTTTTGGGGTCTATAATCAGCATTCCCTAATTAGCCTCCGCGACGATTTTTTTTGTATTTTTTTTAGAAATTTTATAATTTTTCCGCTGAGTGAATTCCTGCTTTTTGCCAAGATTCCAGCCCGAGACTGGACGGAGGTATCCACAGACCCGCGAGTAAACTTCGCAGGCGGTCGACTTAATCACATATTCGCAGTGGTGGCAGACGTGGTAGGCGTGCCTAACGTCGCCCTCTTTTTTCATCTCTTCCATCTCATTAGAACACTTAGGACAAATCTTCATTGGACTTCCATCGGCTCGGAACATTTGGGACAAGTCTTCATTGGACTTCCATCTCTTTAGAACACTTTGGACACTGCTTCATGGATCTCCTTGATAATAGTAATAATATACATACTTATTAACTGATATTTTAGTCTACCACACAAATGGGCGGGTGTCAAGGACTTTCTACTATATCTTGTGTGTCCGTTATCTGTACTATCATATATAGTATAGGTAGTTCAGTCCAGTATAGAAAAATATTACTCAGAGGAATCGAGGGTAGATCCGACATCCCTCTTCACATTCGCTTCAGGGTGGGGCGGGGGGTTTATTAACAGGTTATCCACAGGTCATAAGTCATTGGTAGACAACACCTTACAACGCCAGCTTCCTATAATCTATATTATGTTAACTACACACACACACTCAGACAAGTCGAGTCGCATTTTGGAGTTATTAACAGCTTTTCAACGTTTTTTGTTTACGATGTCTACCTCAGTCCAGTCAAAAGAACGTATACAGAGATAATTTAGTCACTTCTGGCACTCTACCCCCTAGAGTGCTAATTTGTTTGCAAAAAGAACGTATACACTTTTAGTAAAATCCCTGTGTAAATCGATTTTTGTATACGATGTATACGCTCATTTCCTATAACTTTACCAGCGTATACTGTGCTATACCTATAGAGATATAATACCTATATATACTTTATAAGTGTTACATCGTATACAAGATCGTAAACGACTAAGCGCGAACTGCTTAAGGTGTCAACGATCTTTTTTGGCGGCTGTTTTCCTTATATAAGAGCTTTAGAGGTCGTATACAAATACCGCCCGTTTTGCTGGGTGTTTTGCACTGCACCGCGAAAAACCGCGAAATGTGTGCGATCGTCTCCGAGGTCAACGGTTTATGAAAATACAGTGCGGGTTTACACTGCAAATACTGTTTGGATCTATGTCTAAAAGCATAAACATTAATGGTATAATAATACTTGACAGAACACTTTATATAATGTATACTTAATTCAGAAGTAAAAAGTAAATGTTCATTGATAAATCGGTTAGATACTAATTAATAAATAGTTTTAAAAGCGTCTCGACGCTAAAGGGGGCAAGAATGAATAAGTATAGACTTCAAAAAGAAAACAGCCATTTAAGAATAATTTTTATAGAAGCAGAAAACATTAATGAAGTTAAGAAATATCTTAAAGATAATAGAATGGAGTTTATCCGATATAGTAACTTCAGTGATACAATATATTATAAAGCAGTATAAACCATATAAACAAATAACCAAAGGCGGTATAAGATGAAAGCAAATGGAATAGACAAGGCACAAGGTGGGATAACAGAGACTTCTATCATTAAAGCTAAGACAGGTGAATCTAATGAAGTTATATATGACTTCGATAAGAATACACTTAACGGTGAACCAATGTCTTTGGAAGAGTATCAGAAGGTTAAAGAGAATACTATAAGAATGGCAAAAGAAAGAGGGCATACTTTAGAATTTGTTTCTAAAGATGGCAACAAGGCACAAGGTGGGCGGGACGAGCTAAGAAACTATAACAATTAAATGAAAGGTGGTACAAGATGACTAAAAAAGAACTCGATAATTTAAAAGAAAGGGCAGCTTTAAACAATGTTCAAGAGCGTTCGGGCGTAACAATAGGTAAGATGCAGGGCTCAACACAAACAGATAAAAAGGAAGTCGTTTATATGCCTTATGGGGATCAAGGAAAAGGATTTTATTCGAAAGAGTGTCTAAAATGAAGATAGAAAGAATTAAAAGGACTGCGTTCTACTCTTTTGGCATAAAGTTCGGATATAGTGACTGTAGGAATTGTTATATATTCGCTATTGATTTATTTATATTCAGTATATTATTTAAATTTAAAAAAGGGGTAAAAAATGAATCCAACACTAAGTGAAACAAAAAGGATCATAAGGACTATAAGAGAAAATAAGAGTATAAAAGAGCAACAAGAATCAGGGATTATTTTATCCTTGGCGATTTTATGCTCTACTGTTATAATCATAGGTGCTATTTTAGTTCAACAATTTTAGAAAGCGAGGTTTAAATGTCAATGAACACTTGTTTTAAATGTGGGGAAGTATACGATACAGATTGGGAAATGGAAACAATCAATGGAGAAATGGTGTGCGACAACTGTTTCGAGGATTGGGAACAAGAACAAGGCGAAGAATTGGAAGAATTAGAAAAAACTGTAATGGCAAAATACGGCGTGGCGACAGAAGAACAACTTGAATCTGGCGTCGTCGTCGCCATCTGTATTTTGGGCGTCGCGGTCATATTGGCAGGAGTAGTGCTTATGTCGATAATAAGATAATGTAAATTGGTGTTGATTTTATGGGTGTTTTAGTGTAATATAAATATTATTAAAAGAGTGATCAAAACTATGGCCTGGAGGTGTGCTGATGTTTAAATTTTCTAAACAAATTATGACAACATTAACAAGGTATAAAATAACGTTGTTTTATAAAAAATTTTGCTTTGATATTTATAACTAGCTTGCTGATTTCATACGTATAAATCCTTTTAAACTCTTTAAATGGAGGTCTAAGCGATGAAAGATTATTACATACCCAACACTAAAGACGGGCTACTCAAAGCCTTAGAACGTACGACAGGCAACAAAAAGAAGTATTACCGCAACCTATCAAAGAATCAGCTCTTTTCTATATACTTCAACATAATGGATAGGAAGTTAGATCATGTGAAAGAGTTTTACCGCAAAAATTCAATGGTTACCTATGTCTGAAAGAGATCAGCCTTATGTTTAAAAAAGGTCATAACGTCCGAAGTTCATTTAATAAAGTAGTAAAAATATGCGATCGTTGTGGCGAGCATGGAATTTCAGCGGTCAACACAAGAGGAATTTGTTACTACTGCTCGCAAGAAATATATCTTAATAGCAAAGAAAATGAATATGGTATTTATACCATTACTAACAAAGACGGAACAATTTCGTCATTATAAAGGGGAGGTGTTTTAACAATGAGAATTCTAACAATTAGAGTTTTGGACGGACAGCGAGAGCAGTTAAAAAAGATTGCCGATCTTAAAGGATTTGCGACAGTTTCGGAATGGTTTCGGGATTATATCCGCAAAGAGACGAAAAAAATGGAGGAGGGTGAAAAATGCGAAAATTAATTAGTCAGTGTTTCAGCGGGATGAAGGAGTGTTTCAGCGGTGGACAGATCAAGGTAGTGCTTGTTTGTGTTTTGATAATGCTTGCTTTGATGATCGTTACGACAGCGTATGCTTATTGTAATTTAGATCAGCAATGTTACAACAGTTGCTTGATTTATAATAACACGGCACAAGGTCAAGCATACTGTATGGATATTTGCACGACTTGTTATTGACAACAATCAGCGTGCTATTGATAGTGCTGATTTTTTTTTAATACCAAATAAAGAAAAATCTTGACAAATAAAGAGTACGGGTGTATAGTGTTCTCTCGTACTCTCCAACCTATTCAAAAAGGTAACTTGCTACATGGCTGAACCACAAATAACAATTACCACCGATACGCGAGAACAATCTCCACTAGAATTCACAAAGCAATACATAAAGAGAACACAGCGATCCAAATTAAACTATGGCGACTATTCAGCGACGGACAGCGTCGGGAAAATTTGCCCGATGTTTTTCGAGCGTAAGAGTCTTGCTGATTTGTTTGGTACTATGGGTAAAGGCAACAAGCGATTTAGAGCTGAGGTCAAGCGTTGCTTTGACGACGGAAACCAACTGACTATCATCGTCGAGAAACCTTTAGAAACTATCTGGAAGGGTTACAAGCATAGTATATTAAGCGGTCAACAAGTCGGGCGGACTTTATTCACATTGTTTCTAAAATATGATATAGAGTTTGTTTGTTGCAAAAATCGAACAGAGATGGAACTCTATATTTCTGAATACTTTTATTCCTACTTTAAAAATATCAAATTCCTCGAGGATAACCAATGCGACCAGAAATAAAAAAAGTTTGCAACGAATTAATTGACGACTATCAGCTTTTTGATTACGACGATGCCATTGTCTTTTGCAAGTCAGTATTAGAGAATATGGAATTGTGCTATTTCGAGTTTGTTGATGCTCTTCACTATATAATAATCGGGATTGAAATAGAACAGGAGGATACCTACATATGTTAATGGACACATTCAAAACAATAGAGGATGCACTGACTAAAGAATTATGGAATTTTTTAGATCATTTCGAGGACATGGGGCTTATTAATTCTGACATGGCGGGTTCGCTTTGGTATCATAAAGAAAAAGGCATGGAATATCTTAATCCAAAACCAGAGGCAGAGCCAGAGGAAGAGGAAGAAGAAGACCTCTCATTCTCGGAGACAATATATTATTGTGATATTTGTAAGTGTGCTATGGCTAGCGAGCCGATGACAGATGGCTACATGCACATTTGCGAAAACTGTAATCAAAGGAGCAGAACCTAATGACGATACAAGAGCGATTCAACGAGCACATAAGAGAACAACAAGAAAAACGCAAAGACCGAGTAGGATCAGGAAAGATCAAGCCTAGCGGGTTGGGTCAGTGCTACCGACGACAAGTCTATGCGATCCGTCAGGCTGAGGTTACCAATCCGCCAGATGTCGCGAGCCTTAAACGGATGCTGCTTGGTACTGTCATACATGAGACTATCCAGAAGGCTTACAGCGACGATGAGAAGGAAGTCTTGGTTGAGAATGACGAACTCAAAGGGTACGCTGATATTGTCGGTGATGATTATGTTTCTGATATCAAAAGTGTTAGCCCGTGGGCTTATAAATGGTTAACCAAACCTAATGTTGACATAGCAGTCGAGAAAAAAGATAATTGGCGGCAGGTTGCAGTGTATGGAATAATACTTAACAAGCCTAAGATCCAACTTGCTTTTGTTAATACAGGAAACCTTAATCAGATCAAAGAATATGAGCAGCTCACCGAGGATTGGCGAAAAGAAGTTGAAGAAGAGATTGCTATTGTTACTGAATGCTTGATGAATAAAACGTTACCTATAGGCGTTCCTAGACTTTATGGAAATGATAAAGAAGGAAATCCTAGAGAATGTCAGTATTGTAATTATAGAAATGAATGCTTTGAATCTAAGGAGCGGCAGCTCGATAAAGTTGAAGTAAATAAACCAACAACTGATAAGCAAAGTCCGTCCGAGACGGCAAAGGAGTAGAACAAATGGTTATAAAACCAAAAAACAATACAGCACCAGACGGCAAAGATTTCGGTGATTACGAAAAAGTAACAACCGAGGATTTTATTAATGGTACAATTTCAAAAGTTGAGTATGATCCAGCTTATGAAAATACATATCAAGGCGAGACTAAGATTTATGAAGCTGTAAAAATCAAGTTTGATCTCGACGGATGCGAAATGCCACATTCAACATTTTGGCTAAAGTTATCCTATCACGAGAGAAGTAAGATTTTTAAAATGTTTCTTAAACCTTTAGTTGAGGGTGCAGAGCCTTTTATGGACTTTGATGTCTCAGCACTGGAGGGAATGAGAGTCA
>Ga0208647_1000332_pt1 | contig 15031 bp, 16 predicted proteins | sample AntAceMetag02UKA_FD_184765 | JGI IMG/M metagenome (GOLD analysis project Ga0208647, IMG submission 184765) | Saline lake microbial communities from Ace Lake, Antarctica - Antarctic Ace Lake Metagenome 02UKA (SPAdes) (version 2) | ecosystem: Environmental > Aquatic > Non-marine Saline and... | reverse complement strand
CCTGAACCTCGCCCTGGGAGTCGGAGCATTCCGTATCCCAAATAAGGGTGTAACTGTCACCAAGCCCCAGGTGGGCAATATGGTGACTGATTTGTTCCCATATTCTTATGAGGATTCAATTGATAAATTCGTGCTCAGAAAAGCTAAGATGAGCATCCAGCAGTGGATCAAATATCTGGAACCAAGCATCAACGAAGGATGTGCCCAAGCATTATCCGGACAGTTTACCTACGGAACCCCAATATCAGCTAATGGCTTTAAAGGGCTGCGACAGATCGCATTCGAAAACGGCAAAGATCGCCAGACCTATGGATCCGGAACCGGATCGAATCACACCAGTATCCTGATAGTCAACTGGCATCCAAGAGAATGCTGCGTCCTTTACGATCCTGCTGACATGAAAGGACTGAATGGAAAGCGACTCCTTCAGTTATTCGTGAAGAACGGTGGAAATCTGACAACCCTCCTGGACGGAGACGGTAACCCCTTCACCGGATACGAATACGGTGGTGAACTTCCTCTCGGACTCAAAGTGATGAGCACTGAGAGAATCGCCGTTCTTTCTGGAGTAAAGGATGTGACCAATTACACGCCAGATGCAACCGATCTTAGATGGTTGATCAAAACTGTTCATGGCAAGAGTGACGGCAAAACCGTTATTTATTGCAATAGCGATGGTAGAGCTTTACTTGGAGCTTTAATGGACACGAAAGTGAACTTTAATAGCAATCTCCCCACCCATAACCTACCTCTTTTTGTAGGCACAGTAGACCAGATCCCGGTGATTTTAGAAGATGGAATCACCACAACCGAAAGCAGAGATGAATAAGGAGGAATCATGCACGGTAAAATTACAGATAATGAATCCATCCTTTATGATGGAGTAGCCCTCCCAACAGGAACCGGGAGCGAAGTAGAGGTTGATAGTACAGCCGTTCTTGTAGGAGGACGCTGCGAATTATGCCTCGATGCCAAGACTGCTCTGGCAGTAGCGACTGCTAAGACCTTCTCAATTGAATTGCTGAAGGGAACCACAGCCCTTAATTGCACATCACCTTCCCAGGATGCTGACATGAAAACATTTTTGGTAAAAAAGACATCCACAGAGGGAGCAATAGCAATAGCAGCCGGTGGAGAGATCATCCCACCAATCAACCTGGGAGACGACTGGACAGGGAAATACGTCCAGCTTCAGATGTCCTCAGATGAGGACTTACACGCCCAGACAATCGATGCATTCCTGAGACCGATATAAAATAGCACCATGAACATCGTAATCCTATCAGAACATGACTGGTGTGCATCCGGAATGCAGATAAGGAACGCCCTGCGATCGAAAGGTCACGGGGCTCTCCTGATAAAGAACTACAACCATAATGGCTATGAATGCGACTATGAACTGCCAAAAACATTAGACCGAAAAATAAGGGGTGGTTTGATCCTTGAATCACCCAGGCATTCTGCAAAAATCCAGCGAGCAATTCTGGATGCAGATATCGCAATATTTAAGGGAGACGAACCACCCACCAGGAACTGGCACAGATACATCCTACACGGAGACACGAAAATTGTATTTTTAGCATCAGGATCCAACTTCAGGAGAAAAGCCATGGTAGCATCAGCAGCCAAGGCGAAATGGAAACTCAGTGATTATGATATTGCAGACCTGAAACTGGTTAACACCCCGGAAATGCAATACCCGGGATTTAAATGGATGCCGATGAGCTTTGATAGTGACCAGAAACCGAATTTATTCACCAGGCAGAACCGGCAGAAAAAGCCGATCCTTATTATGCATTCACCAAGCAACCGTGAGCGAAAGGGAACCGAAATGTTCATTAAGGCAATGGAAGTGCTGAGAGCCAAGGGCTATGCATTTAAATGCCATATTATCGAGGGCAGACCGGTAGAGGAATGCATAAGGATCAAGAGCAGAGCTTCTATATTTTACGATCAGAATAAGGTCGGATTTTATGGGAATTCAGCAATTGAAGCGATGCAATACGGCATCCCAACTATGGCATGGATATCACCGGAAGCGATCAAAAAGAACCATAGCTTATTCACCAAAGAAGGAATGCCAATAATTAACTGCGGAACATCTCTGGTCGGTATGATTAGAGCATTTGAAGCCTACCTCCAGAACCCAGGAAAATTATACCGGTTGAGCCAAAGAACCAAGAAATATACCGACAGAACCCATTCATACGAAGGGACTGCAGAGCGGTGGGAGGAATTACTATCAGACCTATTATAGTTACTGGAGCTGCAGGATTTATCGGGAGCACCCTGGTAGAAACAATCCTGAATAAATATGATATTCCTGTAATTGGAATTGATGATCTTAGTGCAGGGAAACAGAAAAACATCGATCGATTAAAAAGATGTTTTGGTTCTGAGTGTTTCACGTTCCGGCAGATCGATATCACCGATAGGGAATCTCTGGAAAAATTATTCTGGGAATCCAAACCGGCTGTTGTTTTCCACCAGGCAGCCAGCAAAAAGAATATTTGCCTAAAGGATCCACACAGAGACCTGGAAGTGAACGGTGGAGGAACCCTGAATCTGCTGGAGCTTTCCAGACAATATCAGGTTGAAAAGTTTATTCATGCATCCACCGGTTCTGTTTATGGTGAGAATTCTGGAACCATCACAGAGGAATCGCCCCTGGCTCCGGTGAGCTTTTATGGTGTGAGCAAGCTGGCAGGAGAACGATACGTGGCAATGTTTCATAACCAATACGGACTGAACACCACCATCCTCCGGTATTTTCACGTTTATGGAAAGCACCAGGATAACACCCAGGATATGGGCGGAGTAATAGCAATTTGGATCCGGCTGCTGAAAGAAGGAAAGCCGATTATTATCCACGGATCAGGAAACCAGATCCGGAGCTTTACCCATGTCAGTGATATTGTGAAAACTAATCTAATGGCATACGAAAGACAAAACGATACAGCAGGGAAAGTTTATAATGTGGCATCAGGGATCAAGATCAATTTACACGAAGCCCTGCACACGATCGCCCAGGAAATGGATATCAAGAAAATTACTATCGAATACGAACCGGAGCTGCCAGGTGACATCCGGAAATTTGATGTGGATAACAGAAATACATTGCACCTGATCGGTGGCTTTAAAACCTTTAAGGAGGGCATCTCATGCACCGCAAGTGGAGTATAAAACTGACAACCGTGAATTATAATGGTTACTCAAAAGGATCCATCCTGGAGGTTGGCAAGGACATCTCAGAGGAAGGGGCAATATACATCTTACGATGCAATGCTGCCATCACCTTAGACAACCAGAAAAAACAGGTAATAATTGATAAACCCAAGAGACGTAGAAATTCAAGAAAACCGGCTGCCCCGATCGGCAGCGAAAAGGAGAACAAATAATATGGGACTCATACTCTTAATATTAGTGGCATCCCTGCTTTTTGTGCTGCCACTTATGACGTATGCAGCAAGTAAAGCCGGAGTGCTAACCAGACGATATACCCTGTATTTGAGAGCACAGGCAGTATATGTCAGACCCACCAGCCAATCAGACCTTGCAACCCTGATTTTGACCATGGAAGAAATTGGAGAGGTAGAAAATCAGAATAAGAAATTTACTTTTGAACCATCCAATACCGTGGTTCTGGATGATGGTAACACCCAGGCAACCGAATACAAGGGCAGCGTAGAAATCAAGCATGTTAACAATACACTTGATAATATCACAGCCCTAAACAGCAATTATGACAACATCGATTGTGATGCAATGATGCACGATGAAGTTAATGATGAAGTAATATTCATCAAAGACATCACCCTTCATCTTAAAGAGGAATATAACTCAGGTGACGTTTCAGCGATTACTATCACCGGAGAGAAGCTGGTGCCAAGCAAAGCTGCTCTGGTTGATCAATACGCTGAACCTGTGAGCTAAAACTCACCAGGAGTATAAATTCACAGAATCAAATAGAGGGGCGAGAAATCGCCCTTTATTTAAAGCCCAGGAGGCAGGTATGAATCTGAAGGATATAGGAAAGGCACTTGCAGGAAAAGGGCTGCCAATATTAGGCAGTTTACTCGGTGGAAGTATAGGAGAAAAGGCAGGGAATATGATAGCTGGGGTTTTAGGCTGTGAACCTACTCCGGAATCGATATCATCTACTCTGGAAAATAATCCGGAGCTTTATGTGGATCTCAAAAAATATGAGATGGAAAATAAAAAGGATCTTCAGGCACTGCAGATCCAGGAAACCGGGATGTATTTGGCAGATATCCAAAGTGCCAGGAACCGGGAGACAGAGATCACCAAAGCTACTGGAAAACGTGACTGGTTCCTTTATGGACTGGCAGCAGCCATTATTGTGGGCTTTTTTGTTCTGACAGCAGTTTTTCTGATACACCCACCGAAGGAAACTACTATCCTGATCATGCTAATATCAAACATGGCAGCAAATACCACCATGGTGCTGGCATATTTCTTTGGGAGCTCAAAAGGATCTGCAGATAAAAATGCAATAATCAACACAGGGAAAACAACATGACACGGAATTTTGAGACAGCTTATAATATCACAGTAAAAGGGCATGAGGGTGGATATGCTAATGATCCGGATGATCGGGGAGGTGAAACATACTGTGGAATCAGCCGGAAATTTCACCCCGGGTGGAGTGGGTGGGAAGCAATAGATGCAAGGAACCAACTGCGACCGATCAGAACTAATGAGATCCTCCCTGAATTGAACCCTCGAGTGTTGGAATTCTATCATCGTGTTTATTGGCTCCAGAATCGCTGCCAGGAAATGGAGCCGGAACTCGGGCTGACAGTATTTGATATGGCGATCAATCACGGAGCAGGAAAAGCAGGGGAGCTGCTGCAGCGATCGCTGAACGCAGCTAATAGTAATCAGAGATACTGGAACGATATCATCGTTGATGGGATGATAGGAGACCAGACATCCGGTGCGATCCTTTCTGCAGGGGCCAGGGACAAAGCGAACCAGGTTAACCTATGGCTGAATTGCCTCAGAGGAGCCTTTTTTGTTGAGATCATGGAGAACGATCACCGTCAAGAAAAGTTTGCAAATTCCTGGGCTTCACGGATCAGGATCGAGAGGGACAGATGAATCCGGTTTATAATTACATAATCTCCGGAGTATTTGTAGCCCTGCTGGGGTTAGTATTCTGGGTATTAAAATATCAGCTTTCATGCCAGAGAGATGATATCAAAACCCTTCAGGAAAAAACCGAAAAACAGGAGCTGAAGATCCAGCACCTGGAAGGATTACTCTGGAGTGAGGATAAGCTCACTAAGGTGATCAAGGAAACCGTCAAGGCAACCATGAATGAAATACTGGTAGCCTGGTACGAAAAGGGGAAAATGGGAAAATGATAACAATAATTAAAGTGAGGAAATAATGAAAAAGACTATATTTAATTTTGTGGAATGGGAACCCAAAACCGATGATGGGTTACTGAAACCATATACTCCATAAGGGCACAGAAAAATGGCAATCAAGCTGCTGAATGATGAGAAATTAATCCTCAATAGAGAGGTTTCAGCAGGTCAGGATGTTTCCGCTGTGGCGATAGTGCAGCATAACTACCCTGCACTTTCCAATCAAGCAAAGCTGATGATCACTGGCAAGTTTGATATTGCACAGCAGCATCTGTATAAAGCTGGTTCTGAACCTTATAATGCAGCAGGGGAGTTGATTGATTATAGTGGTGAGGGGAATGATGCACAAAAAGAATATAGTTACGGAATGAATTTTATAAAAACCCCGTTAAATTATGCAACAACAGATACGGGATTTGAACTTGGTGCAGGGGATTTCTATATCAGGTATAAATTTAAATTTGTAGAAAGTGGAAGCATATCATTCTTTCTTTCCTTAACTGATGATACCTCTACCAGCTTACGTAATATGTATTTTTATCATTATAGTAATTATGGGGATTATGTTTTTGGTGCAATAAGGTTAGGAGCAGCATATGAACAGCCCGATGGATGTCCAATATATATAGGAGATGTTGTAGATATTGAGTTGTATAGAATTGGAAATACTATGTATTTTAAAGCAAATAATATAACTCAAAATATTGTAGTTAATTACTCTATATCTTCAGTAATAGACTGGTCTAATAGCAATTATGTTTTGCGGATAAATAATTGTAGAAATACTATGTCTTATATACCAAAGCAAGAATTTTATTTACTTGAAATGGGATACTCGAAAGATAATTTAACCCACAAATACACAGGCTCGTCATATAATACAGATATAATATATGATCTAATAGGAAGTCTTGATTTTATGATTTTCGGTAAATATACTGGATTTTATGATTCCTTTAAATATGCAGACACGTACAATCTAACAAATGGCTTCCGCAAGATCAGCAATGATGGTGGAAGCACAATAGTATATCAGCCACGATTATTTGATGACTCTGGCTTCCCTGCTTTACCGTCTGGATATACTGTAATCTCAACACACCTTGCAGGAACTTTCCACAATCAAGCAGAAACAAAAATCACATTACAAGGTTACGTAGCAAAAACCTATGACGAATTAAAAGCACTGGCAATCAGTGATAATCGTTTTGAATTAGTAGAGGATGAAGATGGTAATATCTCAGAATTAAAAGTAACGAAATTAACCAGCACTGACACAGAGCATTATACAGCAGACAACAATAACCAACAGACACTTACTGAATCAGGCAATCTAACATCACCGATTGATCAGACAGTTAAATTATTAGTGCAGGGTGGGGATAATGATAATATAGCAGCAACTAAGACAATAACCTTGCCCTCTGGTGCTGAAATAACGGTCAATGCTGCGACTTCTGGCGAAGATGGGAATAACATTCAGATTGTATTTGTAGTGGGGGGAACACGGGGAATAGACGTTGTAGAAGGGTCAACAATTATAATCACATTAACGTATGAGAGCGGAGATGATCTAAGTGATTGCACAGGTGAATTAAATAGTGTTGATAATCTAATTACATATAATATAGATGTGGATGGGGCTTTGAGTGATGACAGTGGATTTTTAACGGGGGGCTTTACACCAAAGCTGACAATCAGCGAGGTTATATTTAATAATCAAAGCCTTTTTGCAATGGCGATCAATTCCTCCTTCCTTATCATTTACATCAGGCAGAATGCAGCATACACCCAGCCAACGGACGCAGCAGAATGGGCTGCTTTATTAGTAACCATGACAAAGCTGGGAGCCATGGAACTGAAGGAAACCCAGCTATTAATCAACCCAGAGACGATCGAGCAGGATACCGGCAATCAGAAAGCAGTATTATACAAGGCAGTATTCCAAGCCAGGGACTTAAATTATACTCCGGAGACCGCAGCAGAATACACAGCATCATGGGAGAACCAGGAGGTCGATATCCTCATCCACGATAGCACCCAGGGATACGCAATAATGGTGCCGGAAATTATACTTCACGCAACCGAGAAAGCGAATTCAGGAGCTGTGAGCTACCTGGAACTAAAGGCAGAAAAAACTGGAATATCAAAGAACACTCTCAGAGATCTCTTTGATGTTCCCGAATAGGAGCAGATTATGAGAGCAGTAGTGAATTTAGATACCTGTGGTAAATTTTATGACTTTCTGGTAGAGAATGGGATTGAATTTATTGTTGATGGTATGGGTGATATAGCAGAGAAGGATCTGGAAAAGAACTTACAAAAACAAACCTCAAAACTGATCCTCAAATTAATATTTAAGGGCAAAATGAAAGAGATGCTTGCAATTATGACAGACACTCCGGATGATTTTGGCAAGGCAGGGATCCTGGAGGTCAAGGAGATCATCTCTGATTTTTTTACAGGTATGCAGGAGCTATCGAACGGTTCTCTAATGTGCTTACTGCGGATGGATCCGGAACCGAACCAAGAGACATAAATCCCTGGTGGGAATATGAGAATCACCTGGTGAAAAGGGGCTGGAGTGATCCGGGAAAAATGAGCATCGTAAAGGTTCTTTATTTGTTAACTAACCAGGAGAAAGAGGAAAAACATGGCAGCAAAAACTGAATATACAATGACGATAAATATCAAGCCCTTTGTAGAAGGTCTCAAGGGAGCCGTGACTTTATCTGAGAGAGCAGCTAAAGAGATCCATAAATTAATGACCGGGCAAAAGGTCACAGCAAATACAAAACAATTCGATACTGAGATGAAAAAGATCAATACCAGGATGAGAGAGGTAGCAAAGAAGGGAATAAAACTGGATGTGACTGCCAATACCACCCAGGCACAAACCTCTCTCAGAGGACTCCAGGAAAGAGCAAAAGGAACCAGGTCAGCATTCAGCAGATTGAGAGATGGTGTGGCAAATATCGGCTTTGCTATCCAGGGAGCCACTACAGCCCTGAGAACTATGGGTATGATCGTGGGTGGCATCGTTAATCCATTTAAAGATTTTGAGCACGCTATGAGCACCCTAAAGGCAATCTCCGGAGCTACCACAGAAGAAATGGAGAAAATGAGCGATCAGGCGAAAGAACTCGGACGAACTACCATGTTTACAGCATCCCAGGTGGGCGAATTGCAAATCGAATTCAGCAAGCTCGGATTTACTGCAGAGGAAATTAATAAAGTTACTCAGGGAACCCTGGCATTGGCAGCAGCCACAGGGAGCTCCCTGGCAGATGCAGCGAGCGTAGCCGGAAATTCGCTGCGAGGTTTTAGGATGGAAGCATCAGAAACCGGCAGGGTGACAGATGTGATGGCTTTAAGTTTTTCATCTTCAGCATTGGATTTATCAAAATGGAAAGAAAGCATGAAAACTGTAGCACCGGTAGCAGCAACGGCAAATTACACAATAGAGCAGACAGCATCCCTCCTGGCAAAAATGGCAGATGCCGGAATTGCAGGTAGCAGAGCAGGAATGTCCCTGAAGAAAATATTGTCAGATTTACACAATCCAGGAAGTAAACTAAATAAATTATTTAAGGGGCAGGTTAAAACCTTTGATGAACTTGTTATAAAACTTCAGGAGCTGAAAGAGGGGAACTTTGACCTGGCACAGGCATCTGAATATTTAGATGAGAGATCGAAGCCAGGCTTCCTCACATTGGTGGCTGGAGCAGATAGCCTGGCAGACCTGAAAATTAAGTTTGATGAAGCGAAAGGATCGGCACAAAAAATGGCTGATATCATGATGGCAGATTTGCAGGGATCAACCCTGAAATTCAAATCAGCCCTGGAGGGATTAGCAATAGCATTTATTGAGAAGATAGCCCCAGCGATTAAGGGAACAGTAGATGTGGGAACTTTTCTGCTCGGAGTTATCCAGAAAGGATTAATATTATTACCCATTTTAACGGCAGGAGTGGTAGCATATGGAATAGCAACCGTGGCAACGCTCCCGGGGGTTTCTGCTCTATCAATCGGAATTGGGATCCAAACAGGAATGATAGGGGCTTTAATTTCAGCCTGGGAGACTTTACAAATAGCAATGATGCTGAACCCATGGGGATTTATAGCCGGAGCGATCGCCATTGTAGCGACAGCAATAATAACGCTCACCAGGGACTCAAAAGAACTTAATACAGAGCTGATATCCACCAGGGATATGTTCAAAGATATGATAACTATGGGAGATCTGGACTTAGGGGAATCGAAAAGACAGCTCGATGAATATAACAAAAAATGGGGAACCAATCTATCCACACTTAAGGACGTAACTGATCAATATGAATATTACCAGATGCTCCAGACGATGAAAGGGACAGGGGCAGACTTAACCCAGGAGGAAGCCGAAAAATTCAGAGAATTAGAAGTGTTAATGGCTGCTTTGAATCAGGCACAAATAAACTATGATTTAGAGAATAAAAAAAGAAAGGAAGAAAGGATACAGGGCAACGAAGCTGATTATTTTAAAGAATTAAAATTCGCTGCTGAAGGATACTATACCTATGCAATTAAGCAGTTAGAACTCGAAAGAGATGCCAGGGAGAAAAACGGCTGGAGTGAAGCCCAGGCACAGGAAGCATTCGAATTTAAAAAGGATGCCCTGGATAAAGAATTTACAGCATTTAAAGCTGAAAATGATCAGGAAATAACACTGAAGGAAAAACAGGCAAAGGATATTGAAAGGATCCAGCAGCAGCTCCATCTGAAAACGATCGCTGATACCTGGCAGAGAAAAGAGGAAAAACTACAGATCGATAAGGAAGCCACGAAGGTAAGACTCAGAGCATTAATTAAAGATGAGAATGAGCTGAAAGCTGCCCTTCTAAAGGTTGATCAAGAATATGCCGTCCTGGGAGCGAATCTGGAGAAGCAAAAATCAGACGCTGCCACGGCAGCCAGAAAAAAGGAATTGGAAGCCCAGATCCAGATTGCATCCCAAAAAAGACAATTAGGAATAGCAACCAACCAGGAAGTAATAAACCTGATGAGGGAATACGCTGATTTTATCAAGGAAACATACGGAGAGACCAGTAATCAATATGTTACAGCCCTGATGAATATGAAAGCAGCAACCCTCCAGGCATCCATGGATCATAAAACAACTTATGCAGAGATGATGGAAAACCTCACCGGAATCACAAGAGAATATCAGCAGAATATATCCTCAATCTTCTCACTTCTCAGCAGCCAGATCAGTGGAATTTATAGCCAGCTTTATACGAATCTGAATGCCGATAGGGATGCTGATATAGAAAAACTTGAGGATAAGGCAGAAAAGGAAAAATGGACAGACCAAAAACTCGCAGATGAAAAACAAAAAATCCTGGATAAATATGCTGCGGAAGAAAAAAAGCTGAAAATACAGCAGCAGAGAATGGCAATCGTTCAGGCAATTGTAAACACCTCATCCGCAATAATGAAAACCTTTGCACAGTGGGGATATCCCTGGGGGATTGCACCGGCAGCAGCAGTAGGGTTATTAGGAGCCTATAATATCAAACTGATAGCAGCACAAAAATACGCTGCAGGAGGACTGGTGCCGGGGAAAGAGCAGCTCGTCACGGTGAATGAGCAGGGAGAGGAATTTATAATGAATAACAGAGCGACCCGGAGACTTGGAACTCCTTTGCTTAATTATATTAACAGATTCCCCGAGAGAGCAATGAGATTATTTGAGGGGCTGCCGGCTTTACCATCAATAGGATCCATTCAAAATCAATATGCCTTTGCTACCGGAGGTTCAACAGATAACGCCAGGAGCGAGCTGAATGGACTGAAGGATGAGATCAGAGCGATGAAGGATAAGGTCGTTACTGCTATCCAGGCAATGAACCTCAATATGGTAAATAGAGGGAATAACCAGGAGCCAATTAATATCTTCGTGGAGACAACGGATCCGGAAGCCAGAATACGCAAAGACCAGCAAGTGCTGGATAGATTAATAAGTTATAATGGAGTAATGGACTAATGGGAACATCAGTATATTTCAGCACCTATTATCTGGGGGATCCTGATTATTTGAGAAATAATATATTAGATAATTATATCCTTAAAATTTCTGGTTTGAGCAGCAAAATGGACATTTTAATGGAGCCAGAAATAGGGCATCCCACGATCATCCTGGATGTAAATGTATTAGAGATCGTTAGTATTTCAGCAGGGAATTATATTCATTACGAATTAAACGGAGTAATAATACTGAGCACCAGGATAACCAAAGTAAAAAAGGATATCGCCAGATTTACGATCACGGTAGAAACCGTAGATGTAATTGAGAATTTACGAAACTATACCATGGAGCAGGTCTGGACTTATGGATTGGAACCAGACTTCATAAGCCATAACGAAAAGGAATACATGTATAACGATGACGTATACGACACGAAACACCATTACTGCCAGCTTAGATTTTTATTAAAAGTATTATTATGGATGACCGGATTTCCAATAACCAGATTAATCATGGAGCAGATCCAGGATGTTTCATCACCATATTATTCTTCAATAATTTATAATGTTGATCCCTATATATTATTTGAAGATTTAGTATTTAGTATTGAGCTCTTACAGGTAATGGGCAAAACCAGCGACACCGATGAGAACTCAGCAAACGCTTATGACGTATTTATTCTGATTTTGAGAATACTCGGATTGAAATACTATTACCAGAATGAGAACATCGTAATAGATAGGATCCTGGATATTCCCTCAATTCCAGAGACGGTGAAAGGATACAAAGAGGAAGAAATGACAGGGAGTATTGGAATTAAATTAACCGCTGAATTCCTGGATGTTAATATGTCAAATTCCATTTTTAATGATTCGAGTGACCGCTTAACTATCGGTCACTGGTTCAGCAATCATCCAGGAGAAGCATGGGGAACAGAGACGGCGGAATTTAATGATGAGAATGCTGATCAACTTATTAGTATCAATCTTCCAACCAATTTTGTAGTCTTATACAACACGCAATATGGATTAAGTCATATTCCATATGTTAACCCGAACATCCCAGAGATAGGTAATACTTTATTCCCCTGGGATTTTCCAGGAAGTATATATTTCCAGATGAAAGATTATTTGAAAAGTAGAACTATTGTTTCAACAGAGCAGGAAATGATTAAATACCAGGTGGATATGGAACCACATTTTGATCATAATTATAATGAGATCACCATCGACGTGGAAAACTTTTTAACCAAAGTAACGGGCTATTTTAAAAGAGATATATAGGAGCAAGATATGAGCATATACGGATCAGGATACCCGGTAATTACCAGCTCACTTATTGGTGGAGAGATCCCCCTGGAGGGCACAACCATAATCAGAGAGAATCCGGATTACAAAAGAGACCAAACAATCAATAAATCCATATTAACCGGCAAAAAGCATATCCATAATTTAGGAAAGCACAGGGTGTTTAGATTAACATTCCTGAAAGCAACCAGGAACTTACTTGATGCCCTGGAACTGGTAGAAGGAACCGAGGTGACATACCAGCCATATAACGATAATGAGAACCGGATAATCCCCTGTTTTCTGACCAAATCCACACCATTTCACTATGACAATATAAACGAAGCGGATGCGGTCACAATTGAGATGGAGACCGTAGATTACTGGCAGGATACAGCAGCAACCCTCCTGGATACAAGTGGAGAGAACCCAATCGGAACCTATGAGGGCAACCTGATAGACGAAAATGGAGACAACATAGTAGATGAATTAGGCAATAAAATAATAATAAACTTATACAATAAGGGGGACTAATGGCTGATATCAGAGTACAGGCTAAAGCTGCAGTAACAGCTCTCACGATCATAGACACGGATATTTTTTTTATTGATAGTGCCAGCGGAGGAACCGTCCGGAAATTTGCATTAAGCGAATTAATTATAAAGGTTCTGGGTGGAAACATTACACCCGGAACAGCAATCCCATCTGCAGCATTGATTGTTGATGCAGATAAGAAGATCGAGGAAGTGGGTGGGATCCTGATGAATTCTGCCTATGTTCCAACGGCAAACCAGGATGTGGTGACCAAGACATATCTGGATGATACGGTCTTAGACCAGAATTTCCCAGTATTGATGCTGAAAAAGGTGCTCACATATGCGGAATTTACCAGCGGAGTAGCGGTCACCTTAAAAACTATGTCAGCAGGAAATATGGTATTAGGGATTTTTGTTTATATCAAGACAGCATTCACCGATACAGGAACCGATCTGATGAAACTGGGTATAACCAGTGATGATGATCATTTTGCCACAGATTTTGATGTGAGCAGCACAGGATGGAAAACCATCGATGCCATCACATTCCCATATCGGTGTTCAGCGGAAGATTTGACCGTTACCTACACAGGACAGAACGATGATGCGGATGATGGATCCGTTGAAATTTATATTCAGTATATTAAAGCAACCACATAAAAGATTTTTTCCTCATACTGCCCCAGCCCCGGAGAGCCATAACTCTGGGGCTTTTTTTTCACTCACAAATAAAAACAACGAAGAAATAATTAAATCATTGACAAGTATTAGGACAGTGACGAAATAGCCACAGTTAAGAAAAGGAGAATGTACGATGATACCAGATTTCAAGTTAGACAAGGTAAGGTTATTCAATTGCGATTGTATAGATTTCATGGCAGAAGTACCTAATAATTATTATGAACTGGCGATTATTGATCCGCCGTATGGGATAGGGATGGATGGTGGAAATGTTGGGTATAAGGGAAAAAACAATTTAAAGAAAAAGTCTTGGGATGTAAGACCTGATGGGGCTTATTTTAAAGAATTATTCAGAATCAGCAAAAATCAGATAATATGGGGAGGTAATTATTTTATTGATTACTTATATCCCACAAGGGGTTTTATTGTGTGGGATAAAGGGGAGGGGTTTTATAATAGAACCTACGCAGAGGGAGAACTTGCATGGACATCCTTTGATAAAAATGCAAAGATATATAAACGAGACCCTCTGGCAAAAAGAGATTACCATAATAAAATATCACCCTGCCAAAAACCTATCCAACTATACAAATGGCTATTAACTAACTATGCAAAGCCAAATGACAAGATATTTGACTCTCATGGTGGCAGTTTCAGCTCAGCGTGTGCAGCCTTAGATATGGGGTTTGAGTTTGACGGTTGCGAGCTTGACAAGGATTATTTTGATAGTGCAGTTGAGCGGATAAGGAATCACTCTCAGCTTTATTTGGATTTTCAGGAGGAGAAATGAAAGCCAAAACAAAAACTTACAAAGCAACCTCAAAGACAGGAGTAACAGAGATTATAAGGGACTCCAGGGACTTCAAATATGGATGCTTTATAGTTATGAAAACCGATTGTAGGAAATGCACCTGGCACTGTAAGGCAGGGGTTCAGCATTTTGGAGGATGTTCCAGTACCATAAAAGCAATGAGACGGAAATCAATTGAATTCTGCAAAACACCAATCGTGGAAAAAGAAATCGTAGAGCTTGAAATCATCTAAAGGAGAAATGATGAAAGGAAAAAAACAATACACTGCCAGGGAGCTGGAAGCCACCATGAGACTTAAGTGGTGGAGCAAGAGAGCCCT
>Ga0208647_1000329_pt1 | contig 15103 bp, 12 predicted proteins | sample AntAceMetag02UKA_FD_184765 | JGI IMG/M metagenome (GOLD analysis project Ga0208647, IMG submission 184765) | Saline lake microbial communities from Ace Lake, Antarctica - Antarctic Ace Lake Metagenome 02UKA (SPAdes) (version 2) | ecosystem: Environmental > Aquatic > Non-marine Saline and... | reverse complement strand
CAATGAGGTGATAGATGAAAGAATTAGCTCGTAAATTTTGTCGTAATCAGTGGGGTAATATGAGAAGGATATTCTTTTTTCTAGCAACAGATACAGAAGAATATGTTGCTTCTACCGCCCAATTATCTAGGATATTAAAGATACCTAATTCAACTACAAACGACAATATTACGAAATTAAAAGGGGAGGGATTAATCACTAAAAGATTTGATTTGACAGAAAAGGGAAAAAAACTGTTTCATATACTCCGGGAGAAGATAGTATCGCCTAATCTCAGATTTCACAATATCCAAATTAGATTCATGTTATCTGCATGTCCCAAGGATTATGTTAAAAAATATTCAGATAAAATTGAGAGAGTAGTTACCAATGGAAAATATTTTGGATTCAATGCAATTCTTAACAATGCTACAATGACTCTTTATAGTAGAAAAAAGATTATTTGTGTTTTGAGAAATGTGTATGGTTCTTCTGAAGAAGAAATAACAATTAGATTGCAATTATTTGTTCAAAAACTACAGGAAGAAATTGAAGAGAGGTTTGAGGGTATAAAGATAGACAAAAACGATTTTTGTAAAATACAAACAAGTCATCTCGCAATCGTTAATTCAGAGATAGCAAAGGATATTTCTAAGGGTAAATTTACTTATGAGGGAAAAGAGGTTGCAGTCGATGAATCTCATGGAAGATATGAGATAGAGCTTACTAATCCTAAAACAAATTTGAATAATATCTCAAGTCTGGTTAAGTTAGAAGAATCTGTAAGGCAGAACAAGGGGTTAATTGACGAAGACATTACCAAAAAGAGTATTATTAAAGAAATTAAATTTGAGGATTATGATGCTCAAGAGAGGGTCGAGCAATACTTAATTAATGAAAGCTTCACAGATTACTAGGAAATCCCTTAGCGAACCGGCAAAAGACCATAAAGGACGATTTAAATCATCAATTGATGTCTCTAATATTAATCCATATGAACTACTTCAGATTCTAAAAGAAATAAGAGGCTATAGTTATAGTGATCTTGGACGTGAGTTTGGAATAGGAGGAAAGAGTTACATTAATGAAATATTTCATGGAAAGAAGATCCCAAATGTAAAGCTTGGGCAAAAGATAGCTGATTTTTTTAGTTTGCCGGTAGAGTTCTTGTGGGAATATTAAGATTTGTAGTTTCTCCTACACTCTCAGAACAATCCACTCGCCAAGTCGCCGCTGCAAGCAAAGGAACATGATTCCCACAAGAACAATACAAACTATTCCCATATATACATCAGGACTCATTCTTTTATTACTCATTAACTATAAACGTCTATAGTTTACGGAGTTTATAATTTATTAAAAGGCAATAATCACTGTAATGCTTCCTCACAATACAAACAGTCAGCAAACTCCTTTAATGTTCTTAATAATTCTTCTGGCATTTTCATTGATTTTGTGCAATTGTGCTTGGCTTTTCAGTATATGCATGTATTTTTGGGATACCTTGTGATTTTTGCATAAATTTAGATTTATAATCATAAAAACTTCTTCGAGAAAATCCTTCTTCTTCCCATATCTTGACTCTATCTTTATCTGTTTCGTAATTTTCAATACATCTACTAATCAAAATAAGTTTATTATTAAGTCTCATCTCTCTCAAAAGAATTCCTTTCCAATCGATTCCTAGTTTTTTACATTGCTTAAACAGAGACAATCCCTTTACAAAAGTTCTAAGACTAAAATCACAGAAGGCAGAATGTTTTTCTATTAAATTATAAACTTCGTCAATCTCACTAACAGATAAATCCAAATTACAGTAACCTTTTATCTCATTAATTTTATTTAATATTTCTTCATCACTTGGTTCAAACTCTATAAACCATCCACGATCCGAAAGAGCACCGATTTTTTTCGATAGATTTTTGAAGTTATTTGTTAGAATTAGAACCTTGGATTTTGTCTCGTAGGACATGGGTATACCTTGTTCTTTTAGGATTTTGCTAGTACTTAACCAACTTACTCTTTTAGTTTCTCGAGTCTCACAGTACATTTTCAGTAAGCTTATATTTTGATCGTTGTGCATTAACCCATCACAGTCATCAATAACGATTGGCAAATCTTTGAATTTATGCCCTAAAATATATAACTGCATCGGTGTCACGTGGCTTAGAATTTTTAGGTAGTGACTGTCTCTTAATGTGTCTTCGGCTAGCCTACTTTTCCCTAATCCTCCTCTTGATTCGATTATCAGAAGTTCGGCGTTGTTTTCTTTAAACATATTAAGAAAAAATTTAAGTTCTTCGTAAGTCTTAATTATCATTTATCACCTCGTCTTTTATTAATTTTTCAGTTTCTAGAATTGCATTAAGAACTTTATCTATATCTGAAATTAAATTTAATACTTCTTTATTTACATCCTTTTCCCCGCAATAGGATTTTAGATAAGCGTAAGCATTGCCAACTCGATTGGTTTTTTTATTCTCTAAACAAACCAGAACGGCTCCAGAAAACTCTGCTATTATTTCTCTTTGTTTAGTTGTTCTTCTTTTTAGTAATCCTATCTTATCATGAGATGCATGGGCTAGTTCATGGTAGAAAACCTCTTCTTCTGGAGATGCCATAAATATCTTTTTTTCTCCTGGGGAATAAGCTCCATAATATCCAGAGTTAGAAGCGATCCCCTTAATCTTTAATCCCCATTTTTTAGCAACATCTGTAAACCTGAAATTTGGAACTTCAATTTTTTCATAATCTAAAACTGCTCCGTCTGTATCTTCTACCTTAAAGACTGGCACGGGCCTAAACCCTATTAATTTATTTTCTTCGGAGACTCCCTCTTCTTTTCTAATAATTAAAGGAGCTAGAATATTAAACGCTTTACTTCCTTTGTTTACGTGTCTGTTGGAAGTTTTCCATACATTGAATCCTCTGGCGTCTTGGGTGCCATAAGTTAGGGCTATAAGCTTATTTCTTAGACTCCAGTTGTTTAAGGGTACGTTAATTTTAGGGTTTGTTAGAAGTGCTATTGATTCGGGAACGTTGCCAGTTTTGAATAATTCCAGGATCTTATCAGTGATATTCTTTATCTTTTGATCCTTGCAAATGTTTATATATTTCTTTGGTTTTTTCATTTTGTCTTTTATCTTTAGTCGGGTATCGGACAAAGGGGAGCTTCGGCTCCCTTCTTTGTTATTATTATAGTTATATATTGTGCCCAACCTTTTTAAATGTTTCGGTTGGTATTTTTATAACGTTTTCACGGACAAAATTTTTCAAAAGGTGGATAGTGGTGTTATCTAAGGACATATATTGTGTTTTTAAAAAATTTCCTGAAATTTTTTAAAGTTTGGTTTTTTTAGTAAAGTTTATATATAGGGTTACATTGTGCCTAATATGTATGTAAGAAAGAAAGTTGTTAAGGGAAAGGAATATTATCAGATAGTGGAAGGTAATTTGAAAGATGGGAAGGTTAGACAGAGTGTTTTGTTTTATATTGGAGATTTAGAGAAGTTGAAGAAGTTGTATGAATCTATTGGGAAGAGGTTGGAATTTCAGCAGAGTAAGTAAATACTTATTAAGATTGAAGATTGTGTGTTTCTATGACAAAAGCAGAACAAGAAAAAGCAATATTTTTTTATATAAGTCTAGCTTTTTTAATCGTTATGATAGCCGTAATAAATTTGTGGCTTGCATGGATTCAATTTAATAGGTTTTTATTTTGGTTTGATATAATTTTTATTCCCTTGTCTTTTGTTGGAATAGTCGTTTCTGCGATTGCTTATTTTAAAGATGAATGGAATCAAGATGAATGGCTGATTGTTGGAGGAGTCGCTATTGGTATCCTTTTGTTGGCCACTCTAACGATTAATAATGCATATAATAGGGGATATAGTGAGGATGCCATACAAACTAAAGCAGAACTTGAGAAAATGTTAGAAGATTACACTTTTATTTTAAGTATTTATACTGGAGAATTTAGATTGAATATCCAGGGAATGGTTATAAATGAATTCAATAAGGCTCTTTGTGAGGCAGCTATTGAGACTCCTTGCGAACAAGTAATCCAAAGTTATGATGTTTATAGAAAATTGGTTGGATGGAAGCAATCTGCTGATAGTTTAGCCATAATTTGGAAATAATTTATTATATTTATTGAGCCAAATACACATTCTTCCTATCTCCAGAATAATGATCATAAACATGCTGAAATACGACTAATTCTTTCTCTTTTCGATCTAAAGGATTGTAACTTGTTGGGAGATTTTCCAATTCATCTTGAATAGTTATATGAACCGAAGCAATAGATTGCATTTTTTTCTTCCACTCCAAAACAACTTTCTTTGGAATTAATTTCCTTAGCAAATCTTTTGAAATCTTTTTCAACTTCTTTTTCTCTAAATCAGATAATTTTTCTTTCTTCAATTTATCATAAATTGCTAACTCTGCTTCTGTTAACCCCTCTTCAATATGTCGCCTTTGCTCTTTTGATAGATCTTTAGTAAATTTTTTCAATGCTTCGAAATATTTGTCTTGGTTTTTGGAGGATGAATTATATTCTTTGATAATATCCTCAAATCTTTCCTGGAAATCAACTCGGCTATCATTTAATTGCATTAATTCCTTAAGCCTAAAAGAAAGAATATTTTTTAGCCTTTCAAGTTGTGCATTATCTCGATTTTTATTAAATTTCTCAGCCAATTTTTCAAAATCAATATCTCCTATATTAATCAAGTTATTTTTATCTTCTTTATTTATCAAATAACCCTTAGAAGAGATAGATAAATCCAGAACTTCTTGTATATCTTTTACAACTGAAGAAATATCTACTTCGGGATCCAAAGCATAAATCATCTTGATTAAAACTTTTATCAAATCTATATCTTTTGTAAACTCTGAGGCATTTTTATGTGGCAATATTGCCTTGTATATCTTAATAGAATTTCCTCCTTTAACCAGAAAGTCTTTTTTTATCTCTTGGGTAGCAACCAGATTAGAGACTGCTTGATCTAATGGACCATATTTTTCCATCCCTTTTGAGAGACTTATTTCTTCCAAGTTAACATTGTTTTTTGTAAGAAATTTCTTTAATTCTACTATGTATTCTTTAAGAGCCTCAAATAATTTTTCCTTATCTTGTATCGGAATTTCAGTAGAGCCATCCCTAGATGAAGCATAAACAGCTAAGGCCTCCTTCAAATTTTTGAATACGTTGATGTAATCTACAATGAATCCTCCTTGCTTGTCTCCAAAAACACGGTTTGCCCTCGCAATAGCTTGCATTAGAGTATGGTTTTTCATAGGTTTATCTAAATACATTGTAGAAACTGAGGGTGCATCAAATCCAGTAATCCACATGTTACAAACAAATACTATTTTCAATGAACCCTTTGTTTCCTTGAAATTCTCTGCCAAGTCTTCCTTAATCATTCTCTCACGATGAGATTTAATTTGCAAGCCCTTATCTGAGAACTTCTTTGTTTCATTTTGTTCGGAACTAATAATTACGGCCATATCTAAATCTTTTATTTCCTTAATTTTTTCTTTTATTTCCTCGTGATCTTCAGGAGAAGACTCTCTTAATTTAATTTTTAGTTTTTCAAGTATTTTGTCAAAATGATATCTTACCTTATCGTACATTTTAACAGTCGTAAATTTATCAATCGAAAGAACCATTGCTTTTCCAGAATAACCCCTTCCTAAAAAATGACTAACAATATCTTCTGCAATTGTATTTAGTCTATCCTCCCGAGTTATAATATCATAATTGGATCCAAGTCTTTTCTCTAGCTTTTCAGTTTCCTTTTCTGAAAGATCTGCATCGTCAATCACTTCATAAATCTCATCATTCAATACTGGATTAATCAGCTGTAATTCTGGAACTCTATTTTCATAATATAGCGGAACAGTTGCCTTATCATCTACCGAATCTCTAAAATTATATTCACTAACATAATCTCCGAATGCCTCTTTTGTTTTCTCTTCTCCCTTTTTCATAAGAGGGGTCCCAGTAAATCCAATAAAAGAAGCATTGGGAAGCGCAGTTCTCATGTTTAGAGCCAAAGTATCGTATTGTGTTCTATGGGCCTCATCAGTCATAACAATAATATCTTTTCTATCAGAAATCTCTGGATAAGTTTTGCCTTTCTTTGTCCCGAATTTATGGATTAGTGTAAAAACCATTCGGTGATTTTCTTTTAATAATTTTTTAAGATGTACCCCACTCTTAGCTTGAACATCTTCTTCAGTTACAACCCCCGTATCCTGGAAGTTTTTGTAAATTTGCTTATCTAATTCATTTCTATCAGTAGCTACAACAAAAGTGTAGTTACCTTCAAATTTTCTTAAAATCTTCTGTGCAAAAAATAACATTGAAAAACTTTTCCCAGATCCCTGGGTGTGCCAAAAAACTCCCAGTCTCCCTTTATTCTCCTTTCTCTTCTTGAAAGATTCAACAGAATTGTTAACACCTAGGAATTGATGATTCTTCGCAGTTATTTTAACAGGTTTATTGTTAATCGAAGTAAATAGGGTAAAATTTTCAAAAAGGTCAAGAAGATTTTCTGGAGAACAAGTTCCAAGAAGTGCTTTATCTAAAAATGTGGAGGGTTTTTTATCATTCTCACTTAACTTCTTCCAGTTATAATAATGCTCATATTCTGAAGTCATGGATCCAATTTTAGAGTCAAGCCCATTTGAAATTAAGATAAAAGAATTATAATTAAAAATTTGTGGAATTGCATCTTTGTAATCAGTGATGTTATCTGTATATGCTTTTTGAAGATTAACTTGAGTGCTTTTGAATTCCATTAATACCAAGGGTATACCATTTACAAATAAGATTAGGTCTGGTCTTCTCTTGTATATTTCCCCAGTAACCCAAAGTTGAGTTGCCATAAAGAAATCATTCTTTGAAGGTTCTTTAAAATTAATGATTTGGACAATTTTATCCTCTATTTTGTTATTAATTCTTACTCTAATCTTAACACCATTTTTAATTAAATGGTAAACTTCTTTATTCGCATTAATCATGCTCATTTTACTTCGATCTTTTTTGATTTCAATTATTGCTTGGCCTATTGCTTCAACTGGTAAATCGGGGTTAAGTGTTGAAAGAGCTTCTCTTAATTTAGAAATTAATATTACTTCAGAAGTATTTTCTCTTCCAATAAAACTTTCTCCTTTTTCGAATTCTTTAAAACAGTCAAGATGAGAATATCCAAATTTTTCAGATAAGAATTTTACTGCTTCTTTTTCTACAAGTGCATCTTCTGTGTATTCTTTAGGCATGTTATATTATAGTAATTGATATTTTTAAGTATTAACTACTTCTTGATTTAATTGAATATCTAATTCTGTTACATCAATTTCTCCTGAAATAAGTTTTGGCAATAAAAGATCCCTTGTTTTTCTTAGGTTTTGGTTTTTTTGTTGAAATAGAAAAAGTTGATTCAGCAAAGGATTAATTAATTCCCCAAAAGATTCCACAATTTCTCTTTTGGGAGAAATTATTTTAATATTTCTTATACCATCATTATTTATAGAAACCTGAGTCGCCCCAGTAGCATATAAATTTTTTAAAACTTCAAATCTTTTAGAATTAATATTTACAAATAAGAATGGAAAAATATTTTTTTCACATCTAAACCCTGCAAACCCAGAAGATAATATTGAATTTTTTGCTATTCCCTCATTTATTTTTGTAACTCCTAATACCTTATATGTATCTTTCATTCTGGCAAACCAAACAGAATTTAACACAGGCTCTTTTTGAGCTCTTGATGGTTTGTTTTTGTAATTAACAAATTCCCCCTCTTTTATAATATCTAGCCCTGAGATATTAGCAGTAGCAAAATATTCTTTCTCTCCATCGAATTCCTTAATATTAGTATTGATAAAATCAAATTCTTTATAGTCCATAATGCTTTTAACATCCCATCCCTCAGGAATATTCCCAAATTCAGTCTCGCTATCGACTATTTTTACTTTTTCATGTCCTGGAAATTGAAACCTCACAAACCATTCTTCATAAATTAATTTAGCAATATTTTCGATAATCTTAATTCTCTTTTCGTTGTTTTCTATTAAACTTTGATAATTACTGATTAAAAATCCTATTTTCTTTTGTTCTTCAATCCCAGGAAAAGGTACCTTTATTTTTCGTAATTCCATTATTCCTATTGACGGCCTAGTTGCGCCAGTCATCATTTGGTAGATTTGTTTAAAGAAAAGATTGCTATTCACAACAGCAAAAAGAAATTCGGGAAATATGTTCTCTTTATAATTAATTATAGCCAAGGTAGGAGAAATAGCATATCTATAGTTTTGTTTTTTTAATTTAACAACCTTGCCCACGGTTCCAACCCGCCCATATCCAATGGAATGATTATTCAACTCATAGGATTCTTCTTGTTTTCTTACAAATTTTTCACCAATTTTTCTACATTTTTCTACATTTATATTTCCATCTTCGTAAATATCCCCAATGCCCGCAAATGGGAACCCGCCCTCTTTTATTTTGGGTGCCCTATGGCTTGGATGAGGGTCAATAACATCAGCCACTTCTCCTAATGATTTTATATCCCATCTTTTTGGCAAATGTCCGAGCTCTGTTCTTTGAAATGGCCTCCCCATTACTTAACCCCCAGAAGCCCGTTCACATTAAGATTAATTTGTCCCTCTAATTCTTTAGCCTCAACATTAAATCCTTGCAATTCTTCATTATATTCTTCTAGCGTTGCCTCAAAATCAAAATCTTCTGCTTCTTCTTTATCTTTAACTCCAACATATCTTCCAGGATTTAAACTCCAACCCTGCGTTTCAATTTCATCAATTGTAGCAACCTTACAAAGACCCTTAACATCAGAATATTCTTTCGCCCCTTCTTCTTTCCTATAGCTTCTCACAATCTCCGCAACTTCTTGTATTTGATCTTGACTAAATTCCCTGTGTGCCCTGTCAATTTGTGTAAAAATATTCCTCGCATCAATAAACAAAATCCTTCCCTTCCGATCACTTTCTTCCTTCCCCTTATCTAAGAACCAAAGTGTACAGGGTAAAGTAACCGTATAAAAAAAGTTTCCAGAAATAGCAATCATAACATCAACCGCATCTCTTTTAATCATCTCTTTCCTAATCTCTAAATCTGTTCCTCTTGCATCTGAGGCGGAATTAGCCATAACAAAACCAGCCCTTCCCTTTCCATTAAGTGCAGACCAAAAAGCCTGAATCCATAGATAATTAGCTTTTCCAGAAGTTGGCACTCCCAGTGGCCATCTTGGATCTCCCTTGACTTTTTCAGGATCAACCTTTCTCATATCAACATTAAATGGCGGATTAGCCATAACAAAATCATATTTCCCAACAGAATCATGATTATCTTCATAAAATGTATTCCCTTGAATAACGTCTCCTTCAATTCCATTAACTGCTAAATTCATTTTTGCCAAATTAATAGTCTTCCCTGTCTTTTCCTGACCATCACAGGAAAGTTCATCATTTGCAGACTTATTGTTCTTTTTAACGAAATTAGCACTCTGAACAAACATTCCTCCACTTCCACATGCTGGATCTAAAATCTTTCCATGGAATGGTTCAATTATCTCAACTATCAACTTAACTAAAGATGTAGGAGTATAAAATTCTCCACCACCTTGACCCTCTGTCATAGCAAACTTTCCTAAAAAATATTCATAGATTCTTCCGAATATATCTCCCTCAGGAATTTCAAAATCGAATGTTTTTAGCAGGTTTGCCAATAAATCATTTTCAAATATTGTATAATTCTTAGGTAATATATCTTTTAATCCAGGATTATCTTTTTCAATTAACTCCATGGCCTTGTTTATTTTTTCTCCAATATTGTCTCCCTCAGCTAAATTAAGCAAATTGGAATATCTAGAATTTTTTGGCAGGTACAAAACCCCCTTTTCTTGAAAGTGCATTGGAGATGGGCTATCCCTTTTTATCTCACTCTTCGCTTTATTGAAAATATAATCTGCGTGCTTTAGAAAAATTAAGCCCAAGACTGGACTAGAATACTGGTTAGCACTTAATTCAGAGTTTGTTCTAAGATCATTGGCTGCATCCCATAACCTTTTTTCAATTTCTCCGTTTATTTTTACCATATTAATTATTCTGTTTTTCCTTGCTCGTAGGATTGCTTTATCAAATCCAAAGTATCATTTAGCTTATCTTTATTATCAAAAATAATTAAATTTTCTCCTGTTCCATGATGCCCAATGCTAGACACATCGGAAGTTAAATTGGTTGGATCTTTTAAATTATTTCCTGCTAAATATAATTTAAGTCTAAACCTTTGTTCTTTTAATGTTAAAAAATTATTAGAATTTTTCTTAAAAGCAACGTAATATTTCTTCTTCTCTATTTTGATATCTTCTCCAAGTTTTAAAACTTCATCTTTTAATAAGCTAAAAAGATTTTCACCAGATTCTTTAGGGATATTTCCTTCAACTTCTTCAAAATCCTGATCAAAATCAATATCTAACAACTCTTCAACTTCATTCAATATCCAATTTTTTCTTTCGTTTATTTTTTCTTCAGTCCATTCTTCATCTTCTTTACAGCTATTATAAATTCCCTGAGTAACTACAAATCCCGTAACCCCTTCTTTTTTGTTAATCCCAGCATAAGTCTTTAATTTATCTGGAAATGGCCTATTACTTGCCTCTATATTTTTTCTGCCAGATAACAAAGTTAAATTTCCAATAGTATTTACTAATTTATCTCCAATTTCATGACTGAATCTTTCAGTCCAATAATTAATTTTTGAATAAGCCTGGGGTAAAATGTGTTCTAAATGAACAGTTTTGTCCAAATCAAATAATCTAAGATTAGAATCGTCAATTTGTCTATATTCTATTAACATTAAGAGAGGTTTAAACCAAGGAGTTCCATAAACATTATTTTCTAAATTTTTTATTACATCTGAAATAACCTTATGTTCTTTTATTTTTTTATCTAATTCTTCAGAAATAAATTCCACATCTTTTCCCTTCTTTATCCAAGATATAATATTAAATGAAGTCTGCTTTATCTTTGTAGTTGTAAATCCGCCTATCCAATACAGATAGTAAAATCTTTTTAACAAATAAACGAGTTTCCCAAAATTTTCTTTATCCCATTCTTTTAATTTTGCAGAAATTAAAATTGACTTCCAATAAACATCATGCCTTAAATATTCTAATGCAAACAGATCTTTAGAATTTTCATTTTTTATATCGTCGAAGATTCTTACAATTTTTTTGAATTCGTGAATAATCTTCTTAGGCTCCATATGTTTGAACTTTTTTTCAAGCTCTTCATAAATTTCTCTTTTAGGGTTTGAACCTAATAAATAATATTCATAATATGTAAATAATCTTGTTAGGTCCTCATCAAGGTCTTTAGCTTTACTCTCAAAAAAATTCCAATCAGCTTCAAATGCAGGGTAATCTTCTTCCTTTAGCTCTCCCATTAAATAACTTTTGATTAAATCAGCTGGATTTAAGTCCATTCCACGATTATTTAATACTTGGAATAGCTTAATTGCAAATGATTTATTTGCACATTCTATTGTAACTACACTAACCCTATCTAATAAATATTCTGCAAACTTTTCTATTAAAATTGGATCTTTTTCTTCTAAATAATTTATTTTCTCCTTAAAAAAGAAAGCAGCATTCAAAAATTTATTTTCCTTTAAATTGGCTTTTGTTAATTTTCTATCAAAATTTATTGAATTTAATACTTCTTCTTCGAAATCACCTTGGTCCCTTGCCTGAGTTCTTAATATTAGTCTATTATTTTCACTTTCGATATCTTTTATCCTTCCAAGAATCATATTTCTCTTTACGGGATTGTTTAATTTATTGTAATATAAATCACGAAGAGCACAAAAAAGAATCATTAAAGTTGTTAATCTCTGTTGCCCATCTATGACATCTAAATATTTTTCATTTTTATTCTTACTTAAAATTATTGAACCAAGAAAATATTCTTCGTCATCAGATTCAAAGGAACTATACAAGTCATCCCATAAATCCTCAATGTGTTCACTTTCCCAACTATAAGGTCTCTGGTATTGAGGGACTTGATAAAAGGTGCTCCCTTCAAATAATTTTCTTATAGTTTTGCTATAAGGAGTAAATATTTCGCCCATACTACTTCTCACCCCCACTTCCTTTTAATTCTTTCCTCAATGCTCCAACAATCTCAACCTCAGCCAACGTATCCAACTCACAATACCTCTCAAGCGCCTCACGAACCCTCACTCGCTCTTCTTCCTCAACATTCCCATAAGTAACCCTCTCAAACTCACAACTAGCCAACATCCCCTCCCCAATCTCCATCTCCCCATAACTCAAATCCGACATCACAGGCAAAACCGCCTTAATAGAACAACTTCCCTTCTGCGCAGGATCATAATAATAAAATTCCCTAAACACATCCAACAAATCCACAATCCTAGGCAAAACATTCTCATCATACCATTCTCTAAACTCTGGAAAAGCAGTCACCCCCTCATTCATAACACCTTTCTCAAACCCCTGATTATAAACCACAATACTTCCCCTTTTCTTCAACAGCCTCTTCAATTCCATCATAAACTCTATCCGAGGATCCCCAGTCCCTTCCGCCAAAAAAGAATAATGTCTCAAATCCCCATTCTTACTCTGAATATGCAAAGAAAACTGAAACGGAATTCTCTGATAAGGTTTCATTCCATCAAACTTAGGCAAAACAGGATTTATAGTTTCAAAATCCAAATAATAAATAGGATATTTCAAATTCTTAAGAAAATTACTAATCCCCCTCTTATCGATATGCACTCCACTATCAAAAGCCAATCGCCTCTGTATCTTCTGCTTACTATTCAATTCAACATCTTCAGGAACATCATTCAATTTACAAATATCACTATCCCACAATCCAAACTTCTTCACTTTTAACATCCGATAAAAATCAAACACACTTCCCTTCGGCACATCCCTGAAGCATTCACTCTTCAACGAACAAACATACGGGTCACTACAACAAACTCCAATCTTGCCCTCTGGCTCATCAGAATCAATCACCTCAAGCATTTTCGAAATCCTGCCACCAATTCCCTCGCTATATTCAGCAACCTTCTCCGTAACATCCGACTGAACAAATAAATCGACAGGAATAATATTTCCACTTCGAACATACTGATTATTCACATGCATCAAAATACACTTCCGAATCTTCAATCCAGCCTTCTCATAGGTATACTTCTGAAAAGAAATATCATGAAGATTAACATCTTTAATCTCCGTCGAACTCTTAACTTCAATTATATCCCACTTACCTCTTACAACCGGAAGCAATATGTCCGCTCTAGAAAAAAGTCGACCCTCTAAAAATCCAGCTTCAAAAATAGGTTTTCTTTTTCTCAAGGCATCTTTTGTCTGCTTTATATTTTCCTTGAAATCTAATTCAGATAAATCTATTCCATTTTTGAAAACCTTTGTAGCCAACACTCCAATCAGATTTCCAGCTTTAAATATAGCTTCAGTTGAGACGCTTGGTTTTGGAATTCTAGTTTTGTCGTTGACGCTTATCCAGAGAAGTTTAGAACATTGAAGACCTTGAAGATATTTGGACTTTGTTAGGAGTTTTTGCATGATTATTGAGGTATTTTAAAATTTATAAAATTAGTTATTCGCAAGTTTTAAGACTAAATAATTCCTAAATATTTTATGATGCGTAAGCCATAATAAATTTCTTCAATTGTAAAACCTGTTGTTAAAAAAATTAAAAAAACCTTAGGGTTTCCGAATATACTACTTATTACTTTTTGAGGAATCATGAGAGAGAATTGAACAAGGAATATATTTCTGGCGAGAGCCATTATTTCAAGGGGCATAGGTATTTGTTGAATGTTATTGATTCTAAGAAATCAAATGTTGTTGTTAGGAATAAAAAGTTTATTGATTTTTATGCTGATAAAAATTCTTCTATTGAAAAGAAAAGAAAAATAATGGAGGAATGGTATAGGGCTGAATTTAAAAAAATAATTCCTGCTCTTATTGAAATATGGTCTAAGAAAACAAAAACAAAAGTCGGAGATTGGAAGGTTAGGAAAATGAAAACGAAGTGGGGTAGTTGCAATAAAGAGAAAGGGCGTGTCTGGCTAAACTTAGAACTGATTAAGAAGCCTGTTCATCATATTGAATATGTTCTTGTCCATGAGCTGACTCATCTTAGGGTTAGAAATCATAATGAGAATTTTGTTAGGCACATGAATACTTTCATGCCTTCTTGGAGAACGATTAAGGGAGAGTTGAATAACTTTATTTTGACCCATGAGACCTGGGAGAGATAGGAATTACATGCTCAATAATGCCCCTATCTTCTCTTTATCTTTTTTAGATTCAAATTTTTATTCGTTTGTTTACCAGTTCAAATTTTTATATTCTAAAATTTCTTCAGGATCTGTTATTGGAACAGTTTTTTCTCCTCTTCTTACAAAAAGAATTATGAAAGAGGGTTTTGTTCTTGAAATTTTTTAAGGAGTTTTAAAGCATCCTTTAGGCCTGCAGTCGTTTCTTTAATCTTGTTTTCCAACAGGTCAACTTTCAATTCTAATTTATGCTTCTTTTCTTCTGGTAAGTCTTCAAACTTATAGATGGTTTTACCCATCGCCTCTTTTACGTCCTTATTTGAAAGATGTGTATAAACATCTCCCATTGATTTAGAATGACCTAGGAACTTCTGTGCAATCTTATCTGGTATATTTGCATTAGTATAAAGTTCCGTTGCCCTTGTATGCCTTAACATATATGGAGAAACACTTCTACCAAGAACTTTTTTAGAAATCCTTGTCAGCCAATGAGAAACATAATCTTTTGTTATTGGAATAGATATATCCCTTACAGAAGGAAATACCAGGGGATTGTTTATATCATCCCTTTGTTCCTTCAGCTTTTGTAAGAAGAATGTTGCTTGTTGAATATAAACACTTCTCGATTTATGTGTTTTAGTAGCGTAAACATTTATCTCACTAACATCCCCATCAATATTGAACTTTATTCTATCCCAAGTCAGTGTTCTTAATTCCCCAGGTCTTAAACCAGATTCATATAATGCCATAAAAAAAGACCTC
>Ga0208647_1000327_pt1 | contig 15213 bp, 18 predicted proteins | sample AntAceMetag02UKA_FD_184765 | JGI IMG/M metagenome (GOLD analysis project Ga0208647, IMG submission 184765) | Saline lake microbial communities from Ace Lake, Antarctica - Antarctic Ace Lake Metagenome 02UKA (SPAdes) (version 2) | ecosystem: Environmental > Aquatic > Non-marine Saline and... | reverse complement strand
TAGAGCCATATATTAGCTAAATCCACCCAAAAAGGCAGGATTTTGATGGAATTGACACCTTTTTGTCTTTTTCTTATCAAAAATTCGAGAGATTTTTGTCAAAAAATGCCATTTTTAACTCCAAAATTTGTTGATTTTAAATAATTATGGCATAATGCGACATTTTTCCAAAAAATCGAGAGATATTTTAAAATTAATTTTAAATTAAATCCTGGATCGCGTCCCCAGCACTTTGTTTTTTGTAAAAAACAAAGTGCTGGGTCGCGAAGACGGATGAGTGGTTTTTTGTTTGTGAGATAATTAAGATTAAGAGGTAGGGTTTTGAATTTGGTGCTATAAGAAGTCCGACTTCAGTAATGGTTAGATAATACTCAATAACTAAAGGTTGTGATTCGTTTAATTCAGAAGTCGGACTTCGTCCTAAAGGTTACAGGTATTTTAGCTAAGAGGTCGGACCTCGAACGATGCGAAGATTATTGTTTTTTTTGTTTATTATAATTGCTTTTTTGATTTGATTAAAGTATATTGAAAAAAGATGTTTGGGAATTTGATAAATTAATTTTTTAAGGAGGAAGATAAAATGGAATGGATGCAAAATAATTGGAAACCAATAGTAATACTCATATCTATGAGTCTTCCCATTTTGGTTTGGCCGACTATTTACTTCATTAATGAAAAAATTAAAAAAAGGAGAAAAAAATGATTGATTTAGGTGAAGGGATATTGGCTTTCATTGGATTATGGGCTGTTGCTGTTTGGGGACAAAATTTTATAGAGAATATGTTCGCTAAGAAAAAAATATCAGTAGAGAAACAAAAAAATGAAGAAGAAGATATTCCTGGAGAAATGACTTCTTTTTATTGGAACCATATGGCTGGAACAGGTCCAGTTTATATTGGAACTTGCCCTGAATGTGAAGGACTTGGAAAGGATCGTCAACCCTGTCCAAATTGTCATGATGAAAATGCTGGGAAGATGGTGACTCCTTTAAAAGTTCTTTTAGAAAAATATCCTGAGTTTTTTCTTTCTCATATAAAGGTACTTGAAATGAAGGGGGGAGAAATTACTTTGTGATTTTTTTATAAATCGGTAATTTTGTGCTACTGCACAAAATTACCGTTTTTTTTGTTTAGGAGTTGCTGGACTGCCGCGTCAAGATTTTTTGTTTTTCAAAACAAAAAATCTTTCCTCGCAGAGACGGAAGACAATAAATCTCTGGATCGCTTCCCCAGCACTTTGTTTTTTGTAAAAAATAAAGTGCTGGGTCGCAAACCTGCCTGCCGGCAGGCAGGGACGAATCACCGAAGTAATTCGTTAACGGATTTTGCGGAGCCAAAATTCGTATACTTAATACATAATACCAACTACATAATACATATTCCGTTTGACTAATTGTTAAAATTTGATAGTATATGAAAGTAACTTATACATTTAAGTATGCAATCTTGGTATTGCAAATTAAAAATTATTAATTAACTAAAAAAGTTTACAAACTTTTAATAAAAAATTATGGCAACTGAAGAATTTAAAAGAGATAAACCTCATGTAAACGTGGGAACAATCGGTCACGTTGACCATGGTAAGACTACTCTTACTGCGGCTATTTTGCATGCATTGCATCTTGATGGACAAAATGTGAAAATGCAAAAAGTTGATGACATTGACAATGCTCCAGAAGAAAAAGAAAGAGGAATTACTATTGCTCTATCTCATGGAGAATATGAAACAGCTAATAGACATTACGCTCACGTTGATGCTCCTGGCCATGCTGATTATATTAAAAACATGATCACAGGTGCTGCTCAAATGGATGGTGCTATCTTGGTGGTAGCTGCAACTGATGGAGTAATGCCTCAAACAAGAGAACATATCTTGTTGGCAAAACAAGTTGGAGTGCCTAAAATTATTGTATTTTTGAATAAATGCGATATGGTTGATGATGCTGAAATGATTGATTTGGTAGAAGAAGAAGTTAGAGAATTGTTAACAAAGTATGACTATGATGGAGAAAACGCTCCAGTAATTAGAGGTTCAGCTTTGAAAACTTTGGACGCTACTACTTTAGAAGATCCTGAAGTTCAAAATGTTTTGAAATTAACAGCTGCTCTTGATGAATATATTCCTGTACCAGAAAGAGATACAGATAAACCTTTCCTAATGCCTATTGAAGATATTTTCTCAATTGAAGGAAGAGGAACTGTGGTAACTGGAAAAATTGAAAGAGGAATTGTTAAGGTTGGAGAAGAAGTAGAAATCGTTGGAATTAAAGATACAGTAAAAACTACAGTAACAGGAGTTGAAATGTTCAACAAATCTCTACAAGAAGGAATGGCTGGAGATAACGCTGGAATTTTGATAAGAGGAATTAAAAAAGAAGAAGTTCACAGAGGTCAAGTATTGGCTAAACCTGGAACACTAATTCCACATACAGAATTTGAAGCAGAAGTATATATTTTAAAGAAAGAAGAAGGAGGAAGACACACACCTTTCTTTTCAGGTTATAAACCTCAATTCTACATTAGAACAACTGACGTAACTGGAGATGTTACATTGGCTGAAGGAGTAGAAATGGTAATGCCTGGAGATACAGCTACATTTAAGGTTAAACTTCAAGCACCAATCGCTTTAGAAGAACAACAAAGATTTGCGATTCGTGAAGGAGGTAGAACTGTTGGAGCTGGAGCAGTGACAAAGATTGTTGTCTAGTTGTGATAATAGATAGTTAGGTAGGAAAAAATCGCATCTGCGATTTTTTCCTAAAAACTATTAGTTATTATTAAAAATTAATAGATTTTAAAAACTATTATGGTTGTAAAAGAAAAAGAAGTTGATAAAGAAGTTGTTGCTAAATCACCAAAGGTGGCTGAAACAACAAAAAAAGAAGTGAAAAAAACAACTGCAAAAAAAGCAGGAGCCATTAATAAATTAAGAATTAAAGTTACTGCCTATGAGCATAAAATTCTTGATATGTCAGTTAAACAAATAATGGATACCGCTTTTAAATTTGAAGCAGTAGTTCGCGGACCAATTCCTTTACCTACTTCCATAAAAAAATACACAGTAAACCGATCAACTTTTATTTTCAAAGACGCAAGAGAACAGTTTGAAATGAGAATACACAAAAGATTAATAGACATTATTAGTCCATCTCAAAAAGTGATAGAAGCTCTAACGAACTTAAATTTACCTTCAGGAGTGGATATAGATGTTAAGTTGATGTAAAAAATTAAAAAAACCTTACCCAGTACCACTTTTTCTCTGGAGAAAAAGTGGTACTGGGCTTGCAAAAAGTCCAAATAAAGCATATAATCCTTGCATAAAATACAAATAAAATGAAATTTATATTAGGCACAAAAGAAAAAATGACTCAAGTTTTTGATGAAAAAGGCTTAGTTCAACCAGCTACTGTATTACAAGCTGGTCCTGTTACTATAACTCAAATTAAAGATTCTGATAAAGATGGTTATGTTGCAGTACAAGTTGGTTTTGGAGAAAAGAAAGAAAAAAATATAAACAAAGCTCAAAAAGGTCATTTTAAGGATTTGGGAAATTTTAGATATTCAAGAGAGTTTAGAATGAAAGATACAGAAGAATATAAGGTAGGTGATAAAGTAGAACTTTCAATTTTTGAAGAAGGTGATTTAATAAACGTAAGTTCTATTTCTAAAGGTAAAGGATTTCAGGGTGTTGTTAAAAGATATAACTTTGCAGGAGGTCCTAGAAGTCATGGTAATAAACATCAAGAAAGAAAACCTGGATCAATTGGAGCAACAGGACCACAAAGAGTTTTTAAAGGAACTAGAATGGCAGGAAGAATGGGAACAGATAGAGTTTGTGTTAAAAATTTAAAAATAGTTCAAATTGACAAGAAAAATAATCAATTATTGGTTAGTGGATCTATTGCAGGAAGAAAAGGAACTTTAGTAGAAGTAAGAGGCGTTTAATTCATAAAACTAAAAAAATGGAAACAAAAATTTACGATCAAAAAGGAAAAGAAGTAGGAAAGGTTTCATTAACCGAAAGTATTTTTGGAGTTCCTATGAATGAAGATTTACTTCATCAAGTTGTTGTTTCAATGGCTTCTAATTTGAGAAATCCAATAGCTCATGCTAAAGATAGATCAGAAGTAAGAGGAGGAGGTAGAAAACCTTGGAGACAAAAAGGAACAGGACGAGCTCGGCATGGTTCAAGCAGATCTCCAATATGGAGAGGAGGAGGTGCTACTTTTGGTCCAACTAAAGATAAAAACTATACAAAAAAGATTAATAGAAAGATGAGAATTAAAGCTTTGTATATAGTTTTAGCAGAAAAATTTAGAGATGGAGAAATTTTGTTTGTTGATAATATTGATGTCAAAGACGCTAAAACAAAAGAAGCTAAAATTATTTTACAAAATTTGAGTAAAATTAAAGGATTTGAAATGATTTTAGATAAAAAGAAAAATTCTTCTTATTTAGCTTTGAATGGTAGAAATGAAGATGTTGAAAAAGGATTCAAGAATTTCGGAAATATTTTTATAAATGAAGTTAGAAATTTAAATCCATTGGATGTTTTAAGATATAAATATTTAATAATTACTCAACCAAAGGAATCTTTAGATTTCTTGGAAGGTAAAATGAATATTAAACCTAATGTAAAGAAAGAAAAAGTTGCTAAAGAAACAAAAACTGTAAAAAAGACAGAAAAGAAGGTAGTTAAAAAAGCAAAACCAAAATCATAGATTTTGAACCTGCCTGCCGGCAGGCAGGTTAAAAATTAAAAATGATAAATTAAAAATGAATGAAGAAAAATCGCAAAGCGATTTTTCTCCTAACAACTAAAGACTATAAACTATAAACTATAAAACTATGGCTGAAAAACAATCACAAAATAATAAAGCTTATAACATTGATCGAATTTTAGTTCGTCCTAGGGTAACTGAAAAAGCAACAATAAGTGCTGAAAATAATGTTTATGTTTTTGATGTAGTTATAGATGCGAATAAAATTCAAATTAAAGAAGCAATTAAACATTTATATAAAGTAGAACCTGTGAAAGTAAACATAGTAACTATCCCAGCTAAGAAAATTATATATAGAGGGAAGAAAGGAGTTAAGGCTAGAGGGAAAAAAGCTTATGTTTATCTTAAAGATGGAGATAAAATAAGTGTAGCTTAACAATAATATTATGACTGAAGAATTAAAAACATGTGAAGCCTGCGGTGGACCAGTAGAAGATGGAAAATATTGTGCACACTGTTTGGATGGAAGTGGAAATTTGAAATCCTATGAAGATATTATGAATGACGGTATTGAATGGGTAATGTCAGATGAAGGAGAAAAGGTTCTAGGTCAAAAATTTGAAGATAAAGAAGAAGCCAAGATAATGATAGAGGATCATATGAAAACTTTACCAGCTTGGAAAAAATAGATTTAATAAATAAATATAGTTCGCAATAGCTGAAAATTATTGCTTCTCATACGCTAAGGCTATGGAGGAAAAACTAATAACATGAAAAGATATAAACCAACAACACAATCAAGAAGAAACATGACCGGTATTAATTACCGAGAATTTTTGACTACAGATAAACCTCACAAAAAATTAACCGTAGGTAAGCATAAAAGAGCTGGTAGAAATGCTTTTGGTAGAATTACTACTCGTCATCAAGGAGGAGGACACAAACGAAGATATCGTTTGATTGATTTTAAATATGACAAAAAAGATATTCCTGCTAAAGTAGAAACTATTGAATATGACCCAAATAGATCTGGGTTTATTGCTTTGGTTTGTTATAACGATGGGGAAAGACGATATGTGCTTGTGCCTAAAAAAGTAAAAGTAGGAGATAAATTTTTAGTATCAGAAAATGCAGAATTGAAAGCTGGAAATAGATTACCTTTAGCTAAGATTCCAGTAGGTACTTTTGTATATAATGTAGAATTGAAACCAGAAGGAGGAGCTAAGGTGGCTCGTTCAGCCGGTAATTATGTAGAAGTAGTTGCTCAAGATGGTAAAATGGTTCACTTAAAAATGCCTTCAAGTGAAGTTAGAAAAGTATCAGGAACTTGTTGGGCTTGTATCGGAGAGGTTTCAAATGATGAACATAAATTAGTTAAGATTGGTAAAGCTGGTCGTGCTCGATGGATGGGTAGAAGACCGACTGTTCGTGGTTCAGCTATGAACGCTGTGGATCACCCAATGGGAGGAGGTGAAGCTCGATCTCGTGGACGAAGAAAACATAAGAAAACTAAACAAGGAAGAGTTGTTGATCCAGGTAAGAGAACAAGAACTCCAAAGAAATACTCTAACCAAATGATTGTGAGAAGACGAAAGACGGGGAAGAGATAAAAATTAAAAAACACAGCTCATCTGAGCTGTGTTTTTTAATTTTTTATGGTAAGATAATTTTAATTCTCTTCGGAGATATTTTATAAAGTCATTGTGTGGGTGGGGAACCTAGTAGCGGCGAGCGAACAGTTCAGGGCCAAGATAGTTATATCGCCCGAGAAAGAAGCTCTACACAATGGCTTTTTTTTATTATCGACGTAGTGCGAGAGTAATAGAAAAATGTAATAAGAATTTTTCTATTACCGAGCTGAGGAGTTAATATAAGACGAAGTGCTTCTATTGATTTTTTTAGGAGTTTGAGGTATTGTGAAAGATAGAAATGTATGTTTGAAATTAATTTATTTTAACTTTATAGATGGGGGTTTTAAAATGAGTGAAAAAAAATATCCGTTGATAATTTGGTTTTATTATAAGGATGTAAGACAACTTTTTTCAAAAATCTTTTTTGAAAAAGACTTGCCTAAGAATGTTCGTACTGCTTGTCTTTTGGCAACAGCACTTCAGGATTTAAAATTTGAAGTTCCTGTTGAGATTGCTTTTTTGACTCAATCTGCTTCTATTCCTAGTGCAATTGAAGTTGTTCGTATTGAGGGAGTTGATATTCATACTTTAAGTAAAGAGTCAGCAGTATTTTCCTTACCAAATATCAGTGAATTAGAAAGTAAGGATTGTGGTGATATTTGTGAAGTTTTTCATAAAGAATTTGATGATTTTCGAAAAAGACATCAAGATACAGTTTCTGAAAAAAGAAAGATTGCTGCTATTGAAGTAAAACGCTGTGACAAGATTTACATAGCTCTTGATTTTTGATTTCAAACTAATTAATTTGGTTTAATAACCGGGTTCCTAATACAGGAATCAGGTTATTTTTTTGTATTTATTAAAATATTTTAGTATGATGAAGTTATGCCGGAATTACCAGAGGTACAAACAGTTGTAAGTGATTTAGAAAAAAAGGTGGTTGGGAAAACTATCGTGGATTTTGGGAGTGAATGGAAAAGGCGGGTGAGACCGAGTTTCGCTGGGTTGCGACGAGGTATGATTGGAAAGAAAATTATTGGCTCTCGGCGTATTGGGAAGCATATTATTTTGGATTTATCATCAGGATATTCAATTGTAATTCATTTAAAGATGACTGGGCATTTGTTATTAAAAAGATTTGGTAGCTCAACTACCAAATTTTTTGATGAGAGGGTGAATGGGTATGTGAGACATTGGTTTGAGTTTGGAGATGGTTCTAGATTGGAGTTTTCTGATATGCGGAAATTTGGTTGGGTGGCTTTGGTAAAAACTAGTGATGTTTTGAATATGAAGGAAATTGCTTCATTGGGGATTGATGCTTTGGATGTTGGACTAACTTTTAAAAAATTTAATAAATTATTAGAGAAAAAATCTAAGTCTAAAATCGGGATTATTTTGTTGGATCAGCATTGGATAGCAGGGGTTGGAAATATTTATCGTTCGGAAATATTGTTTGATGCTAGAGTACATCCAGAAAGATTGGTGGAGGATTTGAATTTGGTTGAGCGGAAGAAGATTTATTTAGTGATGAGGAAGATTTTGCGTAAAGCTGTGCGTTTGAGAGGGACTTCGGATGTGGATTATAGAGATACTGATGGGAAGAAAGGAACTTTTCAGAATTTTCTGAATGTTTATCGTCGAACTGGTCTGAAATGTATTGGATGTGGTGGTAAAGTAAAAACTTTTAAAATAGGGCAAAGATCGGTTTTCTATTGTTCAGAATGTCAGAAATAATAAATAAAACTTAAAGTTATTAAGATTTTTGGTTTATTATTTAGTTTTATATCTATTCCGTAATTCTGCAGAATTACGGAATAGATTATGTTATAATTAAGACAATAATAAAATAACTCTAAATAAAAATTATGGTTAAAAAATATTCATCTAAAAGATTTAATAATAAAAAAACTTTTAGACAATTAGAGAGAATTATAAAAGGTTCGGCTAATCATACAAGATTACAGATTTTGGCTTTGTTAGAAAAAGAACCAGAGCTATCCGTTGTAGATGTTGCAAAAAGATTAGATATGAATTTGAAAACAATTTCAGATCATATAAGTGTGTTGGCAAGATCAGGGTTGGTTTTAAAAAGAAGTGATTTTAATTATGTTCGGCATAAATTAACAAAGAACGGTGAATCTATTCTGGAATTCTGCAGAATTACGGAATAAATATTTAGGAATAGTTGAGGGAATTTATATGATATAATTTGGTTAATTAAAAACTAATTTAAATATTAAGATGGTGGAAATTAAAGATAGGGAAATGCATCGTATTTCTGTGACAGCGATTATTTATAAAAAAATCGCTGAGGATTTTAAATATTTGATTACTCGTCGAGCTTTGACTAAGAAAGCTTTTCCTGGACAATGGGTAGTGCCTGGTGGAGGTTTGGAAGTTGATGATTATGTTAATACTCCTAAAAATTCTGGTGGGCTTTGGTATAACGCTGTTACAAATTCTTTGAAAAGGGAAGTTAAGGAGGAAGTTAATTTGGAAGTGGGGAAATTAGATTTTTTGTGTGATATTACTTTTATTCGTTCAGATGGAATTCCTGTAATTATTTTAAGTTATTATGGACCCTATGAATCTGGTGAGGTTAAATTGGATGAGGATAATATTGAATATGCTTGGGTGACTGTTGGTGAAGCTAAAGAATATAATTTGATTGATGGGGTTTTGGGGGAGATTGAGGATGTTGAGGAAATATTAACTTCAAAACATTAATTAATGTTTTGAAGGATTTTAAATTATAAATTTTATATTTTAAATTATTTTAATTAAATTTTAAATCACTGAGGAATACTATTCCTCAGTAATTTTTTGTTTTATATATCTATTCTGGTATTCTGCAGAATTACGGAATAGACTGATGGTTGGGTTTTTGTTTGCACAAAGCGCAGTACTTAGATTACAGTAGTCGGAGTACTGTTTTTTGTTGATTTTTGGGGTGGTTTGGGGTATTGTGAGAAGTAGAAATGTGTGTTTAATTCTTTGAAATTTTGTTTTTAACTTTTTATAGATGGGGGTTTTAAAATGATTGATGAAAAAAAGATGTATCCGATTGAGGTTTGGCATTTAGGGGTTGAACAAGGAGAGTCTTGTTATATACCTTCTAATAATTTTTCTTTTGATATAGGACGTAAATCGCATAGAATTAGCTTCTTTTGGATAGATGTAGTAAGAGATTTATGTTTGGATTTCCAACTTGAAATCGCTTTTGGCGTTTTTCCGGGTTCCCATCAGATTGAAGTTTTCAAATTGGATGGGGTGTTGACTTCGTCTATGGGGAAAGAATCTCGATTTTTTATTCTTGAACCTTTTCCTGAGTTGGATTTGAGTAAAGAGAATTCAAAAGAGGAATTTCAAGTAAATTTTTTGATAAGTTTGATTACTTTTTTTAAAGAATTTATTTTTTTGGTTCCTGATGTTGAAAATAGGATTGAGGATAGAATTTTGGGTTTGAAAAAACTTATTTTTTCTTTGGACAGAGAGCTTCAAAAAAAGAACAGGAAAATGTATCCGGTTGAGATTTTTTGGAAAATTGGTGAATCCATACATGGGGATATTCTAATTAATGCAGGAGAAAGTATTCCTGATGATTCCTTAGATGATAATCCTCGACATAGTGTTTTACTTCAAATTATTTTGGCTTTGGAATCGCTTAGATTACCGGTGCCTGTTACTTTGACTTTGGGGTTGGCATCCAATTCTTTGTGGGTTGAGGTTTTCAAGATACATGGAGTTGTGGTTTCAGAGGAAGCTGGGACATTAAAGCTTTTCGTGAAAATGTTCAGTGGTGCTAGTGGTATTTTTGATAAAGCTTCCTTTGATGTGATAAGAGAAAATTTTTTAATGGGTTTTAAGGAACTTCTTGGAGAGCAGATTCCTGTTGAAAAGGATCTTGCTGAATCTCTTAGACAGAAAATGAATAGAAGAATTCTAAAGAAAGAGGTCATGGAATTTCTTTTTGATAATTTTTCTTAGGGGGGATGATTTTTTGGTTTTGTAGCCTGTCGGGAGTTTAATACTTTCGGCAGGTTTTTTATTTAATGATTATTAGGTTATTTAGAAGTACGACTTCGGCATTGGTAAAACAAAACGAACTACTAAAGATCGAGATTATACACGTTAAGAAGTCGGACTTCATTCCAAAGACTTATATGGATAGGGTTGGGTTTTTTGTTTGATTTTAATTTGGAATTTTGTTAGTATTTAAATTAGATGTTTTTTGTCTAGGGTGACTGTTTGATTGTTTGATTATTTGATTAACTTTTTTAAAGGAGATACCCCTTATGGTTTTGATTAGAAAATTTACCAGTATTCATTATGTCCATGTTCCTGACCTTTGTTTGATTCAGGAGTTGGAAGTGACATCAGCCATGGTATGATTTTTTCCGGAACCTTCTCGGTTCGAGGAGAAAGTGTCTATTGGAGAATTAAAGGCGCCGCTGGAAGTAGGCGCGGAAAAATATGCTTCTAACCCCACTCATTTGGTACCAGAGTGGGGTTTTTTCATTGTTAATTTAGATTGGGGGTATTCATATAGAATTGGGAAGGTTTTATGGGGATAGGGTGTTTCTATTGATATTGAATTTATATTTTTAATTTACTTATTTAGAAGTCCGACTTCAATGTTGGTAGGGCAAACAAATGACTAAAGGTTATTGGTATACACGTTAAGAAGTCGGACTTCGAACGCAAAAATAATTAAAATTAATGGATGTTGATTTTATTTATAAAAAAGGTATTATGGATTTAGTTGTTTTATTGAATTAAATCTTTTTAATGGGGGGGTAGAAATGAAAGTTTTGATTATTGTAGGTAAAAATAAAGAAGGACAAAAAGAAGCTATTGAAGAAGATATTATCTCTTGGAGAGAAGGGATTGATCGAAGTCCTAAAGATGAATTTGTTGTGATAGATAATTTTTTTGATTATTTATTTTTTGAAAAATTACCTGGAATTCTTAGTTGCGGAATAACAAGCAAAAAGAATGGAGCTTTTGTTGATTCCTATGTTGGAAGTGATGCTGTATCTGAATTTGATCGGTTATTGCATGTAATCGGTTAATAACTATGGTTACTTTGATGTTGGGTGCCGGATTTTTGAAAATTATTATTTTCATAAATTCGGCACTTTTTTGTTTGAAAGAATAATTTTTTGTTATATAATTAAAGTAGATTTGTTTTTAAATTTAAAAAAGAAAGGAGGGATAATTATGATAGTTTCTGTCACTGAAATTTTCGCGGGTAAAGTTGAGTATAAAAAAGAAAATGTAGATTCTTTTTCTCAGGCTTTGTGTGTTTTGGTTTATGGAGATTTTCAATTTAAAGTAGATGAGAATGCTTTTCATTTTTTTCGAGGAGAAGATGGAGAGGTAGAATGTGAACATCGAGAGAAAGGGGTATTTTTAAAAATTTTAACAGGTAAAAAAGTTGAAAAGGTATTTGATCGACTTTTGAAAAAAGATAGAGAGGTTGCTTAATATGGAAATTGCTATTGTGGCACTCTCAGTTTTTTTTGTTAAAAAACTGAGGGTGCTTTTTTTGTTTATTTTACTAAAAACAAGCGATATACCCCAAAACTCACTGAGTTTTGGGGTATATGTTGATTTTTGGGGTAGTTTGGGGTATTGTGGAAAGTAGATATTTAGTTTGTTTGAAATGTGAATTATTTTAACTTTTTATAGATGGGGGGTATTAAATGGATACTTTTTTGCTTAATTTTTTAGGTGTAATAGTTATTTCAGCTACTGTAGGACTTTTTTGTTTTGTTAGAGGGTATAAAAAAGGAAATAAAGAATCAGAAGGAGTGTCTGCGAGGGTTTTGGATACGAAATGTGTTTATCGTCTTTTTCATAAAATTCAATTTAAAAAGGGATCTTTACTTCTTGTTTTAAAAGAAAAATCTCCTGATAGAATTGAAAGAGGGCGTTTTAAGATTTTAGAAACTTCTCTCTTGGATATTAGAAATGAATTTTTGAGAGACTATTCTTTTTTTGGTTTACCTGAGTATTTTTCATATACAGAACAGGAACATAATGACTATTGTCCAGATGTTTTCTTGATTTTTAAAAAAATTGGTGAAATAGAATATAAAGAATTTGGAGGATAATTTTTACTTGGTTTTGCCTGTTGAAAGTGGTGCTAGCACTTTCGACAGGTTTTTTGTTTTAATTAGACTACTTCGTTGAGTCAATTTTTTAATTTTTGAAAAAAATAAAAAATTGACTCGCCTCGCCGAGATGGATTTTGGAGGATATGTTGATTTTTGGGGTAGTTTGGGGTATTGTGGAAAGTAGATATTTCGTTTGTTTGAAATGTGAATTATTTTAATTTTTAATAGATGGGGGTATGAAATGGAAACTTTTCTGGTTAATTGTTTAGGTATAAAAGTTGTTTCTCAAATTTTTTGGTTTTTTCCTTTTGAATTATTATTTGTTGTTATTCTTATTGCTTTTACTTCTTATATTTGTGGTCGAGAAGAATCTCAGAAAAAATTTGAAGGGAAACCAGTAGATACTTTGGAAGAAGATTGTGTTTATTGGGTAATTTCCAAAGCATTTCATCCTGGGCCTCGAAAAGAACATGTGGTATTAACTTTATTAAAAAATCTTGGTTGTGGAAAGACGGAAGTAATTACTTTGGAGATCAAACAATTATTATTAAAAATTGCAGGAAAAGATTTTGTTCATGTTAGTTTGATTCAAGAATATTTTGTAGTAGGGGTAAAAGAAGTTACTCGGCCTTATCTTTTATTGATGGATTCTTGTGAGGAAAAATGGATGGATAGATAAGAAGTATTGTGGGTTATTTATGGTTTTGGCCTGTTGAAAGTGGTGTTAGCACTTTCGACAGGTTTTTTGTTTGTTTTGTTAAAAATGGGCGATATCCCCCAAAACTCAGTGAGTTTTGGGGGATATGTTGATTTTCGGGATGGGTCGCCAAACCTGACCTGCGTAGCTTTGGTAAAGGAGGAGATAGCCTATTTTTTATATGTTTTTTGTCTAATTTATTTTTTGCCTACCTGTCGGTAGGTAGGTTGCAAAAATTTTATTTTTGTATATAATAGGTGACATTGTTATGAAAGAAAGAAATCAATTTAAAAGACGGTAATAATTAAATCTTTTTTGATTTATTTATGCCGCTTTGAAAGCGGTTTTTTAAATGCAGAATGACTGAACTTTGACAATTAAATAGCAGGTAAAAAAAATTAAATTTATTTATTTTCGAATAAATGAATTTTAAGCATTAAAATCACTTTCAAATTATCTGGAGATAATTTGAGAATAACAAGATTGCGGTTTTTAAATTTTCTGACAAGAATATTTAAGAGCGTATGGTGGATGCCTTGACTCTAAAAGGCGATGAAGGACGTGGCATGTCTGCGATAAGCTTCGGTGAGGTGACTAGCTACCTTTGACCCGGAGATCTCCGAATGGGGAAACCTTATCTGATAGATTCAGATAGTCAAATTTCTGTAAAGGGAATTTGAAGCATACCTGGGGAAGTGAAACATCTCAGTACCCAGAGGAAAAGAGACCAATAGGAATTTCCTTAGTAGCGGCGAGCGAAATGGAAAGAGCCCAAACCGAGCGTTATTTATAATGTTCGGGGTTGTAGGATAACAAAGTCTGTTCTTCGGAATAGAAGAAGTTACAAAATTTGATGTTAGTTGAATTAGCTGGGAAGCTAAACTCTAAAGGGTGATAGTCCCGTAAACGAAAACATTACATCTTCTTATTTGTTACTCCTGAGTAGCCCAAGACACGAATAGCTTGGGTGAATCCGCCAGTACTAACTGGCAAGGCTAAATACTTTTAGAGATCGATAGTGAACAAGTACCGTGAGGGAAAGGTGAAAAGAACCCCGGAGAGGGGAGTGAAATAGATCTGAAACCATATGCTTACAAGGAGTTAGAGCGGTCGCTTGCGACCGTGATAGCGTTCCTATTGAAGAATGAGCCAACGAGTCGAAGTGTGCAGCTGCCTAAAAGGAAAAACCTTGAAGGCATAGCGAAAGCGAGTGTTAATAGCGCAAAATAATAGTTGTATGCTTCGGACCCGAAGCCAAGTGATCTTGCCATGAGCAGGGTGAAGGTAGTGGAAACACTACTGGAGGCCCGAACCGGTTGGTCGTTCAACTCCATCGGATGACTTGTGGTAAGCAGTGAAAAGCTAATCGAACTTGGTAATAGCTGGTTCTCTCCGAAATAGCTTTAGGGTTAGCGTTTAGATTACCTACTGGGGGTAGAGCACTGGAAGGACTGAATAGGGGGAAACCTCGTCAATCCTATCAAACTCCGAATACCAGTAGTCAATTTCTAGGCAGTTAGACTGTGGGGGCTAAGCTCCATTGGTCGAAAGGGAAACAGCCCAGACCTATATTTAAGGTCCCTAAATTCATACTAAGTGCACTTAAGGAGGTGAAATTTCTCAGACAATGAGGAGGTTGGCTTAGAAGCAGCCATCCTTTAAAGATAGCGTAACAGCTCACTCATTAAGAGATTTTGCACCGCAGATTATCGGGGCTAAGTATGGTACCGAAAATTAGGATATTACATCTTTCGAGATGTAGTATGGTAGGAGAGTATTCTGTTCTGCGATGAAGCCGAAGGCGTGAGCCACGGTGGAGCGTACAGAAGTAAGAATGTTGGCACGAGTAACCGCAATACAGGTGAGATCCCTGTACGCCGAAAGACTAAGGGTTCCTTCGCAATGTTAATCAGCGAAGGGTTAGTCGGTCCTAAGGAGATGGTGAAAACCGCATCCGATGGACACATGGTTAATATTCCATGACTTCTTTATTTTGCGATGGGAGGACGGAGGACATAAGCAGTAGCGCATTATTGGATTTGCGTT
>Ga0208647_1000325_pt1 | contig 15305 bp, 17 predicted proteins | sample AntAceMetag02UKA_FD_184765 | JGI IMG/M metagenome (GOLD analysis project Ga0208647, IMG submission 184765) | Saline lake microbial communities from Ace Lake, Antarctica - Antarctic Ace Lake Metagenome 02UKA (SPAdes) (version 2) | ecosystem: Environmental > Aquatic > Non-marine Saline and... | reverse complement strand
TCTTCAAATTTTTCAATACTAAAATTAATTTCTTTATTGTCTTGATTTATAATTTTTAAATCACTTAAAAAATTATTAGTCTTTGAATAAATTTTTTCATTAACAAAAAAAGAAAAATTACCAACTTTAACATCTGTAGATTCTAAATTCCTAAAATATTTATAATCTTCAATATTAAAATCAGCAAAAATAATAATTGGAAAAAATATAAAAAATATAAAAAATAAAGATATTCTTTTCATAAACACTATTTTAACATTCAAAAAAAAATTTACAAAAAAACAACAACATAAAATGCTGTTGTTCTTTCGAAATAGTTACCTTAAGATTCTAAATATTTTCTTACAGAAACTTGAGCTGATATTTTTCTTATCAAATCAATTCCTACAGAAACAACAATTAAAATTGATGTTCCACCTATAGCTAACGACTGATTATTTGTAATTGCTCCTACCAAAACTGGCAAAACAGCAACTATTCCTAAAAATGTAGCACCTATAAATGTAACTCTTGTTGTAACTTTTGCAAAGAAATCTTCAGTTTCTTCTCCAGGTCTAACTCCTGGTACAAAAGTTCCACCTTTTTGTAAATTTTCAGACATCTTTTTAGGATCAAAAGTAACCGCTGTATAAAAGAATGTAAAGAAAAATACAAGCACAAAATATGCTGTTGCATAAATATATGGACTTTGTAATGAATTTATAAATAATTCAACACTTGATCCAGACTCGATCTTTCCTAAAGATTGTAAGAAACCAAATATCATTTGTGGAAATGAGATTATAGAAACTGCAAAAATAATTGGAATAACTCCAGCTTGATTTAATTTAATTGGAATAGAAGAAACAATATTTTGCGCTTTTCCTGAAGCTCTAGCAGATTTAGCATGATGAACAGGAACAGGCCTTGAAGCCTCTGTTACATATATAATAAAATAAATCATTATTATAAATAATGCAGATACCCCTAAATAAGTAGGTAGTGCCGTTATATCAAAAGTTGATCATAACTGTTGAACTTGCCCCGGAAAAGAAGCTACGATTCCAGCAAAAATCAAAAGTGATAAACCATTACCAATACCAAATTCTGATATTAATTCACCTACCCACATAATAAATACAGAACCAGCTGTAGCTATTAATACTGCAAACATTATTGTATTAGTTTCTAAATTTTCTAAAACTCCATAGGAATTTAATAAATGCATAAAACCAAATGCTTGAATAGCAGCTAACGGGATAGATAATAATCTGGAATAATTAGCTATTTTTTTAGCTCCAGCCTCACCTTCTTCTTGTTGCATCTTCTTCATTTTTGGATAAGCAAATGTCATCAATTGCATTATAATTGAAGCTGTAATATAAGGCATTACTCCAAGCATTACAATTGATAGTTTAGATAAACCTCCTCCTGAGAAAAGACTTACCATTCCCAAAAAATCACTTCCTTCAAAAAAAGTTTTTAATTTTTCAGCATTTACTATTGGCAATGGGATAGCTGCAAAAAGTCTAAAAATAAAGAAAGCTGCAAAAATAAAAAATATTTTACTTCTTAAGAACTTATCTTTAAATGTAAATATAATGTCATTTATAATATCTTTCATATTTTTATTTTTATTTAATTATTTTTCCTCCAGCTTTTTCTATTTTTTCTGCTGCAGTACCTGAAATTGATAATCCTTCAATCTCTACCTTTTTAGTGATTTCACCATTTCCAAGAATTTTTGTTTTTGGAATTCTTCCATTTTTCTTAGAAACTAACCCTTTTTCTAATAAAGTGAATTGATTAACTTTATCTCCATCTTTAAAAACTCCATCTAAAGCTGTAAGATTTACTGCAAAATGTTTATTAATAATAGTTTTATTTTTATTACCATTAACACCTTGACCTCTTAATTTTGGAATTTTCTTAACGATATCTCTTAAAGCAGGTCTGTTAGAATTACCTGTTCTAGCATTTTGACCCTTCATTCCTTTACCAGAAGTTTTACCCTTTTGCCTTCCTCTCCCTATTCTTTTTGAAGATTTTAGCGCGCTATTTCTTTTTAAATCATTTATTTGCATAATATTTTTTTATTTAATCCTAATACAACTTAATCTTTAGTTGCTGGAATTACTTTCTTAATAAATGGTTTTTTAATAAACTTTTTTCTAGTATGATTACTCTTCTTTTTATTTAATAGTTGAACTTCAACTTTTTTAGAAAAAGGTTCTAATGCCTTAAGAGCTGCTTTTGCATTATTGATGTGATTTTTAGATCTAGAAAGAATCTTAGCACCACCTTCCTTAATTCCAGCATATTCTAAAATTGTACGAACTGCTCCACCAGCAGCTAGCCCCTTACCTTTGATTGGTCTTATTTGAATCTCTGAAGATTTATACTTAGCAGAAACATTATATGGTATAGATCCATCTTTTGTAAGATTTACCTTAATCATTGATTTCTTAGCATTTCTAACTGCTTTTTGAATAGCAGCAACTGTATCTTCAGATTTTCCTGTTCCAAAACCAACTCTTCCTTTTTTATCACCAACCACCATAGCTACAGCAAAAGAAAATCTTCTACCACCAGCCATAACACGAGTAACTCTTCTTAAAGAAAGAATTTTTTGATCAAATTCTGGTTTTTCTCTTTTGAAAGGTTTTCTTTTCTTAAAAGTCCTTTTGAAAGGTTTTTTAATAAAAGGTTTTTTTTCAGTTTCAACTTCGGCTTTAACTTTAGTTTCAGTTTCAGTTTTTTTAACTTCTTTTTCCTCAGAAATTTCAGATTTAACTTCAGCTTTAACTTCAACCTTAACTTCAGCTTCTTCGACCTTAACCACCTCTTCCTTCACCTCTTTCACCTCTCCTGTATCCATTGGAGTATCGTTCTGTAATTTGTTATCTTTTTTTATATCGTCTGTCATAATATTTTATATATAATAATATCAAAATTAAACTTTTAATCCTGATTCTCTTAATCCGTCTGCAACTGCAGCAACTCTACCTGTATAATAATTCCCACCTCTATCAAATAAAACTTCTTTTATTCCTTTTTTAATTAACCCTTTTCCAAATTCAATTCCAACTTTTTTAGATTCTTCAAGTTTTGTATTTTTAGATTTAGGATCAGTCTTAGCTGAAAATATTGTTATTGATAAATCATCATCAATAGCTTGAACGAATATAGAAGTATTAGATTTAAATACAGAAACTCTAGGTCTTACAGCAGTACCTGAAATTTTAGATCTAACTTTTCTGTGTCTTTTTATTCTTTTTTGTACTTTTTTATTAATCATAATATTTTTCTTATTTTAGAATTTAGACTAAACAGTCTTCTTTCCTTCTTTTCTTCTAATAATTTCATCGCTATATCTAATACCTTTCCCTTTATAAGGTTCTGGTTTTTTAACTAGTCTAATCTTAGATGCGAATAGACCAACTTTTTCTTTATCAATACCCAAAACTTTAATATTGCTTTTTTCAACTTCAACATTAATATCTTCAGGAATTTCTAATTCAACATCATGTGAAAATCCAACTGTGAAAGTTATCTTTTTACCTGAAACAATGGCTTTAAAACCAATTCCTTCAATTATTAAACTCTTTTCGAATTTTTTATTTACCCCTGAAATCATGTTTTTAATATGTGAAACAACTGTTCCCCACATAGCTTTTGCAAATGGAGTTTTTTCAGTTGGATTAACAACTATACCCGCATCTGTTTTTTCTATTTTAACAACATCTTTAAAAGTTCTTTTTAATTCACCTAAAGAACCTTTAACAGTAACAGTAACACCGTCTATAGATACTTCTGTTTTTTCTGGAATATTAATTATTTGATTTCCTATTCTACTCATATTTTTCTTTTTTAATCTGCACTTTTAAGTTACGATTGTTAATTTACTTCTTTATTACCATATTTTAAACAAAGCTTCTCCTCCTATCTTTAGTTTTTTAGCTTGTTTATCAGTAATTATTCCTTGTGGAGATGAAAGTATCATTAATCCAAATCCATATTTTATCGGTAAAATTTCTTTATAACCGTAATAGATTCTTTTTGATGGCTTAGAAATTCTTTTTACATCTGTAATTTTAGATTTTCCTGTTTCATCATAGGCTAGCGTAATTCTAATATTTCTTTTTACACCATCCCCTTTTAAAACCTTGTATTCTTCTATATATTTTTCTTTTTTAAGAACATTAAGAACTGCCTCTTTCAAATTTGATTGAGAAATGATTAAATCTTTTTTATTAACCATTGTAGCATTCTTAATATTAATAATTAATTGTGAAATTATATCCATAATATTTTAATTATCTTATTAATCTACCAAGATGCTTTTTTAACACCAGGAACTTCTCCTTTGTTTGCCATCTCTCTAAAACAAATTCTACATAAGTCAAAATCTCTCATGTATCCGTGTTTTCTACCACATTTAAAACATCTATTTAGTTTTCTAGTAGAAAATTTTGGTTTCTTTTGTGCTTTCGCAATAATTGCTTTTCTTGCCATAATTTTTTATCAATATATACAAAAAGATATTAATTATCTTTTTATACAATATATTTTCCCCTTCATGTTTTGGGAATAGAGAAGGTAGTTTCTTTCTTATTTTTTACAATAATCAAGACTTTCCAATTCCGTTAACTAGATTTCGAAAATATTAGGTAATATTATATCAATAATGTCATTTTTATGCAATATCAATTTAATCATAAAAATTTAATTTTTAATTATTTAAAAAGATAGTATAATATAGTTAAATTATGATAGAAAATAAAGAAATATTTGATTTAATTATTATAGGAGGAGGTCCAGGTGGTGTTACTGCTGGAGTTTATGCTGCTAGAAAAAAATTAAAAACATTATTAATAACAAAAGATTTTGGTGGTCAATCTATAGTTTCAGAGTTTTTAGAAAATTGGACAGGAGAAATTAAAATATCTGGAGCTGATTTAGCTAAAAAAATGAAAGACCATATAAAATTTTATGAGAGCGATAATTTTATAATAAAAGAATTTACTTTTATTACTGAAATAAAAGAAATTAATGAAGAAATTAATGGAAAGAAAATTTTTTCTATAAAAGATAATAATGGTAATTATTATTTAACAAAAACTGTTTTAATCACAACTGGAGCGAAAAGGAGGAAACTAACTATAAAAGGTGCTGATATTTTTGAACATAAAGGAGTGACTTATTGTGCTTCTTGTGATGGACCTATGTTCGCAAATAAAGATTTAGTTGTTATAGGAGGTGGTAATTCAGCTTTTGAATCAGCTTCTCAGTTAATAGCCTATGCAAAATCAGTAACTATTTTACAAAGAGGACCTGAGTATAGAGCTGAGCCAACTATAGTAGATAATATTTTAAAAAATACTAAAGTAACTGGAATTACTGACACAAATATTACTGAGGTTTTTGGTTCTGATTTTGTGGAAGGTATAAAATATACAAACAAAGATGGTGAAGAAATCATTCTAGACGCTAAAGGCGTTTTTGTTGAAATTGGAGCAATACCTGCAACTGATTTTATTTCTGAAGATTTAGTTGAAAAAAATAAATTTAATGAGATAATAGTTAATCATAAAAACAGTCGAACTTCTAACTTAGGTCTTTGGGCTGCTGGAGATTGTTCTGATTCATTATTCAAACAAAATTCAATAGCCATGGGAGATGCGACAAAAGCCATAGAGGATCTGTACAATTATCTTCAAAATTAATTAAAAAAATGTCTGAAACGAAAAATAATTTAAATAACAAAAATGACAATGTTTCTGATAGTAATTTTTTGGTAAAAAATATAAATTTTGAAGGTCCATTTTCATTACTTTTAGAATTAATTAGAAAAAAAAAATTATTAATAAACGATGTTTCTCTGAGTAATATTACAGATGAATATATTTTATTCATAAAAGAAAATGAAATGGAATTAAAAGAAGCTTCTAATTTCATCATAATCGCAGCAACATTAATGCTAATAAAATCTAGATCATTATTGCCTAAAATTTCTTTAGATGAAGATGAGATTGATGATATTGAAGAATTACAAAAAAAGTTAAAATTTTTAAGAGAAATAAAAAATATTTCCAAAAAAATAAAAAATATATTTTCAAAAAATATATTGATCAAAAAAATATATAAAAAAAAAGTTGAGGTAAAATTTAGACCTCATGAAAATATTACTTTAAAAAACATATTAATATCTTTAGATAAAATATTAATAAGATCCCCTTTCAAGGAACATGTTCCTGAAAAAAAAGTAAAGAAGACATTATCTTTAAAAGAAGTAATTAATACTATTCATGAAAAGATAAATAGATTTTTAAAATTAAATTTTCATGAACTAGTACTTGGCGGAAACAAGAAAGATGTTTCAGTATCTTTTTTAGCTATTCTTGAATTATTTAAAAATCAAAAAATTGATTTAAAACAAGAAGAAAGATTTGGAAATATTGTTGTAAAACATAAAATTTCAAATATAAACAATTAATTATAGAGTTATGATGAATTGTTTTAAAAAAATTTTGATCTTTGTTTTTGCTTTTAATTTATTTTTGCCTGTTTTTGCTATAGATGAATCAAATGAAGTATTTATTTATGTTAATAAAATATGAACAAAACCAGAAATAATTTTAAGTGAGCAAAAAACAAGAATTTATACTGAATTTAAAAACGATGGAGAAAAAGACCTAGAATTAATTATTGGTTTCTATGATAATGGAAAATTGATTGGGGAAAGAACAACGTGAATAATCTCTAAAGGTAGCAATGTTTCTTGATATGATTATGAATTTAATCATGGTAGTCATAAAATAGAAACTAAGATAAATAAACAACTAGAAGATAATCTTGGTGGTAAAAAAGAGGTTGAGCCCTCTAATGTTGTAAACTTAAAAGAAATAAATATTAATCTAGATACTGATGGTGATACCATCCCAGATTCAAAAGATATAGATGATGATAATGATGGTTATACAGATATCGATGAAATAAAAGAAGGGAGTGATTCTAAATCTAAAATTTCAACACCACAAACAAAAAAAATAAATAAAACAATAACAATCTTTGCTAAAAAAACCATATCTACAGCAGATAACTCCTATGATTATTTTGAAGAAAAAAGGAGTTTAGTTTCTGAAAAATTAGAAGACCTTATAGAAAAGGAAAATTTTGCCGATGATAAAAAAGAAGTCGATGAATTTAATAATTTATTAATTACAAAAAATATAAATAATTCTATTCCTAAAAAAAACATAGAAATAAATAGTAAATTAGATAGCAAAAAATTTAATTTATATTTATATTTATTAAATATTTTATATTTTATATTTAAATATAGTTTTTTAACAATACTTTTCTTATTATTTATTTCATGAATATCTTGAAAATTAACTTCTTTTTTGTTTAAATTTAAATTTAATAAATATAGAAAAATATAAAATTTGTAATCCAGAGTACTTTCCCCTTTAACTCCTTTAAAATTAACCTTGTTATTTTTCTAATGTAGCTTTTATTCTTCTAATACCTGCGGAAGAAGATTTTTCTTTTCCTATTTTAAATTTTCCAAATTCTGATATTTCTAAAGTATTTTTAACATGTGGACCACCGCAAAGTTCTTTTGAATAAATATTACCTTCTTTATCTTTTATAGTTCAAACTTTTACTATATCGGGATATTTTTCTCAAAAAGCTCCAACAACATTTTCAGATTTAGCTTTTTCTTTTTCCATTTCTTCAGTAATAATTTCTGCGCCAACTTCTATAGCACTGTTAACGTATTCTTCTACTTTATCTAAAACCTCCCTTCCTGCTTTTTCAGAATAAGTAAAATCAAACCTAATTCTTTCATCTGTAATATTTGAACCAGCTTGAGCAACTTCTTTTCCTAATTCTCTTCTTAAACCTTCTAACAATAAATGAGTTGCTGTATGCATTGCCCTAACCTTAGGAGTATCTCCACCCATACCACCCTTAAACTTACCCGCGGATGATGTTTGGGATTTTTCAGAATGTTCTTTTAGTCTTTTTTTAAATCCATGACAATCTATACAAACATTTCTTTTTTCAGCTTCTTCTTTTATTAATTCTATCGGAAAACCATAAGTAGAAAATAATTTAAAAGCATCTTCCCCTGATATTTCATTACTTGCAAAACCTTCGATTTCAATTTCACCAAAATCCAATTTTTTAATATTATTATTTTTAGTATTTGGATCAACAATTTTTTCAAACTCCCTTAAGCCAGCTGTTATTGTTTTCTCAAATTTTTGAATTTCTTTAATTATTTCTAAAATAATTAATTCTTTTTTTTCAATCAGATTTTCATAAACAGATCCATATTTATTTATAAAAATTAAAATTAATTCCTCAGTATCATTAAAATTAAAATCAATATTTTTCATTTTAACAATTGCCCTTCTTAGAAGCCTTCTTAAAATATAACCTTGATCTTTATTTGAAGGAACAACCCCATCTGCCACCATAAAAACTGAAGATCTAATATGATCTAGTATTATTCTAAAATCTTTCTTATTATCTAAATATTTTTTATTAGTTTTCTTTTCGATTAGTTCTATAGCATCAATAAATAAATCTGTTTCATAATGAGATTCTTTTCCTTGAAGAATAGCTGTGACTCTTTCTAAGCCGGCACCAGTATCAACATTTTTACTTTCTAATTTACCAATAATTTTTCCATCTTTTTTATCATATTCCATGAAAACATCATTTCAAATTTCAACAACATCCATTTTTTCATCAGCTTCTAAAAATTGACCATGAGTTAATCCACCTAAACCTTGTTCTGTTCTATCGTAAAACATTTCGGAATCAGGACCACAAGGACCATTATCACCAGGAGCTCACCAATTACCTTCAGCACTTAATCAAAAAATTCTTTCCTCTGGATTTAAACCTACATTTTCAAAAATCTCTTTTCATATCTCATAACTTTCATTATCTTTAGGAGCATCATTATTACCCTCAAAAACTGTCACATATAATCTAGCAGGATCCAAAGCTAATCCATTCTCTTTAGAAGTTAAGAATTCAAATGATCAAGAAATAGCTTCTTTTTTGAAGTAATCACCTAAAGATCAGTTTCCAAGCATTTCAAAAAAAGTACAATGAGTTTTATCTCCAACTTCATCAATATCATTAGTTCTAATACATTTTTGAACATTAGCTATCCTTTTACCCTTTGGATGCTTTTCTCCAAGCAGATAAGGAACTAGTGGCTGCATTCCAGCTGTATTAAAAAGAACAGAGGGATCATTTTCTGGAACTAATGATGCAGAAGGAACTATTGAATGTTTTTTAGATTCAAAAAAATTTAAAAATCTTTTTCTAATCTCATTTGATGTTAAACTCATAATTTATTTTAAATACTTAATTTCTATATAATATTAATTTATTATATCATCTCTAATTTCTAAACAAAATATTCTAAACTAGAAAATATTTATTTTATTTGCTATAATTCTAGTTCTACATAAGTAGATAATATGCCTGAGTGGCGGAATTGGTAGACGCGCTGGTCTTAGGAACCAGTGGAGCGATCCATGGAGGTTCAAGTCCTCTCTCAGGTACAAGTTGTTTAAAAAACCCCGAATGGGGTTTTTTAATTACAACTTAACCTGAGAGAGGACTTGAAAAAAGTAAACTTTATTTTTTCTTTAAAATATATGAACGAAGTGAATATATATTTTTTAAAAAAATGTGAACGGTCGGGGCAGCGAGTTCTTAATAAAGAAAAATTGTAATGAAGTGTAAATTTTGATGAATTTAGAACTGGCGCCAAGTCCTCTTCCCTTACTTTCTTGAGGACTTGAAAAAAGAGGAGTAATATATGAATGCAGAAAACAACGAATGAAATGAGTTATGTTTTCCACGAATACACGACTCGTAATAGCTAAGGTCTGAAAAAATAAAGAGGAGAAACGACAACTATATTTTTTCAGAATGTTAACTAAGTTCTTGTTATAAAAACTAAAGCGAAGAATGAACTATTTTTTTAGTAAAGTTAACTAGGTATTATTTTTTAAAATAGAGAGCCCTGTAGAGGGCTCTCTAGGGCTCTCTATTTAATACGTTATTGTTTTTTGTTTTTAGTATTCTGGATTGCTTCGTGCCTCGCAACGACGAAGCTAAGAATATAAAATAAACTTTACTATCAATTATAAAAATAAAAGAAAATAATTTTCTGTTATAATACAATCATGAATACTGAACTTACAAGAATCAATAAATACTTATATCAAAAAAATATTTGTTCTAGAAGAGAGGCTGATCGTTTGATAGAAAAAGGTTTAATTTCTATTAATGGCAAAAAAGCACTATTGGGACAAAAAGTTTCAGAAAAAGATAAAGTTGATATTAAAGAGGAAGCATTAGAAAAATTAAAAAATAAAGTTATAGTTATTTTAAATAAACCAAAAAATTATGTTTCCGCAAATCCTCAAGAAAATGAAAAGGAAGCAACTGATCTATTACCATTTTCAGAAAAATTATCCCCTGTTGGAAGATTAGATAAAAATTCTCATGGTCTTTTAATTTTAACTAATGACGGAAGAATAGTTAATAAATTATTAAATCCTGAATTTTCACATGATAAAGAATATAAAGTAAAGGTAGACAAAAGAATAACTCCTGATTTTTTAAAGGCTATGAAGAATGGGGTTAACATCGAAGGATATGTTACAAAAAAAGCAAAACTTAAAAAAATAGACACTACTTCTTTTTCTTTAATATTAACTGAAGGTAAAAAACATCAAATAAAAAGAATGTGTCAGTCTTTAGGTTATACAGTTATGGATCTACAAAGAACAAGAATTCTAAACTTAAGATTAAACGATTTATCTGTTGGAAAATTTAGAAAAGTTGAAGGAACAGAATATTTAAAATTCATGGAAACCTTAAATAATAGTTAATACTTAATCTAACTATTTTTATCAAAAAACAAAATTAAAGCTTTGTTTTTTAAATTAACTCTACGCCCTAAAATACCCCCTCTTTTAATAACTTCGTAAAAATTCACCTTATTATTTTCCTAAAATATTATTTATATCCAAAACACGACCCATTACTTCTATTTGTCCTTTCATGACTAAAGTAGGAATTCCCAAATAACAATCATCTTTTACAGAAACAGCTGCACCTCCGGAATTTCCTTTAGCTATTTTTGTATCTGTCATATAAAACTCTTCATCATAACCTGAAATGATTCCTGAAGTAATTGTAATATCTTCATCAGATCCAATAGCTGGATAACCCAAAATTAAAATTTCATCACCTTTTTCTAATTTTTCGCTACAAATATTATATGTTTCACTTTCTAGATTTTCTATTTTTGTAAAATTTAAATAAGCAGCATCTAATTCTTCATTTATAACTTTAAAAATTTCTTCTGAATTTTCCTCATTCAACTCTTTTGTATTTTTATCATCTAAAAAACTAATTTTACAATAATCAGGATGCATGCCTCTATCTTTTATTACATGATCATTTGTTAAAATTATTTCATTTTTATTACCTATTTTTTTTGCATTTTCACCACTAAAATATACCCCCGAACCTTTTCCCATAGATTCAGATTCTACTTCACATTCAACCCTTGCTACAATCTTAGATCATTTTTTTATCAATCTCTGCTTCAAATCTTCTGAGTTAATCACTTTATCCCCTATTATTTTTAAATTTTCAGCAAATAAACTATCTGTTTTAAAACTTAAAGATGTTATTTCTTCTTGTTCTTTTTTCATTTGATTCATTCTAGATAAAAAATTTTCATCTTGAATCTCTAAAGTCTTTAAAAGATCACTAAATCTATTTTCAGAAAAATTTATATATTCACCTACTTTGCTAAAAGTTTCTAGTTGTTGTTTTTCTAAAAATTTATTCTTTTCATTCAATATACCAATCTCTGTTTCTAAAATAATATTTTTATTATTATTTAAAAGATAGACCGATGAAATACTAGATATAAAAATAAAAGAAATTAGAATATTAAAAATTACTGTTCTTTTCATGATAATGATTTTAACATAAATTATTTTTTTTATTTGTTACAAAAAAGTATATATTTTAATATATATTAAAATATATATTAATTTTTTCTTGATTACCAAATTGAATAATATGTAAATTAAAAATTTAAATTTTATTTTAGATCTTTTGTATTCTGGATTACTTCGCTATCGCTCGTAATGACAAAACTTATAAATTTTTAACAGCTTTTAATAAAGCTTTTGGATCATCTGTACCGATTCTTATTTTCTTTCCATTTTTAAAATGAATTTCTATAGCATCTAATCCTTGAACATTTACTAATCACCCGTGAGGAGTAAGTCTGATCCCCCATCCGTAATATCATTTATTTTTTACAATTTTAAAATCTTTAATATCTCTAAAATAAAAATTTTTTTTAAGTTTAGAACATAAAAAATTAATACTAATTTTTTCATTATCCACCCTAACAGTTAATTTTGAAAAAAAATAAATTACAAATATAATAAAAAAAATAATTAAAATGATTAAATTATTATAAAGAAAAGCAGTAATTAAAATAAAACCTAAAAAAGGAAGTAGCAAATTTGAAATTAGATTAGATTGTGTATGTTTATATTTATTCATATTAAATTAATTATTTACCCGTTGACCCGAAACCAAAATCTCCACGATCAGCTTCATTTAATTCATTAACTTCTAAAATCTCCGGTTGTTTAATTTCTTGAATTAACATTTGTGCAATTTTATCGCCTTTTTTAAATAAATAAGGTTTTTTCAATAGATTGGTTAAAATTACTTTTACTTCCCCTCTATAACCAGAATCAATAACTCCACCCATGGTTTTAATTCCATTTTTTAATGATAATCCTGATTTATCCCATATTAAACCAACATAACCTTTTGGAATTTCCATTGAAATACCTGTTGAAACAGCAACTATTTTATTGTTTTTGATCTCAATATCTTCAACTGAAAATAAATCAAACCCAGCATCTGTTTTATAAGCGAAGCTTGGTATTTTTGCGGAATCTTGTAATTTTTTAATTTTTAACTTCATTAAATAATTATATCATTAAAAATTTATTAGTTAATAAAAAAACTTGTTATATAATAAGTAATTTAAAATTTATTATAAATTAAGCCCTGAAACATAAAATCAAGCTTTTGGTAATTCTGTAAATCTATCTACTATATTTTTATCATAATTAAGATTTATACATATTTCTTCAAATTCTGATTCAGTAATTTTATTATTACTTTCAAACTCTGTATCATATTTATTACTAAGTTCTAAAAAATTATTATAAGTAAATTCTTCATTATCTTTTTTAACAAAAATAAAATTTAAATATGATATGTACTTTATTCCCTTATTTTCTTCTTCAAGATCAATCATTTCAATAAATTCCTTTGCATTCAATAACTTATTGCTTTCTGTATAAAATTTTTTTAATAAATTATGTTCATTTTTATTCATATTTTCTTTTAATTCTAAAATATCCTCTATTAATTTTTGAGGAACTTCAACTACTTCTTTTTCTGGTTTTTTTTCCATATATACATATTATATAATTAAAAAATTCAATGTCAATAATATAATTCAATTAAAAAACCACAAATTATTTGTGGTTTTTTAATTTAATAATATTTTTTATTATCTAGTATAAATTTTTTGTACAAGAGAACTAGAGCTACTTTTGGAATCTGATATAACTTTTATATCTAATTTTGAAATACAATCTTTATTTGTATTTGGATTAAAAACTAAAGTATCTATGTATGGAATCGTATTAACAGCAACAAATCCATCAACCCCACCTTCTTCGGAAAAAGATTGATCTTTCATATTATAATAAATGTTTTTTGACAATCTGAAATGATTAGAATATAAAGAAATTTTTATTTTTTGTTTACTGTTTTTAATAGTAGCGTTTTTAAAATTATATAAATCAGTATCTTCCCCCTTAATAGCATCTATTTCAAAAGTATTTTGATCAGTAGATCCTGTTATTTTATTTGTTTTACTTATATAAATAATATCCCTAAAATGATTATCTCTTCCTGAAATAACAAATATATTATAAATATAACCATCACCCCCATCTATAAAATCACTTGTAGTTATAGTTCCTTTTTTTCTATCTAAGCCAACAATTGCCACTTCATTAATACTTTTAGATAAATCAGCATCTATCGCATAATAATAAATAGCATCATTATAAACATAGGGATCATTTACTAATAAAATTTTATTTTCTCCCAATTTAACTTTTTTATTTTTATTTACTGTTGCCCCATCAACCCTACCAGCTATCATACTATTAACTTCTCCGGCAGTGTATTGAGAACATGTTTCTTCCGTTGTTGGATCGACTGGATTTGATGGATCAATTAAACTTGTTTCATTAACTCTTTGATATAAATAATCAAGATTATTTTTTAATTTTTCTGCTGAAATAACATCTCCAGTTTCTATTCATGCAGTTCCCTGCCAAGTAATATTTGTTGAAGCTGTTGCATAAATTGATAATGTTGCCCCTAAAACAAAACCTGCAATAATACCCCCTATTATTCTTTTTGATTTAAATATATTTTTCATATAATTATAATATCATGTTTTTTTAAAAAAAAAACCTTTATGGTTCATTACTTAATTAACCTTGTTATTTCTTTATATGAAAATATTTTTTAAATTTTTTATTGAAAACTCTTTCTAATAAAAAACTAAAAATTCCCCTCTTTTTTCCTTTCTCTTTTATATAAAAATATCCTGTTATTGAAACCATTAAAGCCCCTATTGTATTTGCTATTAAATCAATCATTGTATCGCTTATACCTTCTAATTGCATTTTTTTAACCATATCACCGCCAAAAATAGTATCCATAAAAAATTCAAAAATTTCCCATAAAACACCTATCGCTAAAGTGATAGAAAAAGAAAATAAGATAATAAATAAAGATGATTTTATTTCTTTTTTAATATATAAAACATAAACAATTAAAAATCCAAGAAAAGAAAATATTATCCCCGATAAGAAATGCAATAAAATATCTCACCATCAGAAAATTTCATAAAAATTTATAAACTCTCCCAGAAAAACAGAAAGTATTATAAATAAAATTAAAGAAATTTCAATTTCTATAGGAAAATCTATTTTATTGTTTTTAATTGTTCGGTAAGGAAGAAGAGTTGCTATTAAAGTTAAAAAACTAATTATAAAAAATAAATAATTACCAGTAAAAATAGAGAAAAAAAGTATAAATAATAATATTAATCTTAAGATATTATAAAAACTTAAATATTTTTTGATAAA
>Ga0208647_1000324_pt1 | contig 15459 bp, 16 predicted proteins | sample AntAceMetag02UKA_FD_184765 | JGI IMG/M metagenome (GOLD analysis project Ga0208647, IMG submission 184765) | Saline lake microbial communities from Ace Lake, Antarctica - Antarctic Ace Lake Metagenome 02UKA (SPAdes) (version 2) | ecosystem: Environmental > Aquatic > Non-marine Saline and... | reverse complement strand
AGGCTGGTGGGGTTCAGGATCTTCCCGGAGGTCTACGTGAAAGTGGACGGATGAGAGAAGTGGCACCCGGACAGCAAGGCATGCCTGAGGGTGGCCGCCCAGACCTTATGAACTTGATGGCTTCTATCGGCTCTCAAGGTAAACCAAACTTGCAGGCTAGCGTTCAACGCAAGCAAGCGATATAGGAGGAGTTAGTTATGTGTATTTCTTGTGGATGTTGGATGGACCCAACGAGCGAAATGGGTGGCGATGGTAACCACCCAGAGGATTCCTACGTAATGCCCAATGTTAAAACGACTACGGCGGATAACGCTAACGAATGGCGGAAGTAATGGCTGCACCAGCGAAGAAGAAGAAGAATAAGCCTAAGGTGAATCTGAAAGCGCGTCCTGACACTACCCCTCAAGGCAGAGCAAACGCCAAGAAGGAAGCCGACCGGAAAGCCAAGATCAAAAAAATGGATAACGCCTATAAAGAGAAAGCCGCTAAGCCTGTAGATAAGGCAAAAGAGCGAGCGAAAGAAGCCGCCAAGATGAAGAAGATTAAAGAACAATCCGGCTATTGAGATCGAACCACCCGACAAGTTAAGGATGAGTAATGCAACCAAACAAAGGAACACACGGTAAGCCCAATGTGGCTCAACCAGTACAAGGCGCACCCGGTGCTAAGAGCACCGACTGGGACAAGATTAAGTTCGGCGCACCCGGCGGCAAAGGTACCAAAGGAACAAAGTAGTTCAATCCGAGAAGACGATCAAGGGAGTTGTTAGCAATGACACGAAACGATATAGGCATTCACGTCAACTTCCTTGATCTCTCTCTGGCTATTGTAGCCGACGGGGTGGCTTGGTCCCCTGATGTTGCTGATGACATGACACGACGCATGAAGGGCCTACTTGATGACAGCGTTTCGACGCTAGTCCAGTACGGTTTCATGCAGGACGAGATTGACCAAGGCGACATTGAGTCAGATCCTGACGAGAAGGAAGACGACGAAGAAGAAGAGGAAGAGCCGGGTAACCGCCCCTCTAAAGAACTTATTGATCCTAACGTGATCTTCCTGATGGAACAAGAATTTGGAGAAGGCAATGGCTGAACAACATGGCGGGAAACGTACGCCTAGGAACCCGGCCCCTGTGAGTGGACCCGGTAAACTCAGTCGCAGGACTGATGGTGGCCCACAGCAGGTTAACGCAGACATGACCGGCATGGATTACGGCGACAACCAAGACTTTAATGATATGCAAGCAAGCGCACCTATGGCCGCATCCCCACAGGTGCGTGTGGCGCGTCCTTCCGCCGGTTCCCCTTCAGGGATACCGACTGGCGGGAATCCTCTTTTTAGTAAGACTCAACGCCCCAACGAACCAGTAACAGCGGGTGCAAACTTTGGTCCGGGTGCCGGTGCGGCAGCAGCACCCCCATCTTACAGCGCACGGGCGGCGGAGGATCTTGAGAACCTGAAGAGGTATCTCCCTGACTTGATGCAGGCGGCAACGTTTACTGACGCGCCAGAGAGTTTCAAGTCTCTCGTGAACTACTTGAGAAACGTTTAATGGCGGTTAAGCAGCCGAAGTGGCGAGAGGAATCTTTTCTTGATTACTTTAACGAGGCTGCCACTCAACTAGGCTACGACAATCTAACCCTAGCGTGGGGTCTTGCGTCTTCAAACTGGGCCTCTAAAGAGGACCTTAATTCTTTCCTTAAATCTTTGAAAAATACGGAGGCAAATTAATGGCAGGACCCGGTGATCGTTTAGACCGTGACCCTGAAGCCTCTCAAAATAAGTCATGGTTTTCCACGTGGTGGGAGGGGCAGCAGGAAGAACTTTCGGTAGTAACGGAAGAACTATCTGAGAACCCTATCCTTGGGCCAGTTGGAAGTTTCCTGTCGGGTGCCAAGAAAGCACTTCGTCCCGGCTTGGGGTCCCCCCTTAGTAGTGGTATCCGTGGCATGGATGTAGTATCCCAAGGCGGAACTTGGTCCCTGCAAGACCAAGAGGATTACACGCAAAGGTCTAAAGAAAACTCCATCATTCCCGGCGGAGGAGCCGGAATCATCGGAGGACCACTTATGTTCGGCTTAGTCGTTGCTGACAAAGTATGGTCTAATGGTGTAGCACGCCCAGCGTCTACAGCCTTCCTTGCAAACAGAAGAATTAATGACAACGGCTGGGAATGGGACGTTCTAAGGAAGTCATGGAACCGAAGCGAAAAGGTTTCTTTAGGTCAAGCCGCACTACCTAGAGAACTTGTTTCGATGTTTAGTGACATTGAAGATTACGATCCGTGGAGCGACTACGACCTATCTGACCTTGCGAACAACCCTGTCTTCAACATCATTAGCGGTTCTACCGATGGTGCGTTAAACATCATGGCAGGTCCGGCTCTAAAGGTTGCGCGCGTTGCCGCCATATCTAAGACGTTCGGAGGGACCACTGTCAAAAGCGCAGCGGATCTTGCGCGGTACCGTTCTGACTATGTTGACCACGCTAGATACTTGCGCCAAGGCGAAGACCTAGATGAGGGGGTTTTCCCCCGTGTTCTCGCTGAGGGCGATCAAGAACTCATTGATTCTGGAGCAAGAACAACATATGGTGAAGCGATCTTTGACATTGCTCAAGAGACAAGACCAGAAGTGCTCCTCCTAAATCCTGTTGTTGCGAACTCTCACAACCTAAACAAAGCAGACTTCGCTGACATTCTTGCGGAAACGAAAGATCCTAACACTATCAACAACATTGTTCTTGCTTCACGCGGTGACGAACTGGCAGTGAAGGAACTGGTTGACGCTGCTGACCCCGCTGTGTGGCGGCTCGCAGACATGAATAGTAGCATTCAGGCTAACGCTGTCGCAGGCAACCGTTACGCACCTACTGGTGCCGCGTTGGCTAAAGTCAATGAGATATTTGACAACCAGTTGAAGATGGGTGATCCCGATAAGGTCGCGTACTTCGCTAAGTTGCAGGAAATGTTTACTGACCCCGCAGGGCAGATGCGCGGTTCAGCGGACTGGATGCCTTCCAAGAGATTCATTATAGAGAAGATCCGTGGCGGTCAACGTAAGAGGCAGTACGCAGTTCAGTACGCCGACTATAGTGATGCACCTCAATGGATTAAAGTAAGCAGCGAGAGTGGTCTTGGCAAGCCAGTGACTTCTTTCATGCAGTGGGTTGGTGGGCGGAAGCCCCTCGGCTTGGTTAGCCGTTCCGGTGCTAGGCCGAACGAGTTGGCGACAGAGTTTGAAGGCATAATGAACTCTATCCCGGAATTTCGTGGAACGAAAACGGTACCAGTTATTGCTGATGATGGTGTAACTATTGTTGAGGCATCTGCTTCAGGGTGGCGGAAGAGTCAGTTCGCAAAGATCCAAGCCATCACGGATGACACTAAACTTGAAGCGGCTTGGCGTGAAATGGAAGACGAGACGCTTGCCGTTTTGGCTAGGATAGAGGGCGTTGACTTTGAGGATGCGAAAGAGTTAGTACGGGCCATTCGTGAGCAATCGGAAAAGTTTGTTGATGACATGAACCGGAATCAAGGTTACATCTTCGATGAAGGATCTGAACGAATCCTGATAGATCCCGTTTCGCAACGCCAGTTCTTGAGTAGTTTCACTACCGTCAACATGGGTGAGGTTCGGAACGCGCTCATAATAAACAAGAACAGTCTCCAAGGTATCGCCACCAAGGGAACTACTTTGGGTACTTCCGCTTTCGACTTAGGGATGAAGTTCTTTCGTACAGATGTTTTGTTCCGCTTGGGTTATATGCCCAAGAATGCAATGCTTGAACCGCTAACAGCGTCCCTCATAGCACACGGAAGCATCCTTGCTGACGACGGAATGTTTGCTACCGTTGGTCGCTTCACGAAGAACCGTTCAAACATGGCTCGCTCTTTAGCGTACCGTTCTGACATTGTTGAGAGGGTCAAGAAAGCGATCCCCGGCGTAGACAGTGCAACGATTAAAGAACTCCAGAAAGAGATGAATGCGCTGGCTCAGCAACGAGCAGCGACTCAAAGAAACATTGATCTTTTGGTTAGTGACATGGACTCCATTGACGGTCAGTTTACTTCTCCCGGTTTGCAGGAGAGCCAACGGATAGAGATCGCTTCACGGCTGGGCGAAGCCCGGAGACAGATGGAAGCCACTGAAATCGGGATGGATCAGATCACTCCCGAGTGGAGACAGATCCCTCAGCCTATCACGGTGGAGGAGTTGGCTCGCCGTAAACGTGAGTACGCCGCTATCATTGGCAGGGATACTGACTACTCGAAAGAGTTGCAGGATGAGATTAACGGCATCTACTTGTTGCGGGCAGAAACTGCTGGGGCGGAGCGTCTTAATTTAGATGTACGCATAGAAAATCTTAAGCACGATATTGATATTCTGGAAGATGAGAGAGTTTTTCTTGCGGAAGAGTATCAGAATACTTTAGGTGTCTCCGAGATTGGTGCCCAACGGGCAGCCGGTCGTCCCGCCGGGGAAAGAATTGATCCGACTACTGTACACCCAGATCTCAGCAAGACCATGCCAAATACCAAGAACACTGGTCTCGCTGAAATTGCTTGGGTTGAAAGAATTCTTGAAGACGTGAAACTGTCTCCTGCTCAAAGGAAGCGAGCGGCAGAACTCGGTCAGGAATGGAAAGAAGCGGGTTCGATAGACCGGCCTCTTGTTGTCATGTGGGATAGTGCACAGAATAAAATTTACGTAGACCCGAAGGCTCGCGGATTTGGGGAAGCGAACGACACTATCGTTGAACTTGCCGCCATGAAGGCTGCCGGTTTCAATAGCGTACCTGTGACTATCGTTACACGAAAGATACCCAAGGGGATCGAAGGCATCGAGTTGCCTGCGGGTAAATGGCTTAACGACAATCCCGGGACGGGTGGCAGTAGGCGTGCCACGCCCAGAGGGATGCACCCGAATGATGTCTTTCCAAGGCAGTATGGTGCTCTTGAAGATGGTCGCGTAGTTGGTAAGCCCACTAGCCCTAGCAGAGCCAATGATTTTGATGGCGATCTTGCGCGGGGACGTGATTTAAACGCATACCGTAACGAACGTCAACGTAAAAGTGTTGAAGCCGAGTTGGCTAGGGAAGAAGAAAAAGCCAGAGGGCTCAAGACCCCTAAAGAAATGACATTCGACGATGTCACTCCATCCCTGACAAGAGGCGAAGCGGCGCGGGTCAATCGCAACAATGAGATTATTGCGCGCATAAGCGACCGCGAGAATCTTCCACTTAAGACGAAGGCTGAAGTGGAAGTGATGATTACTCGTCTGGATGGCATCGAAGAAGAGATCCGCTTGGCGAACCTAACTCTTGACGAACCAGTTTCTAAACTTCTTGACAGTAGAGAGGTGATCGTTCAAGAGATTCAGGACAGGATGGCGGAACTAAGTCCCCAGTTGGGTTCTAGGTTGAAGAAGATCGAAGATGTTTCTGGGAAACTTAACTGGGAAGGTTCCGACGAAGGCTACATTACTGTAATGGTTGGCGGGAAAAAAATAAGCATCCCTGCCGCTTTCAATAATGAGGGTTACAACATGGGTGCGGGTTATCGTGCTGAGGCTTCAGCGGCTCTCACATCCCGCGCGACTTGGGACCCTTCTAGTAGTGCCACTGGGCTTAAGGGCCATTGGGCTCGTACGGGTAACGTGAAGGACTTGGCACCCCACGAGGATGGTTACTGGGAAGAACTAGCATACGTAATTAAGGCCCATTTTCGCGGGGATAGGTTTATCCAAAAGATCCTTGAGGGCGAGACGGACGAGAATTTGATGCTGTGGATTAGGTCACAGGAAGGTGTCGCGTACCAAAAGTCAATGGGTAAAGAATACTTAGTGACGGAGACTTCCTACATTAACAACACTAAGGTTGTTGCGGACCGGGTTCAAGAAATGCGTACTGTTATAAGGTTGGTTAAACAGTACATCCCTGATGAGAAGGTGCGCAAGCGTGCCGCCGCTGGGGAACTAGGTCCAGCCGATTTGCAGAAGTCAATGGGTGGTCGTAGTGATCTTAGTCACGTTGTTGGTAAGGAACTGCAGGCTTCCGGCTTAGGCCCGTTGAAGCAGGGTGCCGCCTCTGCCAGCAAGGTCCTTGATAATGTTTGGCAGTGGATTGCTACGATGCCTGAGGATCGTCTTGCCCGCTGGCCTTTCTATGGCAGAGAGTTCCAGATTCAGATGCAGCGCATGATTGATGTGCGTGAGGGTATTGACGGCACAACGATAGCGTTAGAGGCTATCCCTGCTTTGCGTCAGGCCGCTCACCGCATGACTCTTGACGAGTTGGAAAAGACTTTCTACAATATTCGACGTTACAACAATGCCGTGTACATGTCTCGTTTCCTTCTAGGTTTCCCCGGTGCCATGTTCAACTCGGTGTACCGTTACGGTAGATTTGCTGTGAAGGAACCTGAAAGGTTGACCGCTATCGGTAACGTTATCGGGTCTGGCGTAGCAACGTTTGGTGTGGACGAAGAAGGCAATAAGGTTGATAGTATTAGCGAAGCCGTATATCTTGTGGTTCCGGGTACAGTCAATAAGGACCGCCCCGAGGGCATCAGGGTCCCAGTCAATTTCATGAACTCTATTGCTGTGGGGGCACCTTCCCCGTCATATGGCGCGGCAGTGGCGGTCAGTGCCGTGTATAAACTTAACCCCGCTAGCGAGCAGGCGTTAAAAGACTTAATGGGTGAAGAGAACTATGACCTAATGTTTCCTTATGGGGTCCAAGCGAACCCTGCGGCTAACATACTTTCAAGTTACCAGAAAAGTTTTCTTTCTGCTTGGAAAGAGTTCGATGATGAGGCTTTCCTTAAGGCTTCCGTGAATATTCACGCCCATGAAATGGCTCAGTGGGAGAAGAACGGTTCAGACCCCGAGGCGATGCCAGATTACAAGCAGTCCAAGCAGGACACGAGAAACTTCTTCCTCTTTAAGATGGGTTTCAAGTTTGCTGATTCTTTCAGCACGCAGGTTCCTAACGTTACGCGGGTTCCGGGACAGTTCATGCGGGATAAGTATCGCATGTTGAAGGAAAGTTACCCTCAAGATCAGGCAGGTCGTGAGGCGGCTGATGTGGCTTTCATTGCCAAGTATGGCGAGTGGGCTGAGTGGTACACGAAGTCTACAACTAACAGTCGCGTCTACGTTCCTAGCACGCAGGAGGCTTTCAAACGCTTGTGGAAGGATAACGCTGGCCTGACGGAGCAGTTGGTTGCGATGAACCCTAAAGATATTACGATGGTTGGTTTGCTTGCGACAGGTACTGATACTGGGGATTTCTCAAATAGCGTTTACAACTATTTGAAGGATAACCCGCTGCCGGGTGACACTAAACCTATCTCCGAGAAGATGACTCCTTTACAGTTCGCGGCAAGCGTCAAGGTTGAGGAGGGTTACGCTGCTAAGAAGAGAAGCAAAGCCCTTCTAGATGCCGAGTTGGTTCGCTTGAGAACCCTCCGAGATGCCGCCACGACGAGCATGCCGGACAGGGAAATGTATCGTGAAGACATAGTGACGATGACTGACGCTTACAATCTCTGGCTTGATGATTTGAAGGGAAGCAATGAAGAGTTTGCTGCTTCTCAAACCAGTATCCAGATCAGGAAGAGGTCCGAGTCTGCTGCTTTGTATCTGAAAAAGATTCTAGATAACGACAAGTTTATGAGTTCTGTCAAGGACGATCCTACTTGGGAAAACTTCGGTTTCCTTCTTCGGGCTCGTACGACCTTGAAAGAGGCGTTGGCGTTGCCTGACTTGGAGGACGAAGCGAAAGACACTGTGATTATAGAGTATCTTACTTATGTTCGGGACAACTTGTCCACTGACCCTGACTTCGATGGTGTTTGGGAGCGGTACTTCTCTGAAGAGTTTGAAGTCAAAGGCGAAGAATTGGAGACAGAGTAATGGTATTTTATACTGGTGGTAATAAGACACCTAGTATGGCGAGGACTCACGAGCATGGCAAGGAAGGGACGGAGAGTCGGCCCGGGGACTTCGATCCTGACAGCATCAAGAATCTGAATAAGCCGAGCGACACCGTGACGCTAGATGACGGTTCGGTAATGACGGTGACCCCTGACCAGAAGCGCACTCCTGAAGGTGAACCGGCTAGCGTTTGGATGCCGGACTACACAAGACGGAATCAGGGAACGCGACGCTACAACGCTGACCGTGGCGGTGGCTACCTGCAGGGTGTCATTAATCCTAACGAGTCTGCTTTTGATGCACAGTTGTTCAACAACCTTTCTAAGGCTGAGGCATTATCGGAGTGGGATACTTCGACTGGTTATTTGAGCCCTGAACTTAAGGCTTCGATTGAGGCTTTCGCTAAAGAGAGTGGCACTTCTTCCAGTAGCGGTAGAGGGTTGTGGGTGAAGGCAATCAACGGTTCTTACGCCCAGTCGAGGAAGGGAAACAGGGTTTCTCCTTTCGAGATCATCCAAGGGATGGTGACCGAGTTTGATAGTAAAGGTCCCGGTAGGGGCAGTGAGACTTTAGGGGGAAGGTCCGCTTACGCTGGCCCTGTCCAGTCGAACGTCAGTTCGATCATGGCTGATGAGGACATTCCAAGAACTTTGAATGAGTTCGCAACGGAAATGCTTGGTCGTAATCTTACTGAGAAAGAGATGAACAAGTACACTAAAAAGTTTAAGAAGCAAGATAGGGAGAATGAGCAGATCTCACTTCGCACCCCTAACGGTCCTGCTCAGTCTAGCACAGTGACTCAGGAGAAGGTGACGCGGGACACTATCGCTAGGAACATTATGCAGGAGAATCCGGCGTACGCGGATCAAACCATCAACACTGACGTTCTCGATATTTTTGCTAAAAGGTTAGGTATTTAATATGGCAGACGACTGGAAGTTAAAAAAAGATGGTGGCAAGGTACTCAAGGATAAAGACTTTGGTGGGTCTGCCAACGAGGCACTGACTGAAGCGGATAGGGACGCTACTACCGCAAGGTACTCGTACATTTTCTACTTGGTTCAGAAGTATCCTGAGTTGCAGGGCTTCTTGGATGAGGTCACGAGCACGATCAACAATAGTGCGACTGGTGTTATTACTGAGGCTGAAGTTGCTCAGATAACTAAAAGGTACGATTACTTCACTCGTCTTGATTCGGAGCAGCAAGCCTCTGAGAATCAGATGGCGGAAGATGCGTTAAACAACACTTCTATTTATGAAGATTCTATTCAGGGACTCCGGTCTAAGATTGGTGCGGATGCCCTTTCTAAGGGCATAACTCTTGATGAAGACCAGTTGGATAAGTTGGCGAGACTTGCCAAGTACGAGAACTTTACTCCTGATGAGATTAATACTTCTCTTCGTGGTGTCGCTCAGATTGATGGCACCAAGGATCTTACGGGTACTGCAGGGGATTACTTGCAGGCTTTGTCGCAGTGGTCGGCAAAGAATGGTCTGCAGATCCCTCCCGATTCTTTGAATCGTCTTCTCACTGCTGGTGCTTTCGGTGACCAGACTCTTGAGGACATGAAGGCTGAGTTGCGTGTCAAGTACTTGGCTGGTTCGTTTCCGGGTTGGGAGAAGGAGATTCGTGCTGGGGCTGACCCGTATGATCTTGCTGCTCCTTACCGTGCGACGCTTGCGAACATGCTTGAGTTGAGTGAGCAGGATATTTCTTTTGATGATGATCTTCTTAGTCAGGCTATGCAGTCAAATATGACTATCACTGATTTGAAGCGGGAGGCCCGTAAGGACCCTCGCTGGGATAAGACGGAGAATGCTTTGAAGGCTGCAACTGATGCTGGGTCTAATATCCTTACTATGTTTGGGTTGAGGTGATTTGAGTGGCTATACAACAATGGCGTAAGGACATGAACGCTGCTCTTGGTGTCGCGGAAGCGGAAAGGGCCGCTGGCAATACTGCGGCTGCTATTGCTGCTGCTAATAATGCCATGAGTTTTTCTCGAACTTCGGCTTCTTCCACGGCTGTACATAAGGCTCGTCAAAACATTTACAACACCACTCCGGCTACTGCCCCAACTGTTGAACCAGAGACCGGACCCGGAGGAGCCGGTCCTTCCGCTGAGGACGCATACTGGGCGGATAAGGCTGCACGGGAGTCTACTGCCGCGAATGCGGCGGAAGCGCGAAGAGTCAAGGCTGCTTCCGATAAACTTGAGGGAGAAAGAACGTCGGCTAGAGGGTACCTCAACACGCTGCTCAGCGAGTACAACATGCAGTCTCTTGCCGGTAGCGTGTGGGGTTTGGTTCAACAGTCAACCAACAACGACTGGCTCATGGAGCAGGTCCGCCTAACAAGCGACTACAAGGCTCGTTTCAAAGGTCTCCTCACTTTGCGTGGTCGTGGAAACACGGACATTCGTAACGAGGCAGAGTACCTAGATCTTGAGACTGACTACCGTAGTGCCTTCAACGAGGCTGGTCTACGCGACTACCTTGGTACTGATGGTAGCCAGAGTGAGTATGATTCTATCGCTGAACTTGTGGGTGACTACAGTGTTTCCGTTGAAGAAGTAAAGGCTCGCATTGGTGACGCTCAGCGTATTGTTGCTGATACTCCTCAAGAGGTGCGGGACTCACTGCAGAAGTTTTACAACATTGATCCTACACTGCTGGTTGAGTACACTCTTGATCCGACACGTAGCCAGAACAAAATCAACTCGGTGGCTAACGCAGCCGTCGTTGGTGGTTACGGTACGAGGGCTGGTCTTGACTTGGATGTTACTGGTGCGGAACTTGTCGGTAACCTTGCTGGTGATGCGGATATCAGGTTGGAGTCTTTGAACAGGAACCTCGTGCAGGGTGCAACCCTGCGGGATGCCACTAAGCGTCTGGCTAACATTGACAAGATGGAACTGTCTGACAGTGAAGCGTTGACTGCATCTATGGATGCTGACGCTACAGCCAAGAAGAAGGTGACTGGTTTGCAGTCTCGTGAACGCGCCCGCTTCGGTGGTGCTGGTGCTTTCGGTCCTGACGCGTTGAAGAGTCTCAAGAAAATATAACTGAATAAGGGGCATGAATGGAAAGCCTCGCTAATAAATCCCCATGTGGGACCTAGCGGGAGACGAGAGTTCGATCCTCTCCATGTCCACCATCACTACGACCCATCGGCCCGTAGGATGTATGAAGTCCGATAGTCACAGCCTCTGTCACCTTCCCCTAGGTGGCAGTGTGGGTGGCGATAACCTATCAATGAATAGTAAGGGAGTAAATAATGTCTGATTTCGATTGGGACGACGACGATACAGAGAACGCAGGGAATGAAAGTACTGGCATGAAAGAGTTACGTAAGGCACTCCGCGCGGAGCAGAAGCGTAACAAAGAAATGTCCGGTAAGTTAGATGAAATGCAGAACATGTCTCGTGATCGTACTGTCAAAGATATTATTTCATCGAAGGGTCTACCTGATAAGATTATCAAACTGATCCCTTCTGATGTGACATCCCCTGAGGATGTGGAAAGTTGGGTTGCAGAGTACGCCGATATTTTCGGTGCCTCTACTCCTTCTAACCAAAATCAGGAACCAGCGGTTGATGCCGCAGACATGAAGGCGTTGCAGAGAATCTCTGACACGCAGTCATCTGGACAAACATTCGACGGTGACTTCGACCAACTGGATGCTCGCATCCGGGCAGCGTCGTCACCTGAGGAACTGAACAAGGTCTTGTTCGGCAACGCGCATGGACCGCAGGTTGTTTGATTCATAAAACATTCAATTAAACATATTCACTTTGGAGGTGAAATCGCAAAATGACTGACGCTTATACAGGTACAACCGCTATGTCCAACTTGGTCAAGGCGGCCTACGATCGCTATGTAGAGTTTGCTCTACGTTCACAGCCTTTGTTCCGCAACCTTGCGGACAAGCGCCCCGTTCAGCAAGCAATGCCCGGTTCCAGCGTAGTATTTTCGCTGTATCAGGACATGGCTGCTGCTACTAGCACTCTCACTGAGGCGACTGACCCGGATGCTGTTGCTGTAAGCAACACAACCAATGTCACTGTCACTCTTAATGAGTACGGCAACGTTGTTCTTGAAACCAAGAAACTAGGGGAATTCGCGTTCTCTGACGTTGACCCTGCTATCGCTAACCTTGTTGCATACAACATGGCTGACTCTATTGATCGGGTTGTTGTTAGCACTCTTATCGGTGGAACGAACGTGTACTACGGTGGAGATGCTACTGATACGGATGAAATCGTTGCAGCAGATGTTCTTACCGGAGCATTGATTCGCAAGTCTGTTTCAAAGATGCGTTCAGGTAATTCGGTTCCTCGTGAAGGAATGCTGTACGCAGCATACATGCACCCTGAGGTTGCATATGACCTTCGTGCGGAGACTGGTGCGTTGTCCTTCGAGGACATCCGCAAGTACACCGATCCTAATGTTGGTAACGTCCTTAACGCCACGACTGGTGTTTATGGTGGAGCGTACGTTGTGGAGACACCACGGGCGTACACCGCTACGGATGGTGCTGCTTCCGCTAAGGTATACCGTACGATCATCGCTGGTCAGCAAGCACTCGCTGAGGCGACTGCTGTTGAGCCCGGTATCGTTCAGGGTCCGATTGTGGACAAGTTGATGCGCGCACGGCCTCTTGGATGGTACAGCCTGCAAGGCTGGGCTATTTACCGTCAAGATTCTTTGTACCGTATTGAGTCATCTTCAAGCATTGCGTAAGTGATGTTCGGGGGGCATCCGTGAGGGTGTCCCCCTACCCAATCTTATTGAAACTATTTTAAGGATCTTGCTGTGGCTGATAACCTTCCTGACACTATTGAGAATGAACTTCTTGATGCCCTTGTCGGTACTTCTACTTATAGTATTACTGGCGCAACTAAACTTCGACTAATGACCGCTAATGGTAACGATGCTTCTGCTGGTACTGAAGTTACTGGTGGTTCGTACGTTGCTCAAACTATTACTTTTACTTCTGCCGCTTCGGGTGCTATCGAGAATGACAGCGCGTTGTCGTTCACTGGGATGCCTGCCGTAACCGTGGTTGGTATTGAGGTTTATGATTCTGCCGGTACGGCTAAGCGTCTACTTTATGGGGCTTTGACTTCTTCCCGTACGGTGACTGCTGGTGACACTGTGCAGTTCGCTTCAGGTGCGATTGATATTACTCTGTCGTAATGTTTGACATTACAGAGGGTATTGTTGACGGGCTGGGGTTCCCCCAGTTCTTTGACGGTGCGGCTGCTTTTACTGCCGCATCGGATATGGTGAGTGCTGCTAACATTACGGCTCTTGCTACGTCTTCTTTGTCTGCTTCTTCTGCAATGTCTAGTTCGGCAGTTATCCTTGTTCAGGGTGCTTCTGCGTTGTCTGCTGAGGTAACTTTAACAATTACTACCACAGTGGTTAATGCTGCTGCTAGTCTTGTTGCGGGGCAGTCAAACATGACAGCCACCTCAAGTTTCCTCTTTGACGGTTCAGCGTCAATGTCCGCTAGCGTGGATTTGAGCGCGTCTGAGGTGCTTGTAAGGTACTTGGTACCTAGAACCCTCACAGGTACTGTAACCCTCTCAGCAGCCCTGTATGAGCCGTTAAACGTGCTTGTGCTGCCTGTTGTGCAGTACACGTACACTGAGGACAGGCTGTTGAGGCGATACAGCATAAACTCAGGTCAATCCCTACTCATCAACGGGACTACAGGGGTCATTCAAGACTTCGTAGCCCAAGAGGACACCCTCAATGCTGACTACTATTTTGCTGGCGGTCATCGCTACGTTCTGGATACGGCAGAAGTTGCGGCTGTAACAAACTCGGGACACGGCGACCTTATCACTATCGAAACCCTTTAAGGAACAGTATGAACTGTCGAACTGGATGCAAAACCAAGGATCATGCGACGTACGGGCAATGCCTGTCCGCCGCTAACGTTCGTGTCGCTGCAACCATGAACAACCCTTTCTCTGGCGATGTCAAGAAGGAACTGTCCGCATACCGGACGGCTAGGGTTAATGGTATCCAACCTGAAGGAACAACGATCACTAAGGTTCGTGAAGCGGAACGCGCCTCAACCTTACTTGGTCGCCCTTACAACGCTGACGTTGATCCTCCCGCTAACATGGTTGTGAACAAGAACGCGGCACGATTTATGAATGCGAGTTAATTGTGACCACATTTGATGAAATGATTGACGACACCCTCCTACACCTACAAGGGTACACTACCCAGCAGGATCAGGTAACCCACCTTACTTCTAGTGTGACAGCCGACGACACCTCAATGGTGATCTCGGACGTGTCAGCGATCTCTCGCGGGATCGCAGAAATAGGCAACGAACTCGTGTGGATTGACACGGTAGACCAGTCAACTGGGACACTCACCATTCCACCTTACGGTCGCGGCTACCGTTCATCCACTGCAGCGATACACGCCAGTGGTTCAATGGTCACGTCGTCACCAATGTTCCCCCGCAAAATGGTTGCTCAAGCAATCAACGACACGGTTAAAGCCGTGTACCCTGACCTGTTCGCTGTGGGTTCCACTGAAATAGACTTCTCCCCAGCAGTAACCACGTACTCCATGCCCAGCGGGGCACTTGACGTGCTCCAAGTAGCATGGAAAACTACTGGCCCTTCTAAGGAATGGCTACCTGTTCGCAGGTTCCGCGTAGACAAGCATGCTTCTACGGACGTCTACGCTACGGGTGTTTCCGTGAGCGTGTACGATTCCGTGGTTCCGGGTCGCCCAATGAAGTTCGTGTTCACGAAAGAACCTACACCTTTAGTTAACGACAGTGACGTGTTCACTACAGTAACAGGGTTGCCTGCTTCTACGCAGGATCTTGTTCGTTTCGGTGCAGCCTACCGGCTGGTCCCATTCTTTGATTCCGCTCAACTGTCCGGTCAGTCTGCACAAGCAGACTTCTCCGCGACACAGCGACCTGCTGGTTCGTCCAGTGCACTGTCCCGTTTCCTTCTGCAAATGTATCAGGTTCGTCTTGCTGAAGAAATCAAAAGTTTACAATCCTCGTTCCCCGTCCGTTCGTACTACACCCGATAGAAGGAATAAAATATGGCTAGAAGGTATTACTCCAGTATAGCAGCGAAGACTACTCTCACTGCTGACATTAGCAGCGGTGCTGTTACTATGGGGGTTACGGCTGTTGTCGGTTGGCCCGCAACGTTCCCGTACACGCTCATACTTGACGTGGACACGGTAACTGAAGAGGTCGTCACGGTGACGGGTCGTTCCGGCACCACGATCACTATTACTCGCGCATCGGATGGCACTACCGCCTCGGCACATAGTGCCGGTGGCACGGTACAGCATGGTGTGTCTGCCCGTGACTTCGATGAACCTAACGCTTTCATCAACGGTACTGGTTTTGTTTCTCCAACTCTTGCTGACGCCAAGGGCGACTTGATTGTTGCTACCGCCGACGACACGCTGGCGCGTCTCGCTGTGGGAACGGACGATTATGTTTTGACGGCTGATAGTGCTG
>Ga0208647_1000323_pt1 | contig 15490 bp, 19 predicted proteins | sample AntAceMetag02UKA_FD_184765 | JGI IMG/M metagenome (GOLD analysis project Ga0208647, IMG submission 184765) | Saline lake microbial communities from Ace Lake, Antarctica - Antarctic Ace Lake Metagenome 02UKA (SPAdes) (version 2) | ecosystem: Environmental > Aquatic > Non-marine Saline and... | reverse complement strand
ATAAATTTAAGTTCATTCTCTTATTTCCTCTGTTGAATACATATCTAATCCTAAAAAGTAAGCATGATGATTATATCCTGTTTTATATTTACTTACATCATAACCGAACATATCTGCAAATTCAAACTCTTTTTTAAATCTCTTTAACGCTTTCATATTTGTATCTCCATTTGACTTCCAAGTTTTCTTATATGATTTAGCTAATAGGTTATCTAAAGTGTTTGGTAGTTGTTTCATTTTTCTATCACCTTCTTATCCAATATTTCTATCATCTCTTTTAATGATTCTACTTTTCCTTCTGCTTGTTTCTTTTGTTCTTCAAGTTCTTCTTTTATTTGTTTCAATTCTTTTTCTTTCATTTGATTATGAATGTGTGCCTTGATAAGAGGCTGATGTGTCATTCCAGCACACATGATGACTATGAACCCCAAATTGGGGTTTTAATAAAAATTTATTCTATCTTTTGAGTTTCAATTTGATCTTCTTTATCAACTTCAACTTTGAAAATCTTTGGTGCATTTTGACCAGGTTTCTTTTCACCTAGGCCTTTAAAGGTAATTTTTACCTTATCTCCAACCTTAACAAAGTCCATTCTTTGATCAAGGATAGTAGCTCCCCAAACATTTTTTACACCTTCAGGTGTTTCAATGCCATACAGATTTGCCTTGTTAGGTCCTATATCTGTTTGCTTTTGAAGTAAAATTCCTTGAATAGAATCTTCTTCTTTTTCAAATTTAACCTCTTGTGGATTAATTTCTTCAAATACCATGTTTAGTTTTCCTCCTGTTTAATTTCTGATTCATCCCTATGGGATTGATTATGTGTCATTAAATGTATTTTAAGATTGTATTCAACTTGTGAAGGTGACGATCCTTTTATTTCTTTATCACATTCTGGGCAACATATATAATATGTTATCTTTGTTTTTGTTTCTTCTCTTGATTTTATTTCCATTGTAAAAAAATAAGGAGAGGATTAGTATAAACCAATCCCTCTTTTTAATAGTGTATGTTCGTTCTTTTTACAGAACATAAGTAATCTAAGATCACTCATCTTTTTTTGTATGTATGTTTTTATTTCCATATTATATTGTAGTGTATAGACTATTTAAACCTTCCGATTTTGTGTTGTCTTTGATGATGGTAACACATTGCAGTTTCAAGATAAGATTGAAGTTCATCTGCTGATAGGAAGTATTGTAAACATCTACTCTGTGCTTGTGCTACTTCGTGCAAATTCAGGCCTGTTGATTTAATTATTGTTTTTAATGATCTCATCTTAGAAATAACCTCTGTTGCTTGAATAAGGCATTGTAATCAACGATTTACCCATTTGATGTATTCTTTATAGGTTGGTTTATTACCTACCCTTTTATTCTTTAATTCTTGATAACATTGTTGACATACATATTTATGGGTTTGATAGTGAGAATACTCTCCTTCAAATTTACATTTACATTTTTTACATTGTTTTTTTGTTGTTTTTTTCTTAACCATATTCAATTCCTTTTACTAATGAATTTGCTGAATCTTTGATTACAATCTCATGGAGAACAATTCCTAGTTCTTTTAGATTGGAAGTTCCTTCATTGAAGATTTCCAGGAGTTGTTCGTTTGGAAGTTCTGTTTCAATTACTAGCTGGATTGTTTGGTAGGTCATTTATCTTTCATTGCCTTTTTTAATTCTTCTTTAGTATATCCTGCATTTTTTATCTCTTCAGAGGTAAAACCACTCAAACCATCGAAACCATCCAAATTCTCACTAGATTTTACAGGGGAATTTCTAGTTGAGATTTGGGTGGTTTCAGTGGTTCTACGGACTTTTTTGCTAAGGTTTAGAATAACAGTAGAAGTAATATCATCTATTTTCCTTTGTGATACAGAAAAACCCTCTTCTCTTAATATTTTTCCAACATAAACAGCAGACATTATTCTTAAATGATTTTTTTTAAGATATTCATTACAATCATTAGTAAATTGTCTTATTGAAATATAACCCCCAACCTCTTCATCATAATATTCTTCTAAGTATTTCATAACAGGATTTGATCTTTCTTCATATCTTTCCATTCTTTCCTCAAATGTACCTTCATTAGTAAATTTTCTTGTTTTATATAAATCTTTTAAAATATTAATACATTTTCTTGCAAGATTTTCAAATTCAACATCAGGAATAGATCCAACTACATCATGTTTAATTCCACTGAATTGATTTGGAAAATCTATTATCCCCCATTTTCTATAAAATCCTAAAGATTTATCTGGAGTAATTGGAAGAGAATTAGTAAGACAAACACAAGTTGCAGTATTATCATCTGTGAAAGGAGTTTTACCTTTGAATTGAAAACTAAGTTTATCTTCTCCAGCAATCTTTTTAATTTGATTAGTATTTTTTAAATCTGAATGTGAAACTTCTCCCATTACACAAAGTAATTTTCTATAAAGAACGGCCGCTTCAAATTTATCATCACTCAAATTTTTTATTTCAGAAGAAACACAATTATCTTCTCCTAAAAATTTATAGTTTAATTTAATGAATGTACCCTTCCCATTAGATCCTCCTCCACAAAAAGCAAATATTCTCTGCATAAATTTATCTATGCAAGTATTATATGCAAGAAATTCATATAATAATTGTGAATAAGTTTCTCCTACCCATTCATTAAGATATTTATCTATAATTGGAGTATCTTCACTATCACCAACTTTCCAAGGTATTGGATTTGTAACAAAATATTCTGGTGTTGCTTCAAATTCCTCCCCTGTTTTTACATCATATATTTTATTTTTAAATTGTATCCAAGATTTTTTTATTGGTTTTGGATGATTCAATCTTCCTTTTTGTTTTAATGAATTAATTATTTCTGCCCTACTTTTAGAAGTAATAATATCTTTGCCAGTAAGTGCAAAAATAACATTTAAAATATCTATTTCATCTGATAGTTCCCATTTAAATAATTCTTTATTCCATATAAAAAACATTTTGCTTTTATCATAAAAGAATGGTTGTTGATCATAAAATAATTCTATCTGTCCACCAAGAGTAAAAACCCTTGCAGCCTCCTTTAATTTATTTTTCTGGGCATTTTCTTTTCCATAATCTTTTCTTGATTTTTCTAATTCATCTGTTTTCCCTGTCTTTTCTGCAAACCAATTAAAAGTATCTTTATCTGTTAAATTTTTTGCTTCCCTAATTAAACTAAACTTATTCCAAGAACCATCACAGTGAAAACAATGTGCAGTTTGATCATTATAACTAAAACATTTTTCACCCTTACTACCATGGGCAAAACAATTTGTTGGGTTTTTAGAAGTATCTATCCCTATTTCATTAAGAACTTCACTCATAGAAATTCCTCCCATTATGTCATTAAATAAATCATTCCCAAGCCCAGTTGGAATGAATTGCTTTTTTGGTTTTTCTATTTTTTTTGGTGATCTATCATGTGGTTTTAATATTGCTTCTAATTCTGCATAAGGAATAAAAGCTATTGGAACATCTTCAACAACTTTGTAAATACTTCCTGATTGATGTGTACTTCCTGGAGCAATCACTTGGTTGCCTCCTCCAATTATATCTGCGAAAGTATTTTGGTTTTCATCTTTTATTTTGAACGCCTTATTAGCATCACAAGCAAACCATAAATGATAACAATTTTTATCACTTCCAGAAGTTGTTGTAAATGTTTTTGGAAATAAATTAATAACTTTATCTTGAAATTCTTTTGTATCAAAATCAATAACAATTAAAAATTTATTTCCAATAAAAGAATTATTACTTTGAACACCATAATTATTTCCTTGCTTAATATGTTCTTGAAAATCCTTATCAAATTTTTTATGGATTTTTTTATGCCATTCTTTTTCAAATGGTTTTTTTGTTTGTCCTTGTATTAAAACAAAATTAAATTTTTCTATTTGTTTAGGTATGTTTATCATTTTAAAATGTATCTGAATGGCAATCTCTACAAAGCCATTTGTATATGACTTTTTCATGGAGTTTCAACATGTGTTGAACTGCTGGATGTGAATCCTTTATTGCATCTGCTTCTGATTCATGCCACCACCAATCATCTCCAATACCCTCTTTTAATTCTTTTTCTGAAAAGTATGGTAAACATTCTTCTGCAATTTCTTTAAATTCAATATTATCATGATGTAATTGTAGATTTTCTTTGCAACCACATTTTTCACAAACAGCATTGGGATCTCTAACTTCTGCTTGTTCTGACCATTTCTGTCTAAGACAAGCAATTAACTTAGGTCTAATTTTTCCAGGACTTCTTTTATAAGGATATCTAGTAACTCCATGCCATTGTCCTATTGGTTCAAAATAACCAAGAGTAAATATGTTTCCTCTAAATCTTTTCCTACACCATTCCCATTCTCTAATTTGATTATCCCAATCAATGACTTTTATTTTTGTACATTTTAATCCCCTCTTAATAACATCTGTATGCAAATTATTTATTACGGCCAAAACAAATTCATCATTTGATTCTTGGTTATAAAAAATAGAAAAAAATCTTTCTTTTATTGCCTTATCTAAATCTGTTTGTGTATCAAAATGCCATCTATCAAAATCAAATGTTTTCCCAATAAATTTTCTGCTACAACCTTTACATCTTTTTCCAAAACATTCTTTTCCACAATCTAAACATTTATTTTTCATTCTCCAACCCCCACATAATCTATTATATCATAAATTTCAGATAAGAATAATCTAAAAGGAATACCAATTAACTCTCCTTGTTTATCTAATTGAAATGCCCAGAAAAATTTTCCTTCTTCAAGTTCTGATTGAAACATTACATTTCTAAATGATCCTTTTGGTATTGTTAAAACATGAGCTTTTAATTCGCTGGCTCTATAAAAATTAGCTTTGTCAATTATTTTCATTTCATTACTATTATATTCCATTGCAAAATAATTAAGAATAAATCATTTATAAGATGTTGTAACTATTTTAAAATGAAAAAAACCCCCAAGGATTCTACGGGATATTAAACCCAACCCCTCGCTGTTGAAGAAATAGTTGCGAAGGTAAATCCAAGGAGGACAAAAGAGGATGGTGTCGCAAGACACATCCCCCAACCAAAATGGTGATTAAGGTTGAGTATGAAAGTGGGAGCAAGGCATTGTTCCAAGGTTATTAATGCTTGGAGAGAAACTACATCCCAACCTTACCCCCAAATATAATAATATTTTGATTTAAATATATTATGTAGGGATTATTATTCATCTAAATCAAGATCATCTTCATCCAAATTGTAATCTCCATAATCTTCTGTTTCCATCTTTGGTTGTTTAAACAAATTTTCAAATTCCATTTTAAAATAATTGTATCCCTGTATCACTATTTAAATTTAATTCGTAGTATATATTGTTACCTTAAAGGTTGGTGGATAGGTTTTTAAGTATGTAAATTATATTTCAATTATGGAAAAAGGAATTGAACTTGTAGATTCTAAAGATAAAATAATCTACGAAAATGTTATCAAAAAATATTCTTGGATTGTTAAAGAAAATCAAAAATGCATTTTAAGCCCTGATAGTGATGGTTTACTTTGTGGTCTTTTTATGTCAAATATTCTTAATTGGAATATTGTCGGTTTTTATGATGGTAAGGTCTTAACATTAAAGAAAGGAGAAAGTGTTAAGGACTGCATATTTTTAGATATGGAAATTTTTAGGAATTATGTGAAAAGTTTAGGTCATCACATGGTTTTGTATAATAAAAGACAAATACCAAAAAGTTGGTTAAACTTTGATAATTGTATTCAACCAAATAATATAAGGGGCTATGATGCAAAAACATCCTTTAAGTTAAAATATCCTCTTGGGGCGATTCATTTGCTTTTAGGAATTGTGGGGCATAAAAAGAAAATAGAAATAAAAAAAGAAGCCATCTGTCCTTTATTATATACTGATGGAACATTTAAAAATTTATTTAATTATCCAGATAATTGTTTAAGTTGGTTAAATTTTCTTTGTGCAGAAGAAAAAGATAGTCCATTAAAAACAATTTTCTTTAACGACCATTACACAACATCTTCTTTAATGATTGCTTTAAGAGATTTCTTTGAACAATTAAGACAGCTTAATGATGGTAAGCGAGGGGCAGATAAAATAAAAATATCTAATACTAAAGGAGAGCCGATAAATTTTGAAAAACAAAACGGCACTTTTTCCATTATTAGAGAACGGATAGAAACAGCAGAGAAATTTCTTAATATTTTAGGTGATTTAACTGGTTGGGAATATTTGCCAGATAAGTGGAATTTTAAAGACCTTCTTGTTTACAAATTTAAAAAAGGAAATATTGTTCCAAGCAATAAAAGATTTAATGAATTAATAGAAAAAAATCCTTTGTCTTGGGCTATGACAAGCACTCTCGCAATTGAATATACTCTTGAAGAACCAGCAAAACTTCCTTAATTAAATCTCTAATTTTTTCTGATAAATTTCTGATTCTTCTTTTATTCTCTTTCTTGCTAAATCCACATATTCCTTTGAAATATCAAATCCCAAAAATTTTCTATTTAATTGAATAGAAGCCAAAGCAGTTGTTCCGCTACCCATAAAAACATCTAAAACAATTCCTTCTGGAGAACAAAAACATTGAATAAAATCATAAGGAAGTTTGTCAGGATAAGTTGCGGGATGCTGATGTTTTAAACGAGTTCCATCCCCAGCAGTCATATACTTCCAAATAGTTCCTCTACATTTCGTAGGATTAATTTTAATTGCTCTTGTATTTATTCTAACTCCGTTAGTTAAACGAGTTCCTCCTCCAGTCATGGTTTTTCCTGCGTGTTTTGATGGAATTTTTAGTGGTTCTTTATTAAAATATAATGGTCTTTTCCCCTTCAAAAAAACAAGCATATATTCATGGTCTACCCTAAATCTTTTAGTCCACCATGCTCCTTCTGCCCCAAACTTTCTATAAATTAATGATTCAAATAATTTAAATCCAGCATTATCACACCAATCAATAGCCGTCTTAAAAGTTGTTAATGATTTTCCGAAATTTTTTGTTTGGTCTTGCATAACCATAACTACAATCCCCCCCTCTTTCATAACTCTAAATAGTTCTTTTCCAATAGCATTCAAATCAATTTTAAAACCATTATAATCCCTCATTTTATCATAAGGCGGGGAAGCAACCATTAAATCAATAGAATTGTCTGGAAGTTTTTTAAGACCTTCAAGTGCTTCAATATTATGCACTTCATTTATTTTAAAATTTCCTATTTTTTCTTCCATATTTATTTTAATTTATAAAAATATTTAGTTCCTTCTTTTATCATTTTAATTTCTCCAAGTTCTCTTAATTTTCTTAATTTAACATGGGTGCAAGATATTCCCACATTACATTTTTTAGCAATTTCTTTAGTAGTCATTTTTCTTTTTTCCCTTTTTAGCAATTCAATTATATCTCCTTGTCCCATATTATCTTTTTTCATCCTTATTGAATTTAGTTTTTGGTTTATCCCAATAAGGAGATTTACATTTAGGGCATACAGCAGGTTTATCTTCTTCTCTTTGTATCCATTTATGTTCACAACGATAACATCTATTACCTTTAATATTTATCTCGTGTCCGTATTCCTCTTTTTCTTTTACCATATTAAAATATTAGATTCTTTTATTTATAAACCTTTTGATGTATTATCTTTAGTATATTAACAATAGAAAGGTTTATATAGGTTATATACCTAATAGGTATATAACAATAAAGAGAATAAAGGGAGCTACGAACTCCCCTCTTTTGTTACCCACGATAAAATGAATAACAAAACAAATAAGAAACAAGAAGTTAAAAATCTTTGTCCTAAATGTAAAAGTGAGAAAACTATCAAATGGACTAAAAGGAAAACTCAAAACAGAGGATTAATTCAAAGATATAAATGTAAAGATTGTAACAAAACATTTACTCTTGATGACGGCTTCTTTAGAATGAGAAACCATCCAAAGAAAATAACTTGTGCTTTGGATTTGTTTTATCGAGGTGTTTCAACTCGGAAAGTTCAGGAACACTTTGACGCATTTTTTCCTCATAATTGTTCTAACAAAACTATCTACAAATGGATTATAAAATATTCAAAAGTTATTTCTGGTTATACTAATAGCTTAAAATTAAGTGTTGGTGCAGAAGTTCAAATTGATGAAGTAGAATATCACAGAAGAAAATCACATAAATCAAAGTTAGGTAATGAGAAGAATTGGTTTATTGATTCAATCTGTCCCAAAACAAAATTTCTTGTAGCTTCGGATTATTTTAAATCAAGAGGAATGGAAGAAATTAAATCTGTAATAAAACAGATTAAAATTAAAACAGAAATGCAAGTTAAAGTTATTACAAGTGATGGGTGGAGGGTTTACCCAACAGCGATAAAAAAAGTTTATGGATATTCAAATAAAACTCATAGAGTTAATGTTTATCACAATAGAGTTAATGCTTCAAAAGGAGAGGGCTTTAATATTCCTATTGAAAGATTCCATAATAATTTAAGACAACGAACTAAAACCTTTCGTGGTTTTCACGGCTCTATTGAAAGTGCTAACACTATTTTGAAAGGATTTGAAATTTATTATAACTTCATAACTAAACACCAGACCATCAATAAATGCCCATACGAACTCGCTACGGATATAAAATTAAATTCTAATAATAAATGGTTGGAATTGATTGAGTTGAGTAAGAAACAATAACTTTATATAATTCACATTATATAGTTATATAATCAAGATTATATATAATGGAAAGAAAATTTTATGATAGGCAGAAAGAACTAAATATCTTAAAGAAGAAGTTTGATAATCTGAATGATGACTTAACTAATATCTGGGAAAATGAAACAAAAAATATGACAAATCCTCAAGAATCTTTAACAAATTATTTTCAATAAATTTTTTTTAGTCATTTACCAACCTTTAAGGTAACAATGTATTCGTAGTAGTATGGAATCTTAACCATATCTTTTTTTCCATTAAACTTCATCTTACCTTCTCCAAAGTGATTATTCTACTTTCTAAATCATCAATCTTTTGTAAAGCATCATAAAGAGCTTGTCGTAAAACATTTTGTTCTGTTTGTAAATCCACACCATCTTCTAATTTTTTATAAGGGTATATAATTACTTCTTTAGTTCCTATAAAAGTTTCATTTAAACCTGTTTCTGGATTGAATATTATTTTACTTGTTGGGATAATAGTTGTTTCTGGTTTTGACATATCAGTAACTTCAAAAGTTGTATGCCCTAAAAATTCATCATATTTAATATCCCCCTTAACATCTTTATAATCTTCAACATCTTTAATCCAATCTTTTGCAGTAACTTCTGAACTCAATAAATTTGTTCTTGTTATAAATCCAGTTGCACTCACATTTCTTGTGAAATAAGCATCTCCTGTTGTTGTGTTAAAAACTAAATTAGTTCCGTCATTGTAAATTCTTCTTCCATCAATTCCACCAAACCAAATCCCTGTTCCTGCATCAGTTCCATTTAAAACAACTTGATAATTTACATCTCCCAAAGTTGGTTTTTCAATCTCCAACATTGTTTCTTTATCTACTGCATAATTACCGTATTCTTGAGTCCCAGCCTGAATTAATAAACCCCAAGCATCTCCCATATCTGTTCCTGAATATGCCAATAATTCTAATGGTTTTAATATTTGTGCATAGGTTTTATTTGCCATAACACCATCACCACCAGGACCATCCTGGAAGTTAAGTTCATTTGCACCTGTAAAATAAGAAGCTACTAATGTTGTATTTGCATTACCAACAGCACCGAAAGGTGATTGATGGAACATTCCTCTTATTCCATATAAAGTTGAATCTGCCGCCCAGTTATATTCTCCACGAGCATTTGCTCGAAATTCCATTGCTGAAAATCCACCTGTTGAGGCATCTGTTGGATTCCAAGATATAGATTCATATAATCCCTCTCCAAGGTCTTCTGTATAAGTCTTTTGGATTGTTAGCATATCGTCGGTTGGAGCAGTTGTTTCTGAAATAGATGCAGTTCCTTTAGTCCAAAGGTTGTTTCCAATAACAGCATCATTATCTATACTTAAACCAGCACCACCGAAAGCCTTTGCCATTGTATCTACTTTAAGAACTTCAGTTCCATCACTTGCGAAAACTGAGAATGCACTTGTTGAATCGGCTGTTACAGAAACAGGCTTATTGAAATTCCTATTTTCATAAGTTACATCCCCACCAATTACACCAACTTGAACATCTACATAATCTAATCTTATTTGGAGTGTTCCACCAAGAGTTATTGCCCTTATCATAATATAAACCGTTCCGTCAGTGTCAATATAGTTTTCAGCATTTGTATTTATTACAGCACTATATGTTGTATCTAAATTATAAGGAGTTGAATGTGCTGAACCTAATAATTCCCAAGCAGTTGAATCATAATCCCAAATATAATAACCATAGGTATAAGCGTTTACATTTGCCTCACCAGTTACATTTATATATAAGGCATCTGCTGGACTTTCTCCTGTTAAGAATTTCATTAATATTGCTGGATATTTTGTCCGAGTTGCACTATTTTGTGGAGAATGTCTTGAATCATCACTAGCCCATAATGGAGAAAAATCTGCTTCTTGTGTCCCACCCCAAGTTAAAGGACTTGCTGTTACTTCTGCTAAAGTTCCTACTTGCTCATAAGCATCATAGCCTGTTGCATTACTTGTATGTAAGTTGAATGAATAGAATTTGTTGAAAGGATCATAGGCAGAATTAAATTGTTCTCCTACTGAAATGTTTCCATCAACATTCCCACCATTCCAATCTCCAAAATATGTGTCTGCTGTAATGTTTTCATTTGATATAATATTCCCTGCATCAAGAATTTGATTATCATTCATATCAATATCTCCTTGCATTGTGCAACCAACTAAAAGACAATAAGTAGCATCAAAAAGTAACTTTATAGAATCATAATAAGTTGTAGGTGTCCAACCTTGCCAATAAGTTGTATCGTTTACACTCTCTCCAGAAACATTAGAAATCCCTGCGGTCACAGGTTCTTCCATAATAACTCTTGGGTTTAATTCATTGTCATAACCAAACTCAATAGAAGCAGAAGTAACACCTAGTAGTAAAATTAAAAATAAGAAAAAAATACTACTCTTTAAACCCATAGGTGTCATAATGGAATCTGTTTTTTATATTTAATGTTATGGTGCAACTGTGGATGCCACAACTTGTGCACCACTTCTTGCTGCTATTGCAAATTCTCTCCAAGCAGCACTTTCTCCTTTTGCAAAGTTAAATATAATTATCAGAGCAACTATTCCGAACACAAAGATTGTGATTCCAATAAGTAGTGGAGCATTCTTCTCCAACCAACTCATGGTTTCTTTTCTTTTACTTTCAAGAATATCCACTGCTGCATCTCTATAATCTGCTGGTGCAATCCTTACCAATAAATGTAATCCCTGAACTTCTACATGACTTAATGGAACTAAAACATCTGGATCATCATCTTTTCTCTTACAAATAATTCCCCTCTTGTTATTAATCTCATGGTAATCTACCGAGGAAGCATCAAAGATTTTTCTATTTCCATCTTTACATTTAAGTTCTTGTTCTCCACCTGCTTCAATTAATCCAAAGAACATACTTCTCTTCTTGAACCAACCTGCTTTGGTGTTAATAATACTAACCTTTCCTTGACCAAGACCAATGATTTCTATACATGGATACTGGTATTTTCTTGCCTTCCTAAACATAAGAGCACCAATAAAAACTCCAAAGATTATAACTAAAATAATTACCCAAGTTATAATGCTGGTTCCCCATCCTGCTGCGGTCGCACCTAAACCTCCTAAATCAAATGCCATTGTTCACCTCCCTTGTCATTTTCTAAAGAAACTCCTTTTGGGTTCACTGTGTTCACTAATATTTCTACTCTCGCTATACATCCCCATAATCATCTTCCTTATTCCTTCCTTGTCTGCCATCTTTAATGTGATTAATGTTATTGAATAAAGAATGTCTGCAACAAAATTAATTTGTGATCTGTTTGTTATTTTGTATTCATCCCAATTACTAATCATCATCTTCACACCAGTTTCAGTAATTGCATAGGCCCTTAATCTAATTGTTCTGTCATCAAGTTTTGAAAGAGAAGTATTTTGATTAGAGATTGAAAGAAGTAGGTTTGATAAATCCCAGGCACCAATTTCTGAAATAGCATTGTCCTTTAGAATAGGATTGGTTTCCCATTCACCAGTTTTTGGATTGGGTGCCATACCCATCAATCTTTTTCTTAAAAGTTCTACTATTTCCTCTGGGTCAATCTTTTCTATAATACTTGCCTTATCCGCACCAAAGGGCATTCCCATTCCTGGTGCTTGGTTTTCATATTCTTCCATTTTAGTTTAAGTGTCTTACTTTTTTTTCTTACTTACCTTTTTTTTACTCACTCTCTTTTTCTTAGTTGTTTTCTTAGTTGTTTTAGGTTTAATAATGTTTCTAACTTCAAAACCAGTGTAACCTAACTTTCCTTTCTTAGTTTTTTCTCCAGTGATTCCTAATTTTAATGCAGTAAAGGAAGGAGTATAATCAAATAATCTTGATGCTTTCTTAAACTTTCCCGAGGGTGGTCTTGCCATACTTCTTCCTCGTGGTAATGCAAAACCAATTAATCCTGCCACACCTATTGCTGGAATGATTGGAGGAACTCCAGGAGTTGAAAGTGCAGTGGATGAAAGAGGTCTTTCCAGTGCAGGAGTTTGAATTGTTTTTATTTTCATTTTAGCATCTGTGATTCCTAATGTCATTGCAAGAGGTTCTATTTTCATTGCTGTTTTTGTTGAGGCACCAAGTTCTGCAAATTGGTTCTGTGCAATTTGTGCACCAATAGTTCCTGGTTTAACTTTAGTTCCAACTCTTGTTCCAAGAGGTTTGAATACTGATTTAGGAGCAGTGATTGTTTTAATCTCGGTCTTTACTGCTTGAGTTGTTATTGCACCAGTGTTGTCCATTAATTTTATTTCTTGTGTAACTATTTGACTTGAACTCCCAGAACTTCCTTGAGGTTTAGGAGTTGGGGTTGTGTCATCTAATAGTTCCCAAGGTTTTGTTGCTCCACCTTTTCCTGTCTTAGTTATTTCTAAGTCCACAAGTTTTGGACCAGGTTTTCCTTTTATTGTTTTGATTAAAGAATATGTATTTCCACTGAATCCTATTTGCATTCCATCATCAGCAAATTTGAAATTAGTTAAAGGTCCACTTGTAGACCTTTTAGTTGTTGGAGTTATTCTTTCAGTGATTGAACCATACCAAGTTCTTTTTCCTCCCTCTGTATATAAGTTGAATACTCCTTGACTTAATCTTTGGTTAATTGGGAAACCTCCACCTGTTCCACTATACAATGAACTCTTATCAATATTAACAAATTTCTGTGTGAAATATTCTTTATACCTAACAGAAGTATCAATCTTTGTAGAACTTTTTAATCCACTAATATCTAAATTGAAAACATCTTTTCCATTATTTATATTCTTTAGATTAAAATTTGCTGGGTCTGTTATTTTTGCTTCTGTTGTTGCAGAGTATGAAACTTTAGTGCTCCCAGACATCCCAACATCATCAATCTTTTGAATAACTTTTCCCGAACCCATATCAAGTTCTGCAACTTGGTAAGGTTTAATTTTAGTTCCTAACTTACTTGATGCTGCCTCAATGTCTGCAATGTTTACTGCCTTACCCCCTTTAAGCATACCAGCAAATGCACCAGCACCAATTATTCCTGAAGTAATATACATTTCTTTTGTTGCAGTGTAATCGTCGTAAAGTCCTATTCCCCCCTTAGACATATCAATGGGTTTTAGTGGTGCACTTTGTGCTTGAGTTGCAAGAACTATTGGTGCAGTTAATGGAATACTTAATGCAGCAATCTCTACAACTGCTCCCACATTTGATTTCCTAGTATTTATTCCAGGAACATCTGGATACTTTTCTTTAAGTTTAAATATATCTGTTTCAAATTGTTTGTTAATGTCTTGGTATTTAGGATCATCTAATTTAGAAGAAACATAAGTTTCTACTTTAAGGTCTAAAGCATTTTGTGCATCTTTAACTGACATCTCCCCAGTATCTACAAGTCCTTGGTAATATTTAGAAGAACTTTCAATAACTGGTGTAGTATCTTTAGTTATTTCAAGATTCAAAAGGTCTGAATATTCTTTTCTTGTAGTTCCACTTTCTAATCCAAATTTAAGGTCTTGAACTCCTTGAACATCACCGAAGGTAACTATTTTTGGATCATCAATGATTGTTCCCCCAGCATAAGAACCTCCAATCTGTGTGTTTAATAAATCTGTTTGAGATTTTGGTGCATCTTGATAATATTTTGGGTCCACTGTTTCATCAAATGGATTTAATATGTCCTTGAATTTTCTGTCCTTCTGATATTCATTCCCCTCATAAAAGTATGTTTCTTTTTTCCATGCTGGAACAATACCTATTGCTCCAAGGAAACCTGCTGATGAACCAGTTAATCCTTTCCAGAAAGAAGTTTTATATGGTGCATCTTTCTTTGTTCCAAAATCTTCAGAGATTATTGATTGTCCAACTGGTAATCCTGTTTCTGGATTAATTCTTTTACTTTCATCAAACTTAGTATAATCTCCTGAAAAACTTGGAAGTCCTGCAATGTTTCCTGCCTCAATTCCCCCATAGTATGGTGTTCCTTTAGGAGGTTCAAATCCTGGGATTACACTTTGTCCTGCTCCTTCTGGATTAATATAAATTCCTGCATCTGGGTAGTATCCTCCTGAACTTCCTCCACCTCCAGGTTTGGGTTTTGGTTCATTCCAAGGAAGGTCAGGTAATGGGGGTAAGAAATCTTCAAAACCTTTCTTAGTTTGACCAGTGTCAATAACAACTCCACCCATGTCAACTGAAGGTCCAGGTTTTGGAATAGTTCCTCTTGTTAAACCTTGTTCCTTTTGGAGGTCTTGTATTGTTTTGTTTGGAATATTAGAGGGTTTCCATGAAGAAACAAACTTATCCATAATTGAATCTGCATAAGTTACTCCAGGAAATCCCATAGCAACAACATTTGGTTGTCTTCCAACACTGTCCTCTACTTTAGGACCAAATGCTTCAGCACTTGTTAATCTTCCGTCAGTATAACCAAATAAATAATCTTGTTTGTATGCACCAGGTAAGTCCACTGCTCTTGACCTTGAAGAACTTCCTTCTCTTCCAAAATCCTTTTCAGCTTCGTTAGAGAATCCAAATTTTTGTCCATTAACAGTTGCAGATTTTATTCCCCCAGAATAAGATGTGGTTGTTGTTGGGGTTTTTCCAGGAATATTGGTTGTAACAGTTGTTGTAGTTACAGGTGATGTAGTAAGGGTTCCTCCTCCAGATGAACCACCTCCACCAGAACTTCCCCCACCAGTTGCACGAGTAGTTGTTCCAGGAGTATAACTTGAAGTTGTTTTAGAAC
>Ga0208647_1000322_pt1 | contig 15496 bp, 20 predicted proteins | sample AntAceMetag02UKA_FD_184765 | JGI IMG/M metagenome (GOLD analysis project Ga0208647, IMG submission 184765) | Saline lake microbial communities from Ace Lake, Antarctica - Antarctic Ace Lake Metagenome 02UKA (SPAdes) (version 2) | ecosystem: Environmental > Aquatic > Non-marine Saline and... | reverse complement strand
GAAGAGGTTACCGTTGGAATCCAGTTAGATAATTGCGGGAGTGAACTTCCTGAAAATGTTCGTTTTGAAATAACAAGATTTAGCAACGATATAATCATAAAAGAGCCATTAGTTATTGATTCTAAGAAACCTTTTGGATATGCGAATAGTGATAGATTTAACATATACCACCTGTACGTTACGGATAAAGCAACCCCTGGAGAATATGTATTTGAATACAAATTAACTTATGGCAACAAAGATTTTTCGATTGAAAAAGAAGGAAATTTCTCGGTTACAGTTACAAGTCAGGAATCTGATTTAAATATCGCTTATGTAAAAACTGAACCAATACTTCCAAAAGTTGGAGATGAAGTCACATTAACTATTAGATTAGAAAATTTTGGGAGGGGCGATGCAAATTCAGTTAAAGCAAAGGTTGATATTCCATTTTTTGGAATTAAAGAATCATTCTTAGGAGAACTAGAATCTGGAGATGATAGTTCCGCGGTTTTCACATTAGTTCCGGATAAAAGTGGAGTTGTAAATTACGATTTAATCGTAACTTACAAAGATGATTTCGGAGCCAAGGAGTTTACCGAATCTCTTGAGTTGAATATTCAAGAAAATCCTCGAAGTAATGTTTTGACAATTATAATTATAATTGCCCTAATCTCTTTAGTCGGCGGAATAATTTATTATTTTAAATCTAAGAAAGCATTAAACAAAAAGGAAGAAAAATAATGACGTCTCCTGATGCGGGCTTCCTAAATATGTTAAAGGTTTCATTTTTCTTAGCATATAGGTCTATCAAAAGAACAAATATTGGAACCACAATTTTAACAGTCTCAATTATTTCTTTTGTTTTAGTAAATTTAATTTTTTTACCCTCGGTCGTAAATGGGTTGCAAGAATCAATTGAAGAAGAATCTCGAGATAATTTATATGGTAATATATTAATCGAGCCAAAAGAAAATAACATCTACATCAATGGTGTAAGCAATATTCAAAAAAATATAAATAGATTGTCAGGAGTTATTGGAACAGCCCCTCGTTATGCTACTGGTGCAACATTTTCTCATGAAGATAATTTTTTAGGGGGAACTCTTTATTCAATGGTCCCATCTGACGAAGTACTTGTTTCAAAAATACATAAAGGTATAATTTCTGGAGAATATCTAAGTGATTCGGATATGGGGGAAATACTTCTAGGAAGAGATTTAGCAGGAGAAAAAGATGTCGAAGAAGAACAACCTTCATTAAAAGGGGCAGAAGTGGGGGATACAATTACAGTAACATTTAGCAATGGAATTATAAAAGATTACCGAGTTAAGGGAATTTTTGGAGTAAGTAAAATGGGGACCGACAGCCTAGCTTTTATCAGTGAAAAGGAAATGGAATCTGTTTTAGGAATTGATGATAAAGCCTCATTAATTTTAGTTAAACTATCTAACATAGGTTCTGAGGACGAATTCTGTAAAAAGTTTATTGGACTAGGGATAAGTGAAGATATGAAAACATGGCAAGAGAAAATTAGTGGAGTTATTGGTTCAATTACGGGCACATTTAATCTTCTTACTATGATAACTACCGTAGTTAGTCTAATTATTGCGATAGTAATAATTCTAGTGATTGTATATATTAATACTGTTCACAATAGGCGACAAATAGGTATTCTAAAGGCTATTGGAATTGGTCAAAATGTTATTATTTTCTCTTACGTCTTTCAAGCATTATTTTATTGTATTGCCGGGATATTTTTTGGCTCATTCTTATTGTGGTTTTTAGCTTATCTTTTTACTCAAAATCCTATTGCATTTCCAATGGGGGAAGTCTCTCCAATCATTACATTTTCACTCATTGCTAAAAGTTCAATAAGTCTACTCATAATTTCAATTATAGGAGGATTTTTACCGTCATGGCAAACTGCTAGACAAAGTATATTAAAATCTATATGGGGCTAAAATAAAATGATTAAAGTAAAAAATTTAAAGAAAATTTATGATATGGGAACTCTTAAAGTTAAGGCTTTGGATGGAGTATCTATGGACATAAAAAAAGGAGAGTTTGTAACATTAATGGGATTTAGTGGTTCTGGAAAATCTACTTTCTTACATCAAGTTGGGTTATTGGACACTCCTACTAGCGGAAGCATTATCATTAATAATGTAGATGTTTTAGAATTGTCTGAAAAGCAAAAAACACTTTTTAGATTAAATCAACTAGGCTATGTATTTCAAGAATATGCAATTCTTGGAGAATTAACTGCATTGGAAAATGTATACCTTCCACTTCTGATGATTGGAAAAAATAAACAGGAATGTATTGCTTCCGCAAAGGAAGTTTTAGAAAAAGTAGGGTTGGGAGATAGAATGGATCATTTTCAAAAAGAATTATCAGGGGGACAGCAACAAAGAGTCGCTATTGCAAGAGCCTTAGTCAATAAACCAAAAATACTTTTTGCAGATGAGCCCACTGCGAATCTAGATAGTACTTCATCCATACAAATTTTAGAATTATTTAAAGAATTAAATAAGAAATATGGACAAACAATCGTTATGGTTACTCATGAAGATTTTCATAAAAAATATGTTGATAGGGTTATTTATTTAAAAGATGGACAAGTGGTCAAGGGTAAAAAAAATGATTGATAAAATGACTAAATTCTATGAAAATAAATTTGGAGGTAAATAAAATGTATATTAAGGATATAATTTCAAAAGGAAAATTTTTACAGGATAAGCCAAATAAAGAAGATATATTAAAAACAGATAATTTTAACATTGTAGTAGTTTGTCTTGAAAAAGATCAAGAAATAAAGCCCCATCCAGAACCTTATGCAGTGTTCTTTTTTGTAATTGAAGGGAAGGGGATATTTATCAGCAAAGATGGAGAAACAGAATTAAGCAAAGGAGATTCTATCTTTATTGAATCAAATAAAATAAGGGGAATTAAGTGTATAGAAAAATTAAAGATTTTAGGAGTTCAGGATGGACATTAGTATTACGGTTATTGTTATCAATCTATTTGTATTATTAAGTTTAGCTATCTCTTTATTCAAATCAAAAGAAAAAACAATATTGAGTTTAAAAAATGCGCTCAAATCGCTTGCGGGTATAATGCCTTATGTAATAATTATTGTTTTGGGCATTGGACTAATGCAAGGATTTTTATCAAGAGAAATTATTTCTGGTTTTCTGGGGGAAGGTTCTGGTTTTTCAGGAGTATTTCTTGCAGGACTTTTAGGAGCAATATTGTATATTCCTGCTATAGTCTCATTTCCACTAACTGCTTCATTAATTGAAAATGGCGCTAGTATAATGGTTGCAGCAGCTTTCATCACAACTTTAACAATGGTTGGTCTTGTTACATTGCCTCTTGAAATAAAAGAACTTGGGAAGAAATTTGCAATATTAAGAAATTTATTTAGTTTTATCATAGCCCTAATAATCGCGATTATCATAGGGGTGTTTTTAGGATGAAAAAGTTAATTAGAAACTACCTTTGCTTATCTATTGTAATAGCAATATTCATAGTTCTGCTTTTTATCTTTCCACAGAATAAAGAAAGTATTATTGAAAATTCTGTAAATTATTTTTTTGAGATGGCTTTGATTCTTCCAGCAGTTATGATTTTAATGGGATTATTTAATGTTTGGATTTCTGAAAAAACAGTTGCAAATTATTTAGGAAAGCAATCTGGATTAAAAGGTTCTTTAATATCTGTTTTTCTTGGTGCACTTCCAACAGGACCTTTATATGTGGCTTTTCCTCTTGCATCATCAATGATTAAAAAAGGTGCAAGCCTTTCAAATATAGTTATTTTTCTTAGTGCATGGGCGTGTCTTAAAATACCTCAAGAATTGGTAGAATTACAATTTTTAGGTTGGAAATTTATGGTTTTGCGTTGGACATTAACAGTTATTCTCGTGGTAATAATGGGTGCAGTGATAGAAAAACTGGTCAGTAAAAATTCATTTGTTGGATGATTATATATGGGACTTTTGTTTCGTTTCGTAGCGGGGGGCAAATTGCAACTAACAATGGTTATGGTCACCCATGAAGATTTTCACAAAAAATATGTGGATAGAGTTATTTAATTTGAAAGATTATTTGTGGTATGGGAAGTGGTTTGTAATGGAGGTTTCAAGAAGCTGGAGACCTAAAATGAAATCTTTGATAAGTGGGGTTACTTCTGTGCCCAGGGCATTTTTGATTGGTTTTGTTGTGAGTTTGTTTTTGTTGCCTTGTACATCTGGTCCTTATATTGTAATTCTTGGATTGCTAGCTAGAGCAACTACAAAATCTTATGCTATTTTATTGTTAGTCTTTTATAATTTGATATTTGTTTCACCTATGATTTTAATAACTCTTGCAAATTTTTTTGGGCTAACAACTACTAAAAAAGCTGAGAAACTTAGACAGAAGAAATTGAAGATACTTCATTTGATAGCGGGAATTATTATTTTGTGCTTAGGTATTGGGATGTTGATTGCAATAAAACTGGGAATGATATAAATTGATTTATAGTTCAAATTCATCAATAAAATTAATTATTGTTTGATATTTTTCTAAATATTTCTGTCCCTTTTCAGTCAATGTAATTTTTTTATTTTTACCATAGGTTTCTTTAAGGAATTCCTTTTCTAATAATTCTGAATAATATTCCTTGAATCGAGATGAGGAGATATTTGATCTTCTTAGTAGTGGTGTTGGTTTTATCGAATGATTATCTTGGATGATTTTCAAAATATCTTTTACAATTTCTAGTTTGTTTCTTTTTGCCATTTTAACCTGTTTTTCTAATAACCTTATAAAAAATTAGTAGAAATATTCCTAGGGAAAATAGGTAGATGAATAATTGGAATGTTTGTAGAAGGCTTGGGACTAAGATGTCTACGATGTTGAAAATCCAGAAGATGAAGAGCATTAGGTAGATGATGTAAAGATTGTAGGATTTCTTTTTCTTGGATTGATGGTATGCGGTGTAAACTGTGAATATTATGAAGATTAAAAGTAGGAGGTTTATTGTGAAGTACACTAGGGAGGTTCTGAATAAAAGAACTGTTGTCGAGATGATTAGGGCAGATAGGTGGAATAGGTAGATTGCTAATTTCGATTTCCATTTTTTCCACATCACGCTATAGAGAAGATAAAAAATCGCTATTGCGCTAAAGTACATGAATATGAAAAGTGTTACACTTCCGAAAACAGGGAGGAGTAATCTTATTTCTCTTATGTCAAAATAAAATAAAATAATTTTTATGAAGGATCTAAAGAAGTATGCAAGTGCAAAGAACAAAAATGATAATCTAAAATATTTTATCCCCTTGTGTTTTGTAAGATTGTATAATTCTCTGGTTCCAAAGTAAATCATTAAACTGCAAACTATTATTACGAAAGAATATATTATCTCTGTCCCGATGCCAAGGGTCATAAATTTTCCGAGACCTTGTCCCATCCCAGTTATTGCTCTCCCAGTCATTGGTGCCATTTTAATATAAATTAATAGAAGTTTAAATACTTTTAAAGGAAATGGATTTTAAGTCCACTTTGTTTATAATGGGAATGTTCAAGTTTAAATAAAGAGTTGCCTTAATAAAGTGAAGAAGATGGAACAAGAAACATTGATAAAAATAGAAAATGTGTGGAAGAAATATGATATGGGGAAAGCAGACCCATTGGTTGTTTTGAAGGAGATAGATTTGTCTATAAAGAAAGGGGAGTTTGTTGCGATAACAGGGCCTTCGGGTTCTGGAAAAAGTACGATGGTTAATATTGTTGGTGCGCTGGATAGGCCTTCGTTTGGCGTTGTTCATTTGAAAGATAAAAATATTGCTGATATGGATGAGTCATCTCTTGCTTATCTTCGAGGGAAAACAATTGGTTTTATTTTTCAACAGTTTAATTTATTGTCGACTTTGACTGCTGTGCAAAATGTCATGTTGCCGATGGAGATTATTAACATTTCTGAGGTTGAGGCAAGGGAACGAGCCACAAAAGTTTTAACGGCTCTAGGATTAGGGGATAGATTGAATCATCGTCCGAACGAGTTGAGTGGGGGTCAACAGCAAAGGGTGGCAATTGCAAGGGCCTTGGCTAATGACCCTGAAGTTATATTGGCTGATGAGCCTACTGGGAATTTGGATAGTAAGACTGGAAAGTTCGTTATGGATTTTTTGGAGAAGATGAATAAAGAAGAGGGAAAAACGATAATTTTAATTACTCATGATCCTGAGTTAGTAAGGTATGCTAAGAGGATTATTCACATAAAAGATGGTCGAGTGGAAAAAGAGGTACGTAAAAAGAAATAATGGATTTGTAGTCCATATCGTTTATAAATAAAAGAGTTAATAAAAGAATATGAAAAATAAAAAAGAAGGGATGAAATTTGGGCTGATGTTATTATTAGGTTTATTTTTAATAAACCTTGTTTCTGCTAGTTGTGATTTAGATGTGGAATTAGTAAATCAGGATCCGTATCCGGCACTTCCGGGAGATTATGTTGAGTTGGTTTTTCAGGTGGATGGCATTGATAATCCGGAGTGTGATGGAGCGGTCTTTGAGTTAGTTCCGAGTTACCCATTTTCTTTAGATGGTTCTGATGCGAAGAGGTCTTTGGCAGGTAGTACTTATATTTCAAATTATAAAACTGAATGGGTAATTCCTTATAAGGTAAGGGTTGATGAAGATGCGTTTGGTGGGGATTATGAGGTGAAAGTTAATTATGGTGATCGAGATATTTCTTTGTCGAATTTCATTAATGTTTCTGTTGAAGATTCGAGAACCGATTTTGATTCAGTTATACAAGAAGTTAGTGGTTCGGAAGTTTCAATTGCTTTGGCTAATACTGGGAAGAATACTGCTAATTCGATAATTGTTAAGATTCCTGAGCAAGAAAATTTTAAAGTTATTGGGACTGATGGGCAGATGGTTGGTAATTTAGATAGTGGAGATTATACTTTGGTGGGTTTTGATGTGATGTCTAGTAAAAGTGGAGATAACACATTTAAGATAGATATTCATTATACTGATGGTCTTGGGGAGCGGAGAATTGTGAATTCTGAACTTCAGTTAAAGATGGTGGATTCAGTTGTTAATGGAAATGTTGTTCCAGGGTCAAAAGGATCTTCCGTTTCGCAGCCAGATGAGGGTGTTAACTGGATGTTTTGGGTAATAATTATAGTAATCTTTGGAATAGTGTTTATTTTGTATAGAAAATATTTTGAGCAGATAAGGGAATTCTTTTCTGATTTGGGAAATGGTGGGAAGAAATCTTTAAAGAAGGATTCCAATGAGGTTCCTGATTGGGTTAAGGCTGTGAGTAAAAAAAGGAGGAAATAATTTTTAGAAAATATGAGACTCAAAAAATCGTTTCAACTTGCTCTTAATATTTTGTTTCATAGTAAGCTTCGTAGTTGGTTAACAATTATTGGGATTGTTATAGGGATTGCGGCAGTGGTTTCTATTGTTTCTATAAGTCAGGGTGCTCAGCAGAGTTTAGAGGCTTCCCTTGGGGGGCTTGGTGCAGATATCTTAACTGTTAGTCCTGGATTTGCCCAGGCCAAGGGCGGCGGCGGTAGGTTCTCTACTATTAGTGTTGGTACGGCTACCGAGGAGCAGGAGAATTTGACGGCGAAGGATGTTTTGGTTTTGAAGAGTATTATTAATGTTGATTATGTTATGGGGATGGTTTCAGATAGGGATGATTTGAGTTATTCAAGTAAGAGTGCCACGATTTCTTTTGATGGTGTTGATGTTTCGGTATGGAAGTATATTACCACTGAAGAAATTGCTTCAGGTAGATTTTTGGAAAGGGGAGATATGTATTCAGTTGTTCTTGGCGATTTGATAGTGGAAAGTACTTTTGGGGGGGGAATTCCATTGAATGGTAATGTTGTAATCGGAGGTAGATCTTTTAAGGTTGTGGGAATTTTGGAAGGAGGATCTACTGCGTATATGCCTATTGATATTGCGAGAGAAACTTTTGATGATATTGGCGAGGATGAGTTCGATAGTATTTTGGTTAAGCTGAAAGATATAGAACTTTCTGAAGAAACCATTGAACTTGTGACGAAAAAACTTATGCTTTCTAGGGGAATTCTTAATGAAAAGGATAAGGATTTTAGTGTGAGTGATCCTTCTTCGACTAGGGAAACGTTACAAGAAACAATGAATACTATGACTTTGTTCTTGACTGCAATTGCTGCGATATCTTTATTGGTCGGAGCTGTTGGGATTGCCAATACGATGTTTACTTCAGTTTTAGAGAAAACGAAGGATATAGGTATTATGAAAGCCATTGGGGCTCAGAATAAAGATATTTTGCTTATCTTTTTGTTTAACTCTGGTTTGATTGGTTTTGTTGGTGGACTTGGTGGAGTGATGCTTGGTGTTTTTGGTTCTAGTTTGGTTAGTTCTTTAGGGTCTGACGGGGGAGGAATGACTAGTAAAATATTTGGGAGCACGGCGATAAGTCCTAGTCTTTTGATTTTTGCATTAATTTTCTCAATTGTGATTGGAATGATTGCTGGAGCAATTCCGGCATATAGGGCTTCTAAATTAAATCCTGTTGATGCACTAAGATATGAATAAAATAATAATTTTTAGTTTAATAGTAATTTCGGTAATCCTATTTGGAATTTTTGGATATTTATCTTATTCAGAGGCTGAAGAGCATGAGGATGAACATTCAGTTGAAATTGAAGGAAAAGATGTTGGAGATTTAACTATGCAGGAAATTGCTTATTTGTGGGAAATTGATTCTGAAGTTCTTTTGTTTAGAATAGTTAATGAATTTAATTTAGAGAAAAATTATAATGTGAACAGTGTTTTAGAAGATATTAGAGAGGAATATAAATTTTCTCCTGCACAGGTGAAAGATATTGCTGAAGAAATTAAGCAAGAAGGTTTGCAAAATGAATAATTTGAAATTGAATTATTGGGTTGATGTTGGGTTGGCGATTTCTTTTTTTATTTGTTTTGTTACGGGTTTGATTAAGTGGCCAGGATTTATAAAAATTGTAGGAGTTTCAGCATATAAGATTTTATATGTGGGTAATATTTCGATGTTGCACGATTTAAGTGGGCTTATTATGGGGTTGCTTGTTTTGTTTCATTTGGCTTTGCATTGGAGCTGGATTGTTGTTATGACTAAGAAATTTTTTGTGAGGAAATAATTTTATGATTTCAAGTCCATCTTCCTTATAAAGAAATTTTATTTTAATAGATTAATTAAATCATGGGAGGTATAATAAAAATGGAAAATAAAAAAATATTAGGAATATTTGCTTTTGCAATGATTGCTCTTTTAGGAGTCGGCTTCGCCGCAGCTTATCAGGGGGATTATTCTGTGGAAGGTCCAGATTATTCTGAAGAGAGACATGACGTAATGCAAGAAGCTTTCGATAACACCGATTACGATGCTTGGGCTACTTTAATGATTGAAGATGGAAAAACTCCAGGAGTTCTTAGATTCGTTAATGAAGACAACTTCGAAGTATTTGTTGAAGCACACGAAGCAGGAACAACTGGAGACTCAGCTAGAGCATCTGAGCTAAGAGCGCAGTTAGGACTGGGACAAGGAAGCAAATCTGGAAACGGTGAAGGACAAGGTTCTCAGAAAGGTTCAGGTATGGGTGGACAAGCAGGTAACGGTATGGGTCGTTATGCAGCTTAATTCAGCTAAACTAAAATACTAATTTTTTTTATATTTGAAATGGACGATGAGTCCACAAAGCATTTAAATAAGATAAAATCTTAATGATATCATGAAAAAGATGATGATTTGTTTGTTAGTGAGTATTTTTCTTACGGGTTTCGTATTTGCACAGGTTGGACCTGGTGATGGAATAGGGGCGCTGGGAAATCCGACCCCCGGAGAAGGAATTGGAGCAAAGATTATGGCCGGGAATTATGTCGGAGAAGGGGGACAGCAAATGATGATTCAACAACAAGCAAACAATCAAATTCAATTAAGAGTTAATAATCTTTCTGCTGATTGTGGGCTTAATTTAACACAAACACAAACACAAAATGAAACAAAATTAGAAACAAAATTAAGTAATGGAAGAAATGCAGAAATTAAAATTATGCCTGATACTGCCTCTGAAACAGCATTAGCTAGATTAAGATTAAAAGTTTGTTCTGAAGAAAATGAATGTCAGATTGAATTAAAAGAAGTTGGTCAAGGTGAACAAGTAAAGGCAGCTTATGAAATGAATATTCAAAGACAATCTAAGTTCTTAGGATTATTTCAAACGAGAATGCAAGTCCAAGCACAAGTTGATGCTGAAACTGGAGAAATTGTTAGAGTTAAAAAACCATGGTGGGCTTTTTTAGCTAGTGAACCTGTAGAAGAGTAATTCTAATTAATATCTATCCACCCATACATGTACCCATATGCCAACAAACGGTTTGGGCATTAATCAATCAACTTCTCTATATTGTTCGAAAGTCCATTTTTGGGCGTTAGTAATACCCAATAGTAAATTATCTCCTTCAATGAAATACTTTTCTTTAATTTCGAAGTGGTAGGAATCGCCTTGGTTGATTTGGAATTCTCCTTTTTCGGAGTGGATTGTGCATGGGCCTTAGATTACGAATATTATTTCTTCGCATTCTAGGTTCGCGCTTCGCGGGGTGATGGGTGTTAGGTATTGGGTAGTGGGTTGGGGAGGTTGCGTAGCTTAGGTTTTTGGTTGGGTGTTTGTGTGAGATTAAAACCTTAGCCTATCTTTCCCCAGAATGCCAATTAAAAGCCCGACAAACCCCTTCAAATTGCCTTTGTGGGCATAAGGGTTTCTATTCAGGATAGAAACTTCTTTCTATCGGAAATGGAAACTTTTTATTTTAGTATAATACTTTCAGGACTCCAACCATTAGGAATCTTATATTCTTCATCAAATAACCTTGCCTGAATAATTCTGTCTATCACAAATGCTCTTTCCCTTTTTCTCAAGTGACAATAAGCAATAATACAATCACTCTGCAACTGATAAATATCCACTATTCTATATTTGACCTCATCAGATAATAAACTATAATATTTGATTTTGATACTATTCTTTTGTTTAAATGCTTTTTTTAATAATTTCTTGATTTGATTGGGCTCTTTTACATAATTTTTCATGTTTTTATCTGGATTTCCCATCTTCCGCCCTTTGCTCCGCCAACCCTCTTAATTTTCTCTTCTTTCTTTAATTTATCAAGATTATATTTTATTCCGTCTTCTGTAATGTTTCCTATAGTCTTTGCTAATTCTGCCCTAGATAATCTGGGATTATCTTTAAGCAATTCTAATATTTTCTGGGTAGTTTTCTGGGTAGTTTTCTGGGTAGTTTTCACCGAACTTTTAGTATCACTCCCAACCTTCTCCCTCTCAAAGGTAACTGTGAAAAATCCATCACTCTCAAATTCAACACCAAGCCCATAATCTTTCATGGCATCTCTTATTCTCTGAATTCCAGTTCCAGCTTTCTCAACATTTGGGGTCCTAGCCATTATATCAAAAAGCAATTGATTCCTTGGTCTGCTAACCTTTCCTAATTTTTCTTTTTTCAACCCTTTAACCAAACCTCCCGGATTGCTAATCTCAACCCTATCAATAAAAATATTAATTTGAACATGTCCTGTAGAAAAATAATCTCTATGCACCATCGCATTCATTAACGCCTCCCTTATCGCCTCCTTCGGTAATTCTAATATCTCTGTTCGTTTTTCTTCAATAATATATTTTGTATTTAATTTAGAACGAATAAATTTAAACGCTTCTTCAAAATTATTAAGAAATCCTCCACTAAAAGTTTTTTTATCAATAATATTCACTGATGTTCCTTCAAACAAAACGCAAGTAACATCTGCTTGAATAAAATATTTTTTGATATCTTTAGAAAATAGAAGGACTCCAGTATTAGTTAAATAATTTTCTTTCGCAAGATTAATATTTCTTAAAAGATCCATTTTATCTAGGCTATCAGTTATATCTGCCAACTTCAAAAATTCTTTAAAACTTTCCTCATCAAAATCTTTTTCCAAATTAAACTCTTTATTTATTTTTTCATCAAAGGTGATTAATCCTTCTTCTTGGAAAAATGCCCTTAATTCATCTCTGCTTAATTTTTGAGAATTTGCTCCAACCCTCAAATAATACTGCCCTGCATATGAATAGGGTTTATTTTTTCCTTCAGGAATATTAATAATAACTAAATTGTATAATTTTTCAATTTCTATATTTAATGTTGGCTCTATCGTTCTAGCTATTGTTTGAAGCTGTGAACTTTGAGAGTTAGTTAAATTAAATCCTTTAATCTTCCCATCATCACTAACTCCAAGAATTATTTTCCCTCCACCTTCATTAGCAAAGGCACACATTTCCCTACCTAAAGTTGGTATATTAAATCCTTCTTTAAATTCTAACTTAATCCCTTCACCTGTTTTAATCAAATCCTTTATTTTATTTTCCATATAATTTTTAAGTTTTTATCTTATAAAAAACTACTCATCCCAAGCCTTGTCTTCCCTGCACATTTGTACGTCCACCATATTTATCAATCTTCCCTTTTGATGGGCACACAAAACACCCACCTAAGCCCCCTAGTCAGTACCCCTACATATACATATTATGCCGACTGACTCTTTGGCCTTTTCACCCAATTTTTCTCGACGATAAACCCCATCCTACACCCAAAAAATCAGAGTCCTATTTTTGGGCTTTGTTTGCCAATTTTACCAGCTTATCCAGCCTTGATTTCACATATCTTTTGTCAACAGCATCTCCATATTTCTTATATTTTCTCACTTTATTTCTATCAGTTACAACGAAAAACCATTTATCATAATTTTCTAAAACTTTTAGCTTTTCTTTCATCCTACTAATTTTAGAAAAAATAGAACCCGTTTCAATTTCAATCGCGAATCTCTTTCCTTGAATTTCAAAAACTATATCTGGTTTTTTGGTTATAAATAATTGTGTTTCGATTCCGTTCTTTTCTAGAAATTCTGAGATATTCTTGGTTAAAAATAAATGAGTAAAACTTTCATTATGCCTTGGTTGCAAAAGGAAGTCCTCCATCCTACCATTTAGGAGATTTTTATATTTTTTAATTTGATAATCATCATTCAAGAGATATTTGACTTCGTGTTTGGTTATATTTTTCTTATGAAAATATCTTTTATCTGAATCAACTTTTATATTCACGCTTTTTCTATAAGTTCCTATGGGCATCAATTCAAATGAATCTTCTTCATCAATCTCTTCAGAATTTAATTCATCATCTTTGCCCACCAGATTATTCAAATCAAATTTCTTAATCTTCTTCTTTGGTAATTTCTTAATCCTTTCTATTTCCTCAAGTTCCCATTTTTTATAATCTCTACGTGATTTATAACGGAAAGATATTAAGATAATTATTCCAAGAAAAGCAATAGAAAAAATAGTAATAATAAAAATCGGATTAACAAAAAAAGAGAATAATTTGCTGGGAAATTCTTGGATGCTTTTTTTAATTTTTTGAAGTGGCTCTGCAAGAATGACTGAAAGTGCTCCTACAGATAATAAAAATGGAACTAATGCGTCGTCAGAAGCTTCAATCTTATTGCCTCCTGAATATTTCCATAAACTCGATTAACATCCACCTTTATCGCAGCCATCTGCCTTTTCATATTTTCAACCTGAGCTTCTAGTAACTCTGACCTATTTTCAGACTTCACAAGTCTTTTTTCTATTTCGGTCTTAGTTACATCAATTAACAAATCCTCTTCAGAAATTGTGTCTCTCATTCCAAGCATCTCAGAATAATAATGAATCTTGTCAGACTTTTTCCAGCCGAATCTAAATTTTAATGCTGATTCGGATTTGTATCTTGGCAACCAATAGCAACAACTACAATGCCTAAAATCATACATCGTTAAATCAGAATACTTCTGACCTGCTAAACTTTTCTCATCACCAAATAATTTTTTAGCAACTCTTTTCAAATAACGGTTAACGACTGCAGGACTAAATTTAAACAAATAGTCTTCAGTGTCCAATTCATTTTCTTTAATATATCTTTTAACTAATTCGGAACAAATCATCAACTTGATCCTTCTTCCGAAAGTTTTGCTTATTTCATCCCGAATGTTCAACTCCTTAAAATCCTTAGATAAATCAGAAACTTTCACATTCATTAACTCAGTTGGAGACCTAATTCCTGTATCAAATAAGAACATCACAATCGTCTTATATTTCGGGTTGCAGTTTTCTGAGAATAATCTTATTTGCTCTTCATTCAAATAAACCCATTCAGGTTTCTCTCTGGAAGTATCTAAGTAAGTTGTAATATCTTCAACCTCTTTTCCCGCCTTTCTTGCGACTTTTTGATACCAGTGCCAGAATGCCTTAAATAATTTGACAAAGTCTCGTGTCGCCTTATATTCGCGCCCGTCTTGCCGTCTTATCACTCCCTTTCTCATATCAACAAAGAATTGGCAGAGTTGTTGTTCGGTTAGTTCGGTTAAATCATCAATATCTAATATTTCCTTAAACTTTCTAGTTAAGAAAGTTAATCGAAGCCGAATTGTGTTAAGTCTTATAAAACTTCTAGCGCCTTTTTTCGAAGACAAGGAAGTATTAATTCCAAGCTCCATATCTGTCAAGTATTGCAGAATTATGGACGAGTTAGCTCTGGAGAGGTCAGGAATGCCACCTAAGTCCCGTACCTTATTTTTCCAACGGGTCAGCGACCCTTTATTGTTATAAGGATCAATTTTCATGGACACATTCTCCAAGGATATAGATTATAAATAACTTGTCCCGAAGATTCGTCACGTATCGGTGACTGGACATTTTTTGCTTTTTCTGTTTCATTTAGTTATTTTAAAATAAAAAGTAGTCCCACTAAGATGCCAAAAAGGTAAAATGCGCGGGCGGGGACTTGAACCCCGGTCCCATCGTTGGCAACGACAGATTCTAACCACTAAACTACCCACGCATGTAACGCTGTAGTTTAGCGGATTCTAACCACTACCTTCGCTTCGAAGAAGCTTGGGCACGGAATCAAAGATTCCTAAAGGAAAACTTTAGTTTTTCTTTAAACTACTCACGCATGCTATTTTGATTGTTTGATTGTTTAAAAAAGTTGTGACTCGAAAGGGTTTTATAGTGTGGAATTTTGTTTTGAGTATTGCAGGTATAGCCAAGCAGTAAGGCAAGCGGCTGCAACCCGCTGATCCAGGGTGCAATTCCCTGTATCTGCTTTTTATTTTATAATATGGTTATTCTGTTTAGTCGGGTGAAAAAGGAAAAAAGGTTGGAGAAAAATACTGAGAAGATTTTTTAGAAGTCAGAAGAAGATTATTAGTGAAATCAAGTAAAAAGTTTCTGTAGTTTGATTTTTTAGAGGCTGTTTCCGACTCTGGGACAAAACTAATCTATAGATTTTAACTTCTTAAATTTCTCCAATATGCTTTCCGTATTTCCCAAATACATTAAAACGGTTTGTTTAACTTTTCCATCAATTAGCTTATTTTCAACAATA
>Ga0208647_1000321_pt1 | contig 15515 bp, 13 predicted proteins | sample AntAceMetag02UKA_FD_184765 | JGI IMG/M metagenome (GOLD analysis project Ga0208647, IMG submission 184765) | Saline lake microbial communities from Ace Lake, Antarctica - Antarctic Ace Lake Metagenome 02UKA (SPAdes) (version 2) | ecosystem: Environmental > Aquatic > Non-marine Saline and... | reverse complement strand
TTCTATAAATTTTAATCATTAAGATTTATTTTAGCATATTCTAAATTATGATATAGAAATTCATATAACATTGCACTCACTTAGTTAGCCTTAAAGTAAGCCCTAAACTAACTCTTACCCATTTATGTTATAATATCATTTATCATGAAAAAAAATATTCAAATTAAAATTAATAAAAAGATAATCAATAAGCCAGATTATAAATTAAAAAATATTCAATTAACTTCACAAGAAATAGAAGATAATTTAAATCAAAGAAAAAATAGAATTATAGATGAATTAAAAGAAGGGATATCTGCAATTAGAAACTATCCAAAATCTGTAACTTTTTTTGGCTCTGCTAGAACTAAATCCTCAGATAAAGCTTATAAACAAGCAAGGTATTTAGCTGGTAAAATATGCAGGGAAGGATATGCAGTTATAACAGGAGGGGGTCCTGGAATAATGGAAGCAGCAAACAGGGGAACTTTCGAAACTTGCGGATATGGAATTGGTTTTAATATTGAATTACCTTTCGAGCAAGTAATAAATCCATATGTAACACATGGAGTAAATTTTCATTATTTTTTCACAAGAAAATTAGCGATGACATTTTCTTCTGAAGCCTATGTTTATTTTCAGGGAGGTTTTGGAACGCTAGATGAACTTTTTGAAATAATAACTTTAATTCAAACAAAAAAAATACCAAAAGTCCCAATTATCCTTGTTGGTAAAAAATTCTGAAAACCATTACTGAAATTTATAGAAAATAATCTATTAGAAAAATATGAAACAATTTCTAAATCAGATTTAAAATTATTTACAATAACTGATAATGAAGATGAAGTTGTTGAAATAATAAAAAAAGCAAAATTAAGAAATGAATTTTCAGAATTAAAATAAATAATTTAAAATAAAAAAACTAATCGATGATTAGTTTTTTTTATTTAATTTTTTAGATTTTTTATTTAATTTTTTTGCAAGTCTATTTGCTTCTATATGGTTTTTTGAATCAATAGCTTTTTTAATTCTGTTACAATATTTAATAAGCTCTTTTACAAGATCGTTTTCTTCATTATTTTTAGGATTTTTCAAATTCTTTTTATATTTTATTTTCAAAAGATCTATAGTTTTATATTGTTTTACTATTTCATCACCAATACTTACTCCTTTGTTTAGATTAAATCTTTTAAAAATAGAATTGTTATTTTTCTTATTTATATTTGGATTAACTCTATCAAAAATAGATTTTTTATATTTTATCATATTTTTTAAAGTACTTATTTAAATATAAATTTTATTTTTTATTTATAACTTTATCTACAATTTTATATCTCTTTTTATCTTCAGCGGATAACTTATCAGGCCTATGCATTTCACAGGTTTTAACTGAACATCTTACAGGAATAGTTTTTGTTCCTTCCATCATTAATTTACTACAAATAGGACATAGTTCCCCCGTTGGTTTTGTTTTAATAGCATTTTTACAATCTGGATAATTAGAACATGAATAAAATTCTCCAAATCTTCCTCTTCTTTTAATCATTTCTCCGTCTTTACAATCAGTACATTTAATTCCACTTGAATTTTCCTTTTGTTCTTCTTCAGATTCTTCTATATACTTACATTTTGGATATCTTGAACAAGAAATAAATTTACCAAACCTTCCTTCTCTTAAAACAAGTTTCCCTTTTTCTTCTTCTTTTAATTTATCATTTTCAATACATTTTGGACAAGGTTTTCCAATCTCTTTTGGCCCTTCTAAAACTTTACCTTCTTCAGTTCTAGCTCCTGTACATTCTGGAAAAGTAGAACATGACATAAACTTTCCACCCCGAGAAAGCTTTCAAACCATATCTTTATCACATTCTGGACACTGGAAACCTTCAACTTCTCCAATATTTGTTATTTTTTCTACATCTTTTTTAGATTTTACTGATTCTGTAAATTTATCATAAAATTCTGATAATACTTTTATATAATTTTCTTTACCTTCAGCTAAAAGATCTAGTTCATCTTCCATTTCAGATGTAAATTTATCTGAAATATAAAAATCAAAATGTTTTTCCAAAAAAGCAGAAACAGCCATTCCTATATCATTTGGAATTAAAGTTCTACCTTCAATATCAACATATTTTCTATCCTTTAAAGTCTTTATAATAGATGCGTAAGTTGAAGGTCTACCAATCCCTCTAGATTCCAATTCTTTTACTAAACCAGCTTCTGAATATCTATTTGGAGGAGTTGTTTCTTTTTGATCAACTAAAAGTTTTAATAACTCTAATTTTTCATTAATACTTAATTCAGGTAATAATTGATCTTCACCTCTTGCTTCTGGAAAAATCTTAAACCAACCATCAAAAATAAGTCTAGATCCATTTAAAGAAAAATCTTTAATTTCTTCCGAATTTGAAACCGAAACTTTAGTTCTTAAAATTTTAGCCGAAGACATTTGAGAAGAAAGAGTTCGTTTCCAAATTAAAGAATATAATCTTTTTTCATCATCAGTGTTTCCTAAAATTACTTTTGAAGGATTTGTAGGTCTAACTGCTTCATGAGCTTCTTGAGCATTTTTTGATTTAGATTTATATATTCTATTTTCTAAATATTTTTTACCAAATTCCTCTTTAATAAAAAAAGATATTTCTGAAACTGCTTTTTTTGATAACATAGGAGAATCTGTTCTCATATATGTAATAAAACCTTTCTCGTATAATTTTTGAGCAGCCCTCATCGTTCTCGATGGAGAAAAACCTAAATAAGAATTTGCAGATTGTTGCAAAGTGGATGTTGTAAAAGGAGCATTTGGTTTTTTAGTAGCTTCAGTTTCTTTAATATCTTTTATAGTAAAAGTTTTATTAGTCTCACAAACTTTTTCGACTTTATCTTTTTCACTTTCATTAAAAACATCTCCAGGATATTTTATATTAATTAGTTTTCCAGATTTATTTTTAGTTTCAGCGCTTATTTTTCAATAAGTTTCTGGAATAAAAGCTTGAATTTCTCTCTCTCTTTCAGCTAAAATTCTTAAGGCTGGAGATTGAACTCTACCAGCAGAAAGTCCGTATCAAAGCTTTGTTCATAAAAGACCAGAAAGTCCATATCCAAATAATCTATCTAAAACTCTTCTTGCCTCTTGAGAAGTTTTTAAATTCATATCAATACCTCTTTTATGATTTAAAGCTTCTAAAACAGCTTCTTTTGTTATCTCGTTGAAAGAAATTCTGCTATATTGACCTTCTTTTAATTTCAAAGCTTCTTTAACATGCCAAGCAATAGCTTCCCCTTCACGATCGGGATCGGCTGCAAGTAAAACTTCATCTGAATTTTTAGCAGCATCTCTAAGTTTTTTAACAACATCTAACTTGTTTTCTAAAATATAATAGTTTGGTTTAAATCCTGCCTCGATATCTATAGCATTTGCTTTTTTGGAAGCGGATTTTGGAATATCTCTAATATGTCCAACAGAAGAAAGAACCGTATATCCGGACCCCAGATACTTTTCTATGGTTTTTGCTTTTGCTGGTGACTCTACTACTACCAATATCATGGAGGTAAATATAACAATAATTTATTTTTATGCAAATTTTAAAAAAAACATAAAATCAAATAAATTTTATGTTTTTTGTTTTATATTTTAAATTTAGAATTTTTTAGAAACTAAAACTTTTTTATAAACATCTAAATGATTTAAGGCAATACCCGTTCCTTTTGCAACAGATGTTAATGGATTTTCAGATAATTCTGCTTTTACCCCAGTTTCTTTTTCTATTAAAGTAGGAAGTCTTCTTAATTGAGAAGTTCCACCTGTTAAAATTATACCTGAATCAATAACATCTGCAGCTAACTCTGGAGGAGTTTGTGCCAAAACATCTTTTATGGATTTAATAATTTCACCTAAATTTTTAGAAATAGCTTTTACTACATCATTAGTTCCAACAGTAATTGTTTTTGGTAATTCTGTTGTATAATCTCTACCCGAAACTTCAATCTTCAATTCTTCTTTTGCAGTAAATGGAACTGCTGCACCAACCTCAATTTTTATTCTTTCTGCAGTTTTTTCACCAATAGCTAAATTATAAGTTCTTTTTATATAATTAATTATTGCTTTATCTATTGCATCACCCGCTGATTTAACAGAATTAGCATTAACAATCCCACCAAGAGATATAACTGCTGTATCTGTTGTTCCACCACCGATATCAACTATCATATTCCCTGTTGGTTCTTCAATTTTAATACCTGCTCCAATTGCTCCTAAAATAGGTTCTTTAACAATATATACCTTTCTTGCTCCAGAGTTCATAGCAGCTTCGATAACAGCTCTCCTTTGGGTAGAATTAATCCCAGCTGGAACTGAGATCATAACTTCCGGTTTAAAGATAGAAAATGAACCTAGTGCTTTCTTTAAGAAATAAGATAGCATTGCTTCTGCTACACGATAATCAGCTATAACACCGTCTTTAATAGCTCTATAGGCTACAATATCATCTGGGGTTTTACCGATCATAGTTTTAGCATCATCACCAACAGCTAAAATTTTTTTATTTCCTTCAGAAATAGCTACTACTGAAGGTTCATTAATTATTACCCCTTTATTTGGAACATAAACTAAAACATTAGCTGTTCCTAAATCTATTCCTAATCTTTTTCCGAAAATACTCATAAAAAGTATTATATCATTTTAATTAAATTAAATAAAATATTATAAATCAATAACTCTACTTAACTCTTCAAAAGAAGTTTCCCCTTTAATAACTTTTAATATTCCATCTTGTTTTAATGTCAAAATTCCTTGATGACGAGTTCCAGCTATAACCTCTCTTTCGGTTGGTTTAGTTTTTAATAAATCCTCTAATTCTTTATCCATTAAAATTGCTTCAACAACAGCAACTCTTCCTTTGAAACCATCTTGGTTACATTTTTCACAACCATTGGGTTTATAAATATTATATTCTTGGTTTTTATCTAAATATTTTTCTTTATTTGGAATTCCATTAAATATTTCTTTAATTTTTTCTTCTTGATGATCATTTTTATCTTTAGTAAAATCAACTGGAATTTTACAATGTGGACAAAGTTTTCTAACAAGTCTTTGAGCCATTATTATATTTATAGCTGTCGCTAGGATTTTAGGATTAATTCCTAAATCAAGGAATCTAGGAAAAGCTCCTGCTGCTGAATTAGTATGCAATGTTGAAAAAACCAAATGACCAGTTAATGCAGAATTAACTGCCACGGAAGCTGTTTCCTTATCCCTGATTTCACCTACCATTAAAACATCTGGATCTTGTCTTAGTGCAGATTTTAAACCAGAAAGAAATGTATATTTTTTTTCTTTATTTATTTGTGTCTGAGTTATTCCTTCTATATGATATTCTATTGGATCTTCAATGGTAATTATTTTAATATCTGGAGAAATAAGTTTTTTCAAAAGAGCAAATAAAGTAGTAGACTTACCAGAACCTGTTGGTCCAGTATTTATAATCATTCCATTTGGTTTCTTGGTAATTTTTAACAAAATATTAATAAAGTAATCTGACATACCTAATTCCTCTAAAGGAGTTGATATTGAGTCTGGATCTAAAAGTCTCATTACAATAGATTCTCCGTAAGCATCAGGTAAAGTAGATGTTCTAATTTCTAATTCATGATTAGCCATTTTAATTGTAAACCTTCCATCTTGAGCATTATTTTTTATATTAATTTTCAATCCTGCAGTTAATTTTATTCTTGATAAAATTCTATGATAAGTATTTAAATCAAAATTAGTAACTATAGTTAAAATACCATCCAATCTAAAACGTACCCTAGCTTTATCTTCTGAAGTTTCTATATGAACGTCTGAAGCCTTTAGTGCATATGCTGAATATAATATTAATTCAATTATTTTAGAAATACGATATGATTTATCAGAAGAAACAGCATTTTTAATCATATCACCAGCATCTTCTAATGTTTTTACTTGTTTCAAAACATCCATTATATCTGCAGATGAAATATCAATAATACCTTTTTCAGTTTTAACAGCATATGATATATCCCCATAACGAGATCAAGCTTTTTTTAAAGAATATGAAGAAATCATAAACAATTCAATTGTATATTTTTTTTCTTTTAATTTTTTTATTTCTTCTTCAACCAATAAAGGAAGTGGTGATTTAACACCTAAAAGTATTTTTTTCCCAACTATATCAAAAGCTGCTATTTCAGCTGACTTAGCCCTATCTTGAGGAATCAATTTTAAAGCATCTGTATTAATTGGAAGAGTTGATAGGTCAATATATTTTACTCCATATTTTTTAGCATAAACTTCAACCATAGTCTCCTCACTTTCTCTACGAAGTTTTTTAAGCTTTTGCATATGTTTAGCTTCTTTAAATTGAACCATATTAATATTATTCTAACACAACTAATTGAAAAATTAAAAATAAAAAAAACAGAAATATTAATTCTGTTTTTTTTATTTTTAGTTTTATATAGTTTCAATTGAATGAAGTGTTGCTCCTAAAAAATTTATTACACCTCATACAGCAAAAATTAAAAATAAACCAAATAATCCGTACATGATATGTTTTTTTCCCTCCTTTCTTTTTAGATCTTCTTCTGGATTAAATAAAAATATCATAAGTCCATAAAAAAACATTATTAACGCACCTCCTCCCAAAAGGAGAATTAAGGGTTCAATAATAATACTATTCATTTTTGAATATATTTTTTCTGCTACTTGCATTATTTAATAATTATAATTTTTATGATTTAACAGTTGGCAATACAGGTAAATCAGGAGTAACTAAAGAACCATCCCCAGTAAAAATAGTTTCTTGCATTATTTTAACAACCCCTCATACGGAAACCATTAAAAACAAAGCTATTATAGACCATGTCATCATTTTCTTTGCTTTTTTTATTTCTTCTGGGTCTCCTGACTTAAGAATAAATATTGCAAGACCTCAAAAAAACATTAAAACAGCTGCTCCTATAAAGATAGCATTTAATTGGGCAAATAATCCTGTTATAGTTTCTAAAATCGCTGCTACTCCCGTAACACCGGTAGCATAAGTTAAAGCTGGGAGAATAGTTAATAACATAATTGATAATTTTTTCATATTTTTTATTTTAATTAAATTTTATAATATAATAATATTACACAAAAAATAACAATAATACAACTAGTCAAAAAATCTTATCAACAGATTTTTATTAAATTTTAATTAAAATTAATTTTAAAGAAATATTATTAATTTTTATTTCTTCTTCATTTTCAATTTCTCTATAATTTATATTTTTAACACCAGCAATTCTTTTTAATTCTTTTCTATTTTCTTCAATAAAATCACGATTTTCTTCAAGTAACTCTATCTTCAATTCAACATCATCACTTACAGATAAACCTTCTTTTTTTCTCATGGATTGAATCAATCTAATTAATTCTCTAAAATCACCTTCTTTTTGTAACTCAGAATCAATCTCTTTATTTAAAATAATTAAAATATTTTCAGTTATTTCATCTGGAATTTCAGAAAATGTTTCAGAAATATTTTTTAATTTTAAAGCATCTTCTTTATTTTTAGAAAAGAAAACCTTTTTAATATTTAATTCATCTTCTATTATTTCTATTATTTCTTTTGATTTAGATAGTTCTTTTGAATATTTTCCTAGAACTAACATTGATGCTAATGGTTGACGAACTTTAATTCCAGCTGAAACTCTAGCCTCAAAACCTTTAGAAACAATTTCTCTAGATTCTTTCATTAAGTTTAGAATATTATTATTTGATAATATTTTATCTGAGAATGATTTTTTTACATCATGTCAGTCTTCTAAATGAACCGATTCTTTATCTTCATTATTCTTAACTTCTAACCATAAAGATTCTGCTAAAAATGGCGTGAATGGAGCAATTGTTTTTGATAAAGTTTTTATAACTTCTCTAGTTGTTGAAATAACAAAATCTCTATCTTCCTCATCTTCACCTTTAAATCTATCTCTACTTCTTCTAATATATCAGGTTGATAAATCATCAATGTAATCCATAAAAGGTCTTGATGCTAAATCTAATTCATAATCTTCTAAGCTTTTAGTTACATCATTAACTAATTTATTAGTTCTTTCTAATATTCATTTATCTAAAATATTAGATGAATCCTTTGGATTTCTTTTCTTAACTAAATCATCTTTATAAATATTATAGAAAGCCATAACATTTTTAGATTTTATAACTATTTTTTTCAAAATTTCGTCTACCCCTTTTTCTGAAAATGCTAAACTCTCAGCTCTAACTACTGAAGATGATAATAAATACAATCTCAAAGAATCCGCGCCATATTTATTTAAAACATAATTAACATCAGGATAATTTTTTAAAGATTTAGACATCTTTTTACCATCTTGAGCTAAAATAGTTCCATTAACTATTACGTTTTTATATGATGATTCTCCAAATAGAGCTGTTGATAAAATAAGCATTGTATTAAACCAACCTCTTGTTTGATCAACTCCTTCGGCAATAAAATCTGCAGGAAAACCAATACCTTTTTTGGGATTAAAAATATCTTTATTTTCAAATGGGTAATGTTTTGAAGCAAATGGCATTGAGCCTGATTCAAACCAACAATCAAAAACCTCTTTTATATATTCATATTTTTGCCCATCTTCTTCTCAATAAATTTCATCAATAAAAGGTCTATGGAAATCTAATTCATAATCTTCATTATGTGGGATCGGAGCAAAATCAATATTATATGGTTGAGCATTTTTAACATCATCACAAGATCCTTCATATTCCATTAATATATTTCCCACTATTCCATGAGCAATAATTAAAATATTTTTATTATCGTACTTTTTATCAATTTCATACAAAAACTCCATTACTCTTTTTTTAACATCTAGAGTATTCTCAGCTTTTGCATCAGTTCCAATGTTATCAATATCTTTACCATTTTTAGTCCCAAAATCTTTTTCCTTTAATCTGTCTTCAAAAATAACATTATCTGATAATAATTCAGCAGTTTGTTTTGTTCTTTCAAACGGAGAAGAAATAAATATATCGATATCTTTAATTTTTTCTTTTATATTTAAAACTTGATTCTTACCATTTATAGTTAATTTATCTCCGAATTGACCTATGGTAGATGAGTGAATTTTTTTAATATTAGATTCAGATTCTCCATGTCTTAAAAAAGTAAATTTATTATTCGACCTAGTTTTTTCTTTTAATTCCTCCAATGAACCTAAAATAACATAATCACCTGTTTCTTTATTTTCAAAAACTGGCAAAGGAGCTCCTCAGTAACGAGAACGAGATACTGCTCAAGGCCTAGTTGATTCTAACCAGTTATGAAATCTTTTTTCTCCAATATAACCTGGAACCCAAGAAATTTTTTCATTTTGTGATAATAATTCTTTTTTTATTTTAGGTGAATCAATAAACCAAGAAGAAGTTGCGTAATTTAAAAGAGGTGTATCACATCTTCAACAATGAGGATATGAATGCTCATATTTTTCTTTAAAGAATAATTTTCCATTGTGAGCTAAAAATTTAATAATTTCAATATCTGCTTCTTCTGAAAAATCTTTTTTTCTAACTTGCAAATCAGCAAAATCTTTTACTTCTTTTTTAAATCTACCATTCATTTTTACATGTTGAATAAAAGGTAATTCTTTTTCTTTTCCTAATCTCATATCATCTTCACCAAAAGCTGGAGCTATATGAACAACACCAGTTCCAGTTTCAGTATTTACAAAATCAGCTTCATAAACTTTTCAAGCATTATCTTTATTTTCTATTTTTTTATCATTAATATAATAATCAAAAATAGCTTTGTACTTTTTATTAACTAATTCATTCCCTTTAAATTCTTCTAAAATTTCAAAACTAGATTTAGATTGTTTTTCAATTTTTTCAAAAAGTTCTTTTGCAAAAATATATTTTTCTTCATTTTCAGAATTTTTTACTTTTATATAATCTATATCTTTACCTACAGCAAGAGCTACATTTCCAGGAAGAGTTCAAGGTGTAGTAGTTCAAGCCAAAATGAAAGTATTTTTTTCATCTTCTAATTCAAATTTTCCAGTTAAAGATAGATCTTTAATATCTTTATATCCCTCTGTGACCTCATTATTTGATAGAGTTGTTTCACATCTAGGGCAAATATGCATTGGTTTGAAATCTTTTCTAACTAAACCTTTTTTGTTTAATTCAGAAAATGCCCATCAAAGAGATTCAGTATAAGAAGAATCCATAGTTTTGTAAGGATTATCCATATCAACCCAACGACCGGCCTTTGGTACTATTTTTTTTCATTCTTCATCATAAGTTAAAACAGAATCTTTAGCTTTTTGATTGAAATTACCTATACCAAACTCTTCAATATCAGATTTAGAATTAAAATCTAATTCTTTTTCAATCATATTTTCAATAGGTAAACCATGGCAATCCCACCCCCAATTTCTATTAACCTTGAAACCTTTCATTGTTTTATATCTTGGAATAACGTCTTTAATTGTTCCTGCTAAAAGATGACCATAATGAGGTAAGCCAGTTGCAAAAGGAGGTCCATCATAAAAAACAAATTCTTTTTCTTTTTCTCTATTACTTATTGATTTTTTAAATATATTATTTTCATTTCAAAAATTTAAAATAGTTTTTTCTTCTTCAGCAGTTTTTGAAACATCAAACTCTTCTTTTTTATATTCTTTTTGATCTTCTTTTTTAGATCCTACAAATTCTTTTTTAGCATTACAATTAAGTTCTCCGTTATTATTTTCTTCATTTTTCTGAGTATTCATATTCAACTATTTTATCACAAAAAAATACTTTTAAAAATTACTTTGATGTTTTAGGCAATATCTAGCAACTCTTCCCCCGATAACTTTTTTTTCTAAGATCCCATTACAATTTTTCTTTTTACAAATAGTATTTTCTAACTTATAACAATTATGTTTATTTTGGAACTTTCCTTTTCTTCCTTCTATGTTTCTAAAATCTGACATTGAATCACCGCCTATATTAATTGATGATTTTAATATCTTTTCTGAAAATTTTAAAATTTCCTTGAACTTTTTATCAGTTATATTTTTAACTAAAGTTTCTGGGTGAATTCCAACTTCCCATAAAATTTCATCTGAATAAATATTCCCAATACCTGCAATAAATTCAGGATTCATTAAAACAGTTTTAATTTTTCCATTTCTAAACCTATTTATATTTAAATCTTTAATTTTTAAACCAAAAGGCTCTGGTCCAATTTTTTCAAAAAAACTTTTTACCAAAGAAGTTTCAATTAAAGTTATAGAAGCAAATTTTCTCATATCAGATAAAGCAAGTCTTTTTTTGTTTTCAAAAGTTATCACAAAATGAATAAAGCGATTAAAAGGATCTCTTAAAGGTTCTTTCTCGATATCATCTTTATTAAATTCTTTTTTAAGAAAATAATCTTTTTCAGGAAAAAAACAGTTCTCTTTTTTATTAAATGAATAATCTCCAAATAAAAAATGCCCTGTCATTTTTAAATGAACAATAATAGTTTTTTTATTAGATAAATGAATTAAAATATTTTTAGCTCTTCTTTCGGCTTTTAAAATTTTTTGACCTAAAATATTTTTTTTAAATTTTTTAAAAAAAGCAGGATCTTTAATACTGTCTTTTCCAATATAAAAATCTGATTTATAATCAGTTCAAACATCTGAAATCACCAAACTTTTGATTGTTTTATTCATTCCCATAACAACAGTTTGTACTTCTGGTAATTCCGGCATAGATTTATTTTAACAGAATTATGATAAAATACTTTTAATGAAAATTCTATCGATTGAAACCTCTTGTGATGAAACAGCTATATCTATAGTTAATTTTTTACCTAAAAATAATTTTGAAATTTTATCGGATTTAGTTTTATCTCAAATTGAAATTCATAAAAAATACGGAGGAGTTTATCCTGTATTAGCAAAAAGAGAACATGTTTTAAATTTATTCCCTGTTTTTTTTCAATCACTAAAAAACGCAGACCTTCTTAATAAAAGAAAAACTAAAAAAAATATTGATGAAAAAATATTAAAGAAATTAAAGAATATTTTAAATAAAGATGATCATAATTTAAATTTATTGATTGATTTTTATGAAGAATATAAAAAACCCAAAATTAAAGCAATAGCTATAACTTTTGGCCCAGGTTTAGAAATGGCCCTATGGACAGGTTTTAATTTTGCTAGAGCTGTTTCTGTGATTTTTAATATTAATTTAATCCCGACTAATCATATGGAAGGACATATTTATGCCTCTTTAATTGAAAATAATAAAAATAAAGAATTTAAAATTAATAAGCTAAATTTTCCAGCCGTTGCTCTTTTAATTTCAGGAGGACATACAGAACTTCAATTAATCAAAAGTGAACATTCATATAAAAAATTAGGAGGAACTTTAGACGATGCCTGCGGAGAAGCTTTTGATAAAACAGCTAGGTTAATAAATGTACCTTACCCAGGAGGTCCAGAAATTTCAAATCTAGCTCAATCTTTTGTAGATAATGGAAATAAAAAAACAGATATAAAACTACCTAGACCAATGTTGAACCAACCAAATTTAAATTTTTCATTTTCAGGTTTAAAAACAGCTGTTTTATATTTAGTTAAATCAAAAAAAAGAATAACTGAAAAATTTAAAAAAGAATTATCTTTTGAATTTGAAAATGCAGTTTCAGAAGTTTTAGTTAAAAAAACAATAATAGCAATAATGAAATATAAAGCAAAATCATTAATTATTGGAGGAGGTGTTTCTGCAAATAACAGATTACGAAAAGATTTCAAAAATTTAGAAAAAGAAACAGAAGGATTGAAAGTTTATTTACCTGATAAAAAATATACTGGTGATAATGGATTAATGATTGCAATTGCTGGATATTTAAGATATAAAGCAAATAATTATCCTAAAAGAATTTTAAAAGTTAATGGAAATTTAAAATTAAAATAAAAACTAGAATAATATTCTAGTTTTTATTTTTTATTTTCTTTAAAAAATTTTGAGAAATATTTTTTATTTCTTCTATTGTCTTTACTTCCATTAGTTTCACTCTCAATTCTTTAGCACCATCAAAACCATTTATATATATTTTTAAAAACTTTTTCATGGTTGATAAAGATTTTAGATACCTATTATTTCCTAAATAAAATTCTTCGTGAAATAAATCTAAATGTAAAATCATAATTTCAAATCTTTTTTCAATAGATAAATCATAAAAATTTTCACCTGAAAATAAAATAGGATTATGAAATATACCTCTCCCAATCATAACTCCATCAAAACCACTTTCTTTAATTTTCTTTTCAGATTCTTCTTTTGTTTCAATATCACCATTACCAATTAAAATAGTTTCTGGAGAAATTTCATTTCTCATTCTGTTTATTTCTTGAGCCAACTCTCAATGAGCATCAACCTTTGAAGCTTCTTTCGTAGTTCTAAGATGAATAGTTAGAGTTTCTGGCTTTAAAGATAATAAAAACTTAATCCAGTCTAAATTAATTTTATGAAAACCAATTCTAGTTTTTATTGATACTGGAATATTACCAGCTTCTTTTCTAGTTGTTTCAAAAATATCTTTAGTTTTTTCTCAATTTTCATCTTTCATTAAAGCAGAACCAGAACCTTGTTTAATAACTGCTTTATCTGGACAACCTGTATTAATATCAATTCCTGCAGGATTTAATTTTTTAATAATTTTTACAGCTTTTTTAAATTTTTTTGGGTCAGAACCAAAAATTTGAAAAATTAAATTATTATTTTTCTTTTCATGTTCCGTTTTTTCAAACATTATCATCAATCTTTTTCTTCCTTCTCTTGAACACAAACCATCAACAGAAACAAATTCTGTAAAAAATAAATCAGGAGATCTATATCTAGAAACAATATCCCTGAAAGGTTTATCTGTCACATCCAACATTGGAGCTAAAACAAAAATACCTTCTTTTTTTCCAGCTTTTATTTTTTTTCAAATATTATCTTTCTTTTTAAAAAATGTAAAGCTCTGCCACGTTTCAAGTAAATTTAAAAACATTATTAAATATTTTAACATAGATTATTATTTCGAAATAATTTTAGTGTACATTTTAATGTACATTAAAATGTATATTTTTTATTTAAAGAATGGAATGTTCTATAGAATGTGCCATTGCTTTTTGTTTTTCATATCTTGAATTGCCGCGCTATGATCGCAAAGACGGAACTGTTCGTCTTCGCGAGGTACGAAGCGATCCAGGAAACTTAAACTCTCATGAAAATCTCATGGAACTCTTATTAAACTCTTGAATAATAATTTAGTTTTTTATACTTCGTAATAATATAACTGAAGGTCTTTTATATTTTATAAAGAATATTGCATCCTGGATTGCTTCGCTATCGCTCGCAATGACGGGACTGTGGGTATTTTTTATTCTTGATTGCTATATTATCACCCGCAATGACAGAATTGAGAGTTTTTGTAAAAATATTCACTTATGTTATGATATTTTTTATGAATAATACATTAAACTCAATAAACTTATACATAGAAACTTTCCAAAATACTTTCAATATCAGCAGTCTAACATTAATATTGTTTTTAATATTAATAATAATTATAATATTTCAACAATTTTCAATAAAAAATATTAAAAAAACATTAAAAATTTCTTCTTCTATAAATCTCAATAATAAAATAGTTACAGAAATAACTAGATTAAATAAAGAAATGGATGAATTAAATGTTTTCAAATCATCTTGTGAAAATAGCATTGGTGTTATTAAAAATTATTTAAGAAAAGTTAAGCAGGTAAAAATGATTAAATATAATCCTTATGCTGATATGGGTGTTGGAGGGAATCAATCTTTTTCATTATCTTTAATTGATGAAAATGGAGATGGAATTATATTAACTTCACTTTATTCTAGAGAAAAAAGCAGATCTTTAATTAAAAATGTAAAAAATTTTGTACCAGAAAGCGAATTAACTCCTGAAGAAAAACAAATTTTAGACTCATTAAAAAATAATATATAAAAATTTCCTTTACTTTACAAAGAAAACTGATAAAATATCTGAATATGTCAAATAAAAAAGATTTAAAAACTGATGCTATAAAAAAAGCACAAAGAAATGATTCTGATACTGGATCAACAGAAGTTCAAATTTCTGTATTAACTGAAAAATTAAAAAACTTAGCTGATCATTTAAAAATAAATAAAAAAGATTTACACTCAACAAGAGGTCTTTTACAAATGATTGCTGATAGAAGAAAATTAGTTAAATATTTAAAAAGAAAAAACCCTGAATCTTGGGATAAATTAGCAGATAAATTAGAATTAAAGAAATAAATAAAAAACAACTTAATTAAGTTGTTTTTTTATTTGGTTTTCCAAAAATTTCTTAAATACTTCTTCTGTTTTAAATTCACGTTCTAAAATATTAGCTAATTCTTTTTCTATTTTTTTTTTAATTCTTCCAATTCTTTAGATGTTAATTTATCTGATTCAGACAGTTCTTTAAATAAATTATCTATTTTTT
>Ga0208647_1000318_pt1 | contig 15690 bp, 8 predicted proteins | sample AntAceMetag02UKA_FD_184765 | JGI IMG/M metagenome (GOLD analysis project Ga0208647, IMG submission 184765) | Saline lake microbial communities from Ace Lake, Antarctica - Antarctic Ace Lake Metagenome 02UKA (SPAdes) (version 2) | ecosystem: Environmental > Aquatic > Non-marine Saline and Alkaline... | reverse complement strand
ATATGCCAGAGATGTCTTCTGCCGGGATCAACTTTGTGAACCCAGCAACCAGTAGCGAGACCATACCGATGCAGTACGCGAGGAACTTTCGTGACTTAATCTTTGAGGCAACGATGTCGGATGTCTTGCTCATAGCTCCTCCTCTAAGCTCTCGCTACGAACCTGGACAGAATGAACATGATGGCAGTGACGCCCCATCCACCCATAGACAGGATCAACCCCCACTGTCTCTTTGACTTGTCTGCAGATCCCTTGGTCAGTTGCTCTCGGAACTCGGCATTCGTTTTCACGATGTCGACTATCCCGAGTTCATGGATCTCTGAACGGAACTCATTGTTCCGCTTGACCTGATCGCACAGGCTGGATTGCCCGTTCGACTCAGTTACGATTCTTAGCAGCTTACCTACGCCAGTGCGTATCTCTTTTATATCACCGGCCATAGTGCCTGCCCTTTCTTCCTGTAGGGCTCTATGAGAAGCGCAGACTTCACTGCTAACTGGTTTCGTCTCGGGCATACAACTCCTTCCGCATGGGCAAGGAGAGCCGACTATTCGATCGTTACATCGAGAAAGACAGGCTCCGCTCCGCCATGCGACACAACAATCTCGTATATTCCAGGTCTGTAATAAACATGATCCCATTCGTATATCACGTCCTGGACTACCTTAGCGTCGTCTTCGTTGCTCAATCGACCATCTCCCCAACTGACGCTCCACGTTCCGTTCGAAATAAAGCCTGAGTCGTCGTATGTCCAGAGCTGCGTTCTGACATCCACATACGTTCCGTCAACCTCGTTGATCGACGCTCCAATCGCGTACTCCTCAAGAATGGAACATCCTGCCACCAATACCACCAAGATCATCGTCATTGCTAGTGCGGTCAATTTCGTTTTCATGACGCACCTCCTACACCTATCATACCATAACCTATCATGACGTTGCAAATACCGCCTCTAGGTTATCAACATAGACGTATCCGGTTGTCTCGTTGCAATAGCAGAGGAAGTCTACCTTTGAGGCCCCTCCAGGGATGTCTGCTTGCGGGATTGCTTGTGAGAACGCAGTCCACTCAACTCCTGTGAAGGGGCTATCACCGTCACCATCGTAGACAACGATCGTCTCGATCAACACGTCTCCTAGAGTGTAGAATCTGACCTTCAGTTGCCAGTCGGCTGCTATGGATGGGTCGACTACACGGATCTTTGTGTTGCCTGTGTCGACACCGAAGATGAACCCGCCTGCCGCCGCCGCCGCATCCATATCTCCAACAATGGCATTCCCTACAGCCTCTATCGTTGGCAAAGCGGGGGTAGACATCTCCCAGAACGAAACAGAATACTTCCCTGCGTCTGTCCCTACACCTACATTCACTAGAGAGCCTTGAGAAATCATAAGGGCATCGTGGCCCGTGTAGTCGTCTGCCCCCGCGCCTCCGATAGTTGTCTCTGCGGCAATCACTGCTGGCACTGAAATATCGAGGATAACTATCTTGTCTACATCTGTTCCAGAATCGCACGTAAGGTAAGCGTAGTCGCCCTGCATGACAACGTGTTTGAGCCCGTCCTGAGTGTATGTATCTTCCAGGGACACTGAGGTTGGATCTGCTACGTCATAAAGAGCCATCCCTCCAGCAGATAGAAAATCAAATTCTTCAAGGTAGGCAGCTCGCGGGCCAGAATCATTGTTGTAAAATCTAATCCTGGCTTTTGTTACAACCCCGGCAGTAAACGTTTTCTCTTCCCATTGATCTTCCGTCCAAGCTCCTTGATAAACATCCACCCATGCTCCACCTCGATAGACATCTATATCAATCAATGTTATATTATCTACTGGATAGTCTATATAGAAACGAATACCATCGCACAACGCCGAAGCAATGTTTAGTTCTAGGTATGTAGACCAATCATTTGCAGGAACACTCGTAGACGTATTAGTGCTAAGATTGCCATCATACGCATTGGGCTCAGTTGACCATGTGCTGCCTGGATCAGAGAATCCTGTCGGGCTAACCCATTCGCCGCCTAATAGGGTTACGGCCAGCAAGTCATTAGCAACGTCTGCGTACTGCAGCGCGAATGCTGCAACTGCGATGAGGTCTTGATGAAGTGCTGTGCTCGGTGTCGTGATGTCGATAACTTCGATCCATCCGCCCTCTGTGCTGTCATCGCAGCACGCATAGACAATCCAGTCGCGCACCGCTAGAGCTGAAAGAACACCTGTCGCGTGCCACATTGTATAAACTTCAATTTCCACTGGCGCAGTCGGATCTGAAATGTCGTAGATGGAGAGGAACTGATCACCATGCCCGCAGATGAGATAGTCGCCATAGATCTTGAAAGGCAACGTTCGATCATTGCCTGTGTCGGCCACTGTTCCTTTGAGGGCTGGAACGCCTGGATTCGACACGTCCCACAGTTCGATAACCTCGTCTCCGCCACTTGTTCTCTGGATGGCCATTAGGTCTCCAGAGGCATCGCAGTAGGCTTTCGGGGCAGCTCCGGGGGTACCTGTCCCAAACTCAGCTACTGCAAACGATGTGCCGCTGGTCTTTGCCATTCCTGAGACGATTAAGCTGCGATTGGAAAGGGGCAACGTCACCTTGTCGCTGTATAAGCTCTTCGCTGCGCCCTGGCCCTTCATCGACCTCGATCCGTAATAGGCGTCAGATGACTCTACCCATTCTGCATCTTTCGTCCATTCATCTGGAGTCCCGTCTGCATTGCTGTCAAGCTCGAAGAACGGATTTGGCACAAGGTTCGCGAGAATTTGGTCTGGTATTACTGCCGCCGCCAACACCTCTTCCCACGCGGCACCGGAATAAGTATATAGCTTATTATCATCGTTTGTGTCTACCCAAAAGTCACCCTCAGCCATGCCGGCTCCGGGTTCTGCGTCCTGATAGAACGTAGTAATCTTCCCGTCTGCTGTGGCCTGGGCTGTATATGAAGTGAGATACACAAGCCCGATCGCGCTAGTGGGAGCAGCTCTCCAATCCAATGCCCCTTGCGATCCTCCAGCGGCATCTTCATAGCGGTAGATGCAAGTCGTATCAAGCGGCGTCGCGCCGTCTGTGTCAATCCAGATGTCACCGAATACCATAGCAGCCCCAGGTTCAGCATCCTGGTAGAAGCCGACTATCTCGCCATCAGCTATCGCTAGTGCTGTTGCTGCAGCCGCCAGTGCCTGAAGCGCATCAACGTTACTTGCCGCTACCCATGCAGCGCCTGAATAGACGTATGTTTTGTTGCTGTCGTTTGTGTCTACCCACCAGTCGCCTTCGCTTTCTCCCTCTCCTGATGGTTCAGCGTCTTGGTAGAACGTTGTCACCTTGCCATCTGCTGTAGATTGCGCTGAGGCCGCATTTAAGTAGACCAATCCAATTGCGCTTGTTGGTTCATTAACCCAAGACATCGCGCCTAGAGTATAACCACCGGTTGCGTTTTGATACCTGAAGATGCACGTTGTATCCAAAGGATCAGCTAAATTAGTGTCTATCCAAATATCGCCATACACCATTCCGGCCCCAGGCTCCGCGTCTTGGTAGAACCCAACTATCTTGCCGTCTGCTGTTGATTGGGCTTGGGCTGCAGCCGCCAGTGCATTGGTTATCCCAGTGTCCCTAATTAGAACCCATTCTCCTGCTGTAATTTCATCTGCTCCGACAATGGCCGCTCGGTACATCTTGTTTTCGTCGTCTGTGTCTATCCAGAGATCGCCAGCACCTCTCGATGTCGGGATTGCATCCTGATAGAAGACAGCAACAGCATAGCCTGGAGTTGCATCGCACTCGGCAGACGCAGCAGATTCATTGTCAAACGTGTCTAAAGCCGTCACCTTGAAATAATGCTGGACAGTACACGGGAACGGAGTTTCAGTAGCTGGAGAAGTTATGATCCCATCGTATGTTCCTGCATTGGTGATGTCGATGCTTGAAGAGGTCGAATAGTAGATGGCAAACTCACGGAAGTTTGTCAAAGATGTGCCGTCAACCCTAGTTGTCGGCTCTGTAAGCGTCAGGACTACCGAGCTAATCTCAGCGGCCACAGATGCTGTCGGAGCAGACGGAGCTATCGATCCACTCGCGACGACGACTGACCCTGGCTCGCTAGGATCAGACACTCCGGTCTTTGCAATGTCCATCACTTTCTTGTCTATTTGTGCCCAGTCTTGCAGTGTGAGGCTCATAGTTCTTTCACCTCTTTCCGTATGGTGATCGATGTTATGCTTGTGTCGGCTCCAGCGCCAGAATTATTCTTCACTTTCGTCTTGATGTATTTTGGCAGTGGCCTAATCTCGTCGCTATAAGGCCAATGCAGTGTGACTGTATTTCCAGCGGATCTTGGGAGCGTCCAAGTTTTCCACGCAGTTGTATCGTACTCATCGTTATCATTCTCTGTGGACGCAAAGACAGAAACAGTAGGATCGGCATCAACAGAGGCCTCGAATGTCATTTCAACATGCAAAGACATGCTTGTCACCCTAGACAGGTCAGTATGCTCTGAGCAGTCCGTGAGTGCAGTCTCAGCGCCCGCTAATAGGGTCGCGTGTGTCAGGATCGTAACGACAGTAGGGGTTCCAGTCGTAAGAATCTGTAGGATAGCTCCGTATACAGTGCCATCTGCATTGGTGGCATAAGCCCTGACTTGATAGTAAGACCCAGGGTGCAGATCTGATAGGGTGTCTGTGTACGGGCCAGATATGAATGATCCATCGGCGTAGGCTGTTCTATCTGTTATTGTTGGGGTGCCTGCCGACCCTTCGATATAGCAGAATCCTAGCCTTGTTGCGACGGCACCACCCTCGGCAGTGAGGCTCCCCCTCATCACAGCGCTAACGTCTGTAATCTCGGTAGCCGCCTTTGTCGTGACTGAAAGGCCATCAACATTTGGCGCTGCGCCATACATCTTTGAGCCGTATAGACTTCCGCCGTAAATGGTATTCTCCTATTCTACAATCCAACGCTATATGGCTAGAGGAACCTTCTTGACAGTGATAGACGTGATGTCTTCGTCGCCAGCAGCAGCAGAGTTGTTCTTCACAAGAACCTTGATGTACTTCGGCAATGGCTTGATCTCGTCATCCTCAGGCCAATGCAATGTCACCGTTGAAGACACCGTTCGTGGGAATGTCCATGTCTTCCATGCAGTTGTGTCATACTCGGCATTGTCAGCAGAATCTGACGCATAGATCGAAACAGTAGGGTCTGTGCCAACATCTGCATCAAATGTCATTTGAACACGTAGCGTGAAGGCAATGACGCGAGACAGATCTGTATGCTCATCACAGTCAGTTAGCGCAGTCTCGACCCCTTTGGCCAATGTTGCGTGTGTCAGAATCGTTTCAACAGTCTTGTCCACATCAACCTCCTGTGTGGCTCCAATCATAAACGTAGCATTCGGCCTTGGCTGTTTGCCCAGAAGGCAACCCTTGTAGAATCAGCTTTGGGTCAGCCGTATATTCAATCCGCACTTTGTTCTCTCCAGCAATCCACCACTTCCACATGTATCCGCCTCGGTCCCATACTTCGACATCGGAAACCTGGAACATCGTTATTGTGCTCTCTTTGCCAGTTGAAGCGTCCAGCCCTGTGTATGAACGTCCTGTACAGTTCACCGGCCTTGGAGGCCTCAATCCGTCGCCCTGGATGGTAGCTAGTAGCTGTTCGTTAGCAATCTCTGAAGAACGACCGTCTCTTGCGAGCCACCTCTTGTTCTGCCCGATAACCCTGCCTACCGTGCCTGTGATAGTCGTTGTGCCAAGCCAGTTGTCAGTATCGAAGCTCCAGTCAACGCTCATAACGCCTACCAGCACTGTGTAATCGTTCCCGACGAAGCTGATAAGGTCATGCGCTTCAATTCCAGGATGGACGTATGGAAGTTCGATCTCTATGTCTGGGGCAGGCTCTTTCATGTCCCACAGCATATTGTCTCCAAGAGTCTTAGCCTCAGAGAACGTGTCGATCATCGAGTGCCTAGCTCCGACACCCTTTGTGACGTACCACATCGTATTGTGTAGCCGCCCTCCACTGCCGTCAGGGATGCCATACTTCAACCTTGCTTCCTCATCAGCAACGTGATAGGACTGGACTGTTCCAACGGTGCGCAGCCGGTAACGGATTACAACCTCTGTCCTTACCGAAGACTCGTCGAGATCTACCTTCCGATGATTGAATTCACCGTCGCATATCCAGTCAGGCGTCGTGTTCGTCCTGTCTGGGTCGTAAACTGTCGGCTTGAACTCAGACATTCCAGCATCCCACCTGATTCTGTATGTGTACCCAGTAGGCTCTAGCAATGTCTTCTGTGCTTCCCATAAGTTTGTTTGGCCCGTCTTGTATTCCTCAACATGGAATCCAGGTGCGTCCTTTTCAACGATCGTCTGGGTCATCTTGTGGTCTGCAAACATCTGCTCCATGATGGAAACAGCGTCAGCGTCCTTGTAAATCAGTTCATCGTAGTAATGGAGTTCCTTGTACGGAAATGAGATGTCAACAGGCTTCACAGAGATCATGTCGTCGCCCTCTACATCTGTGTCAACACTTACGGTCCCCTTGCCGATTCTCCCTCTGTAGACCTCATACCAGTTCATGCCATCATTCTTCGTAACCTCAATCGTGATCTCGTGAGATCTTGCCAAGAGAGGATTGTAGACACCACTAACCTTGTTGAGGTCGGAATCTTCATCCAGCGGGTCGAGGTTCACATTGGGAGTCACATCCACGTAAGCATTGGCATGATTCTTGATCTGGATGGTTACAGAGCATGAGTCTGATTCCACGTCATCGTGATACGAGATGCTGTGGATGCGGTCACTGATGTTGCGATAGGTGCCGCTGCTATCTATCACGATGACCTTCGGCGTGATCTTCGACTTGTCAGCAGCATTCACCATTGTTCTCATTAGTTCACCCTCTCCCAGCGTCGACCGTTCGAAGACCCTGTCATCAGCTTCTCCTGATGTCTCTTCTCTCTTGTCACTACCTTCGCAAGGGTACGGCCATCGGCAATGAGGTTCACATGGGTCACAATCTCGATAGGCTTATCCGACCCTGTGTTTGTCGGCAACGTGGATACCCTCGCAGGGGCCAGGATCTCATCTTGATGTCCGAATACCAGGCCGTCAGTGAGTAGCTTGCCTCCATATCGAAGGCCAGGTACTGAGAATCCAGGCCAGGTTGGAATTCCTCCAACGCCAGCAGACCCAGACCCGAGCTTTGATTTCAGACCTGCTTTGGATGATGTGCTCCCAAGCATCATGGCAAATTGCATCTCAGACATACCAGCACCCGTCCATCCACCAGCTATGGCATTGGCGACACCGCTCCCGATACCAAAGGACGAGAGCATTTTATAGATGTCTAATCCACTGAACGGCCCTGTCGTATATTTAGTGCCACTCCACGTTCCTGTAGTCGTTGGCACGTCAGGAGTAGCAGGCGCTGGAGACGTTGGCTTACTCACAGAAGGTGTGCTAGGCGTGCTGGCTGTGGGAGTGCTTGCAGTTGCAGCGGCTGGTGTGTCCTTCTTGTCTTCCTTCTTGTCGCCCAAAAGCGATGGAGGCTCCCATGTGTCTCTCTTCCCTGGGGCAAACGGATGCTTGATAAACTCTATCAGGTTGTGGATTGCAACTCCAAGACACTTGAATGGGTATAGAACAATGTTTATAGCGACCGCGAGGATGTCGAAAATGATCGATAGGTTCGTCATCGCTATTTCAAATCCCTTCAATATGAGCCACATTGCTCCGCCAAGGAGCTTCCATATAGGGTCGAGAGCAACAAGAAGGTTACCCAATGATTCTATCAGTCCTTCGAATGACGGGCCCAGCATGTCTTTCACATTTGTCCACAATGAATCAAGCCCAAGTCCCATTGAGATCTTTAGCTTGTCCCACAGCGAGACAGACTCTGACTCCCACAGGAGTTTGATAGCCTCTCCTGTCTCTCCGATCTTATGTAGGAAGCCAACTTGAGCCAGGTCTATCATCCCTACGATGTCTATCCCGAAGTCTTCAATAACGCCAAGGATGTAGTCCATCACCGCAGGCCACTTGTCTTCCAGCATGGGCAGTATGTCGTCTAGGGCGTCAGTAACCTTCGTGATAACCTCAGAGATAGCGTCCCAGAAGTCTCCTTCAATGAAGTCCCAGACTTTTGTTTCGAAGAATGTGATTATCTCACCGAGCTTCTCATAGAGCCAAGTACCTGTCTCTCCAATCTTCGTGAACACATCGCCCTCTACGAACGGACCAATCTGTTCAGTCCACATCTTGCCGAACCCAATGGCAAAAACAGACATGTCTGGGATGAGAGTTTCTGTGATCCAGTCTGACAAGCTAGTTAATCCTACTAGTAATGTGTTGATCGCGGGGGACACGCCTTCGCTCAATGCAGCCGCAAATTCTGGCAGTGCGTCTCCAATCCTGCCAAGAGACTCAGCAAACAACTCGATGTTTGGCATCGTTGCTATCAGTGTGTCGACGATGAATGTAAGCCCTCCGAGGACAGCCCCGAACGCAAAGTCTAGTAGGCCACTAATCGTCCCGGCTAGATGCTCCTGAAGGACTGGCAACAAGTCAGTCTGAATATGCTCGCCTATCGTCAACAGGCTCTCACCGAACTTCTTCAGCGACGGTAGCAGGCCTTCCATGATGACAGGGCCAAGCTCTTTCCAAACCTCTCCCATAATATCGAAGAATGCTGTGAACGGTACGATGGCGTCTTGAATGGCCTCTCCGAACTCCTCTAGTAGGTCTGTAACCCACTGAGGTCCATCACTTGTATCTGAATCGCCTCTTAGGTCTCCGGGCTCTCCTGGCGTTGCTGCTTTCCATTCTTCAGCCCCGACCTTGTACCCTGTCGGAACATTCAGGTCTGAAAAATCATCGATCGTCTCTTCGACGGTCTTGTTGAGCATGTCGAACACTCCGATAATCGGTAACAGGAATCCAAGCAGTGAGTTAAATACATTGGAAATCAGTCCTGAATACGATGATTGGAGGTCTTGATATGTTTTCGTGCTAGTGATCAGGGACTTGAGACTGCCTACAACGTTCTTCACAGAGTTTATCAGACCTGAGAATGAGTCTTGCAGAACTGGCAACACGAAGTCGCCAAGTTTCTTCATGGCATCAGTGACCATCTTGATAGCTTCGTCTGCCAATGTCTTCATCTGGCTTACGACCTCTGACACGATGGCAACGCCACCACTTACAGCAGCCAGCGCGTTGGAATCCATGAAGGCATTCATGCCCTGCCCGAGAAGGTCCATCCCGCCACCAACATCGCCACTGAAGATCTGCTTGAGTCCCTCACCCATCATCTTGATCGCGTCTTGCCATGATGGTATTTTCTCGTCATCTGGAGTAAGTTTCGGATCTTTTGTTTCGTCTTCTGGCTCTGGCCACACGAAATCTAGGCCAGCAAATGCGTCCTTGATAGCCAAGCTGATGGCATCACATAACGCCTGCGTGTCGATCGGCTCGTAAGTGTCCAGTGTCGGCACTGCGGTCATAGGTAGCGCTGCTACCCCTGCTGCCGCTGTAGACACCTCAAGTGATGTAGCCAGCTTGTCTAGCTTGTCCTCAATGGTTGTCGCACCCTCTCCACCCGCTGGACCTAGAAGAGATTCAAGATTTGGAGTTGTCGTTCCGTAGTCGAGGATGTCCTGCATTGGTATATCAAGCTGTGTGCCAGTTGCTATTGTTCTCCCAAAGGCAGTTAATGAGGCATCTATCATTGATGTTGTTTTCTGTACCGAAACAACGAAGCTCATTGCGACTTTGAGCATTCTGTCTACGACAGCGGCCATCTTCTCAGCCATGCTGCTCTCAATTTGGGTAAACCCTCCCATTGAGATATTGGTAGGGAATGGACCGGCAGCGGCATTGTCTCCACCAAACGACTGCATAATCTGCGGGAGTTGGGCAAGAGGAATGATTGCTTCTGGGCCAGCCTCGCCAATCATTGCGAACGTCGCGCCTGTTGTGATTCCGCCCTCTGCCATTACTGGGAAGTCTGACTTGACAACACCGAGTCTCTGGAAGAACGTCATCATCTTGCCGATAATTGCGGCCATACCTTCCGGCAACAACTCGTTGGCAAGCTCGTTGATCGTGTTGGCATGTTTGTCCAGTGCGTCAGTAAACCCCTGCAGGTGTATCGGAACCCCAGAAAGCTCTGACTCGAACTCTGCTAGAGCAGTAGAAGCTGCAATGTTCTGTAGGCCCATCCGTGCCATTGCCTCTGTCTGTTCTGTGATCTTGCCAGTTAGCTCATTGACCTTCTCTGAGACAAGAACGACATCTTGTTCGGCAAGTTCCTGTAGGGTTCTAGCCAACTCTCTTGGACCGTCAAGCAAGCTCGCAGTTGTGAACTTGTCTAGCTCTGCCTGTAGGCCAGTGCCTTCGCCTTCGAACATACTCACTATGCGCACTCTCGCGCCTTGAAGTGACGCTACTAGCTCCGGCATCGTCTTGTTGATCTCGATCATGCCGTCAATCATCGACAGAAGTTGAGATCGCGCACCTGTCATCATGCCGAGCAAATCGCCCGCGTCTATCCCAAGAGGAGCAGCAATCGCAGCTAGTTCTTGGAATCGCGCCGTGAGGCCGTTTAGTTCAGCAGCCGCGCCCTCGAAGTCGCCAGTTCTCATACCCCGTATAATTGGGTCGAGGAATTGAGACCTAAACGCCTCTTGCTCTGCCCTGTAGCTATCAGCAGCCATCTGTTCAGCTTCGCGTTGGGCTTTGTCAGCAGCATTCTTGTGCTCTGTGGCCAGCCGCTTGTTTTCACTGATCACTTCTTCTATCGACATCCCGAATTCTGGGACAGTGTCTACGGCAAGTGCGTGCATCGCTCTCGCAAAGTCCTGCGTCTCCGCCGACCACTCAGACCCAGGACCAAAGATCTTCTCAAGGTTCGTAGTGAAGGATTCTACAGTGCTGGCGCCTGACATCATTGCAGACACTACAGCAGCGGCATCACCCATATTTGTCGAGCTTAGAAGCTGTTGCTCAAGTCCTTCGAATAGTGTCTGGATTTTAGACCCAGCACCGGCAGCAAGAGCAACGTTGTTAAGGGCAGTTGCGAACATATCCAGTTTGCCGGATGCACTATCCAGTCCTGCAATAACGTCGTCAAGCTCGTCTGCCGCAGCCCTAACTGAAGCAGCATAGTCCATTTGGAGGGCTTCAGCATCATCTGCCTCTGTCGATAGCTTTTCAGCAGCGGCTCTTAGCTCTTCAAGTTTCGTGGTCGACTGTTCTAGTGTTAAGTCGCCTGACTTCAACTCTTCGAACAGTTCGTAGAAGTCCTCTTTAGTATTTGCAATTTGGGTGGCAACAGACTGAGGAAGAAAGTCTTCCAACGGGATTCCAAGTTCCTCTCTAAACTTGTTCATAAAAAATGTGACTGCGTCTGCGGATTCAAGGCTCATAGCCTCTCCGAGTTCTTCGTAATACTCTTGCGCTATATCAGGAATCATTTTGAAGAACGATGCAATCCGTTCCTCGTTGCCCATCCCGTCTGTGAACTCAGCAAACGCCTCTAATACTTTCTTGAACTTCTTGGCAACAGAGTCTGCAGCAGCGGCATCTCCTTCTGGAATATCATTAAACGCGTCAAGTGCGCCTGTTAGCATGTTGGCATACTGAGAAAGCTGTTCTTCAGTCTTGCTCATGTCAACATCTTTTGCCCAGTCTGATATAACGTCGAGCATGTACTCTCCGAAGGCAGGTAACTCGAATTCGTCTAGCTCTTCCTTTGCCTTTTTTGCAGCATCCTCTAGCCCATCTATAATCTCTTTTGGAAGATTTTCTCTAACAGCGGCAGACAGATCTGCCACAGCGCCAGCCGCCTTGTCAGCCAATGACTGTTTCCATGCTTCTCCCAGAGCTTCGACATCATCTGCAGGGAACACTAATCCTGTCGCACCGGCAAGTGTTGATACTCCCCTATACTTCCCTTGAAGGGACGCAGTTGTCTCTCCGCCCCATGACCCGACGACATCGTAAAGCTCTCTGAATATCGCCTGTGCTGCATTTCTTCCCTGTTCTCCTGCGGCCTGCAACTGCTCAGACGCCTCGTATATGAGATCTGCTACTGATTTATCAGTTTCTGACGAAACATTAGCAGGAAGATTTAGATAGCCAGCCTGCTCTCTTGCTACGTCTTTCAGGTCGCTGTAATCTCCAGATTCCTTCTTGATGATGTGGTAGATAACTAGTGAGGCAGTTATTGCTGTACCGATGGCAACGCCAATTCCCGCGCCAGCCGCCGCTCCCAAGGCTTTGCCTAGAATCATCCTCCCGAAGACAGCCCCTCCAATCATAGGCCCTAGAGCCATCTCCAACGATGCTTTGAGTGCGCCTTTAACCTCTTCACCGCCAATTACCTGGCCCATCACCAGTTCGAGATCGAATACCGCTTTTAATGTAAGGGCAATTGCCCCAAGGCCAGCAGCACCTAATCCAAGTGCCTTTAGTTTTGACATTTGCCCGATGCTCGATAATGCACCGCCAACTGCGGTCCCGGCTGTCGGAGCAAATGCCATATTAATGCCACCGGCGGCTGCAGCAGCCATCCCTCCGGCAGTTGAGCCTCCAAGAGTGGAGGCAATGTTGCTAGAGACACCAGCAGCAACCCCAGCTTTCAAGATCATCGCAGACATAGCCTTATTAAGGACCATATACGCCTTGGCTAGGCCGACTATCCCTGCCGTCCATACCCCTATTGTCACTGTATATCTAAGAAGTTTGTCTCCACCAATGACGTTCAACCCTTCTGCCAGCAAACCAATAGGCCTGAGGAGCGCCAGAACACCATCTAGGAACCCTGCCATAGCTGGTGTAACTAGCTTGCCGAGCGTGATGCCAACGTCGTTCAACCTCGTCTTCAGGATTTCAAGTTGGTACGCCCATGATCCAGTCTGCTTGAAGAACGCAGCATCAGCGGCACCGCCAGCATCTGACATACGCTGCAGGTCTTTCGCAAACTCACCGGCAGCAGTGGTGGCAAGAGGAAGGACAGCGGTGACAGCTCTGACGTTTGTGAACATCTTGTCAAGCGCGACACCATTCTGCTCTGCCCACACCTTGATCTTTCCAAGAGAGTCGGCAAACCCGTAGGCCTTGACCATCGCTCCACCAGAAGTAAATCCAATATCGTTAATTGCCCTCTCAAGTTCCTTGGTGGGTTGTAGCATTTTCATGAGGGTCTGACGTAGCGACGTGACTGCCCAATCTGTTGCAATTCCCTGTCTAGTAAGGGTTGCGATGGCGGCTGTCATTTCTTCGACAGAGGCACCGATCGGAGCTGCAACTCCTGCGAGGCGACCAAACTGGGATGCTAGTTCACCGTATGTCGTCTTTCCAAAACGCACTGCAGTAAAGAGAAGGTCATTAACATGAGCAATCTCTTCAGCTTCCATCCTATAGGCATTTAGAACAGTAGTACCCATATTGGCTGCGGTGAATACGTCAGTGAGTCCAGCGGCAGCGCCACGGGCAGATGACTCTAGGATCTTCATGGCGTCAGCACCGTAGAAGGTGGCCGAGTAGATCTGATACATGGCCTTAGCGGCCTCGGAACTTGTGACGTTGTATTGCCATGCTAGGGCACGGAGTTCACTCGAAAGAGCAGCAACCTGTTCTGAAGTTTGGTCTGTCAGCGTCCAGACGTTGTGCATGTCTCGATCGAAGTCAACAAACGCCTTGTGAACAGTCATAACTGCCTGTTTGACAGCATAGAGGCCGACGCCGACACCAGCCAACTTAGAAATGGTTTTTGTGATACCGCCAATAGACGCATTGGTGGACTTTGCAATACCACTTAAATCGGACGCCATATTTCCCTTGTTGAAAACAAGGTTTACTATAGCTGTCCCTAGAACCGCGCCTTCTCCCATGTCATCTCTCCGGGGGTATCAGTCCCTTTGCCACACACTGCTCTTGCAGCCATTCAAAGGTCTCGTCACTGTCCGTCATGATATTAGGAGATGCTTTCACAACTGCCTTCATACCATCGTTGTCGATCATCCCCGGTAGGGTATTTGCACGTTCAAGTCTAAAGTTCGCGTCCAGGCCTCTCACAAGAAAGGCAAACTGGGTGTCATCAAGTTCAAAAACAGTTTCAAGGTCATATTGGGGATAAGCCTTCAGTATTATTGGAATATATTCTTCGTAATTTACTTCCCTTTTGTATCTGAGTTCTTCGTCGACCCCGCCACGTTTCCCGAACCACTGGCTTGCGCCAAATCCTTTAGGTTCGCTGCTAGTTCTTCTGTGTCAGTTCCGTCAGGAATGTCAGCAAGGCCGAGAGCCCACAAGAACATCGTTTCGAGATGCTCTGGAGAGGCATCGAAGATCACGCGGACGAAGTCTTCACTGAACTCAATCTCTTCTTCCTTCTTGCTATCGCCCTTCCCGGTCGTTTTGGTCTCAGACTCGCCGTAGTATTGCTGTAGGGCACTCCAGACGGCAAAGATCTGGTCGTCCTTCGTGAACCCACCAAACATCGCTTCGGCATAAGGATTGAACTTGGAGACCATCCTCACCTGGAACTCTGTCGTCCACATACGGGCTTCCTGTTCGTCCTTGAACTTATCAGGGGCCTGCATCTCTCGAAGGTCTTTAAGCACCTCTGCTCCGCACTCAGCCATCTTCATCGACGATGAGTTCTTCAGCATCGACAGACTGAATCCAGCCCATTCCTTTCCTTCTTTCGCCAACATACGTCGTTCAAATTTCGCTTGCCCTGAAAGCCCGAGGCGGGGGCAGACAATGTCTACCCCCTTCCCCTGGAGTTCAAAAGCAAACGTTCTGTTGTGAGTTTCTTTAGATGCAAGTTCAAAGGCATGTAGCAGGCTCGATTTTTTACCCATGTTCAGTCTCCTAGATGTGTGCGTATCCGATCAGGCCGTTTGCAACGATCGTTACCGATCCTTTCTGTAGTTCGCCAACAGGCGCGGCCCATTCAATCCCGCTGACTTTTCCAAGGAATTCAAACCTATCTGATGTATTTGTTGCTTTCTGAGTCCACAAGACGACGTATAGCTCGTCTTCCGTACTCTGCTCGTGAGCCATCGATTCCTCTTGAACCCAGAACGACGGGAACGTAAGAGCGCCTTGCTTTATCAAGACGGCCACATAGGATCTCCACCCAGCAGTCCCAGCACTTGCGAACGTAGTGGACTCTTCGTAATCGTGCCCGATCGGCATAGCTACTTGGCCAAATGCGCCAGCAACTTGCTCGATGACGGCAAGATGAACGTTGTCGATGTTCAGAACTTGAGCAGCAGAACCAGGAGAGTAGACCTCAACCTTGATGTCCACCGTGTTCTCTAAGGCGTCAATGGCGACACTGAAGTAGCCATCGGCCCCGTATAGGGTCACGCCGTCATCGTAGAACGGATGTGCCGATAGCATCGTCACAGAGCCGTCGTAGGTTGTCGCTGTGATAGTAGCAATCTCTATCGTGGCATCTGCGCCTGACAAGCTGGCTGTTGTAGCCTGACCAGCCGCAACTGAGTAACCGCTTGTTCCAGTAGCAACGAGTTCAACCGTGTCGATTACCCCGCCAGTTTCAGCGGTCACCTTAACGGTCGCATCGCCAGATCCTGTTGTGATGGTAAGAACTTCATCGACAACATATCCTGTCCCGGCTGCTGTAGGAACTGCCTCCACAGTAGCCACG
>Ga0208647_1000311_pt1 | contig 15891 bp, 23 predicted proteins | sample AntAceMetag02UKA_FD_184765 | JGI IMG/M metagenome (GOLD analysis project Ga0208647, IMG submission 184765) | Saline lake microbial communities from Ace Lake, Antarctica - Antarctic Ace Lake Metagenome 02UKA (SPAdes) (version 2) | ecosystem: Environmental > Aquatic > Non-marine Saline and... | reverse complement strand
CTTTTTTCCCTTAAAATCTCTATTTGATTCCAAAATTCCTCTAATGATTTAAATAAATTTATGGTTTCAATCTACCACCCCTATCCGTACCATAATCGCCAACCATCCTCGTCCGATCCTCTACCCTGCGGCATACCTTTGCAAGCTTGGCTGTCTCTTCAGGCGAAATTGACCTTTACACATTGCAACGGTTGACCACGCATAAGACCTTTTCCCAGCTTCAAAGATATGCTCATTTGGCAGATAAACGGGTTAAGCAAGGTGGGGATGCTGCAGGTAATGCAATTGAAAATGCCATGAAAAAGAAAGAATCAAATGTTGTAAATATGGAAAAATAGAGGTGAAGATAAATTGGAGGTCACAATTTGTGACCTTAAAAAGCATTATCAATCTTGAGGTGAAATTTTGGCACCTCAAGATCAGGAGACAAAATGTCTGAAAACAACTTGGTTACAATAGAACAGATTACAGCAAAAATTCATTTCATCCGTGGTTCAAAAGTGATGCTTGATAGAGATCTTGCCTCTCTTTATGGTGTTGAAACAAAAGTTTTAAAAAGAAACGTCCGGCGAAATATTGAACGCTTCCCTGATGACTTCATGTTCGAACTTACAAAAAATGAATTTCAGAACTTGAGGTCACAAATTGGCACCTCAAGTTGGGGCGGCATAAGGTATGCACCCATGGCCTTTACCGAACAAGGCGTAGCAATGCTATCTGGGGTATTAAACAGCGAACGAGCCATCCAGGTCAATATTCAAATCATGCGGACATTTACAAAAGTCAGGCACATGATTGCAGGCCATGAAGAATTGAGAAAGGCCGTTGAAGAATTGAAGCAACAGACGGATGAACGATTTGAAGTAGTGTTCTCTGTTTTGGATAAGCTTATTGCCGATGACCAAGACTCTAAAACGAAGATAGGATTTTAAATACTTCCCTGGGATAGATCCGAAGTCGCTCTTCGGATTGAATGGGTGGTTCCCCTGGACCACCTTTCCCGGAAATTTATAAACCAGGGAGTCACAACAGGGACTAAATCAATGGAGATAGAATATTGGTTGAAAAAAGAAAAATGGAACGTTTACGAGGGGTTGTTACTCCTTGCCAACTTTAATCCAAACAGAACAAATGTTGTGTTTGGTGCTTTTAAACAGAGCAAGTCTATTGATTCACGTTGTGCAAATGTGAAAGAAGGTGTTTTGCTTGATAAGCACCTTGAGGATAGCATGAAAGACTGCCGGGACCAGCTTGAAAATTCTAAGAAAGGCTATGCAAGGCTTGATCCACCAGAACATATAAAAATAATGAAAGCACTGTTTGTTTATTTCGACCATCAAAATATTTTGAGTGAACTTTATAGATCATGGTTACAAAATATGGGGAATATTTTTATCGAAGATGATCTTCATCCTGTAAAATTTTATATAGATTGGGTTAAAGATCAAAATCATGTTAGCAAGGTGTCATGGTGGAATGATGACCTATGCAAAAAATATTTAGTTGGCAATAAGGATGAAATCAGCATATCAAAAGATGAAAATTTGAAATGGAACGATATAACTGTTACCTTTATAAATGAAAATGAAATTCACGTCCAATTCAAACATGAAAATGTTACTCGCCATTATAATAATGTGGGTTTTGGTGATCATAGAGGGGGAGGACATGGGAAAAATCCTATTCAAGCATGGCTTACTCTCTTTGAAATGTCAAAGAGGGGTGGGGCAATTTCATGGGAATTTACTACAAGAAAAAAAATTGAAAAAATCGCACAAAAGATAAGAAAAAAGTTCCGGGCTCTTTTCCCAGGAATAGATCTAAGTACTGATCCAGTTCCAATAGCTTCATCTAATAACGTATATAAAACCACTTTCCTGTTAAAACCACCCTCCGAATAATTTTTGCCGAAATGTTTAAAAATTTCTTTTAAAATATTTAAAATTTTATTCCATTTAAAATCAGTTGGTTGCATGATAGTTAACTTTTTTTTCGGTTCCTTTGCCGAAATTTCGCAAGAGGAAAACATAAGCCAGTAATTTTAGGCAAACAACCAAAAGAAAAAGGAGTTCAAACCATGTCTGAGAAAACCCCAGGATATTTTGGAATAGGAATAAGGTTACTTTCGACCAAAGAAGCTGCCACATATTTAGGGTTAAAGATTCAAACCCTATATAATTGGAGGCACGCTCGTAAAGGCCCTGATTATGTAATGATTGGTGGTGCTCCCCGTTATGAAGTTGACACCCTTGAACAATTTATTGTGTCCAACCGTGTGAAGCTAAGCGCATAATTGGGGGAAGCTATGTATAAAACCATAGACGCTTTAAAATCAGAAATTAGCTCCCATGGGATGGTGCCACCAGAGCATTTTGAACCCGGGAAAATAGAAAGATTTTCAGATGGTAATGGTAAAAATAAAAACGGTTACTGTGTTCTGTATGTCAACCCTGATGGATCGGCTGGGGCAGCCATTGGGAATTGGAAAGATATCAATCAAACGTGGTTTTATACTCCTGTAATGCGCACATACCATCCGGCACGTCCCTATAGTTCATCGTTTTGTGAGCATGATAATTACAGGGCTTTGATTCTTTCAAGCGCCTTCCGGAAAAATTGCAGTGTGCGCAAAATCTCAAGCCCTCTGCTCTGGGTATTGTAATCCATGTCATTATTTGAGCCTCTTTGCGGGTTGTGTTTCACAATATTTTATTACCGGGAACTTTCACCGGTAAATGTTATCGCCCCTCACTATTTTTTATCTGCCATGTTCTTGTTATAAAAAATTTGATCCCTTAATTTTTTAGGGTCCACTTCCATAACGCTGCAAATCCAAAGAAAAGAACAGGCAGAATCCCTTTTGTCATTCTCAATCCAAAAAGTAGCTGAACGTATAGCGTCATTGACTTCATTCTTTTTTGTCACTGACATCCTGTTTGTTATCTTTTTGTTGAGATCCAGTATAGCCCGCTCCAATACCGCCGCCCAAAGTGTTTTAAATTCCCGCATCAATTTCCCCCTGTGATCAAATTCCACGCCCACACCGTCCACACACCGGCCACCAATAGCCAATCACAGGCACATAACACATAAAATTCCATGGAGAAGGCACCCACCAGGCACACGCTGATCCTAAGCATGTTGCGGCATGAGAAAGCATGGGGTCATTACCAGGCCAAGGGTTCAGGGTAGTCCGGTTATAGGCGTTCCCAACAATTTCAATAGAGTCACCAGAACCTTTTTTTTGTAAGGCCACCCGGCTCATTGGGCACCATTTATCGATAACGTTTTCTTCTCTCATATCTGCCTTTATTACAAAAATGTAATATTATATCAAAATGTATGTTAATGTAAACAAGATAAGTCTACATTCTAAGCCAATTAAACAAACTCATATTTACATAATTTTAGGCGTTTTCACAACCAACCCTATACACCCACACCAACCAACTCTTAAAAACTCACTCAGCATAGCTTTTTCTTCGTTTTAGTTGGTTTAAAATCAATGCAAATCACCTAACCTTCCTAAATTTTATTTTTAATCATTCAATTTTCTTCACAATAGAATTTGCAATTCCACTTAATTCTTTTGCCTCCACCCGGTCACTGTGATCCAAATCACAAACAAGGGCTTTTGCGGAGTCTACTTCGCTGGAATAATCCAAATAGGCATCAATAAAATTTTTGGGAAACCATTTCATATCATCCAGGACCATCGTTCCAAGCCGATGGAAAGACCATTGGTTCCGCATCAAATAATCTGTGATGTGATCTTTAAAAGTGTGCGTATAGCTATTGTAAGGGGTCCAATTCCTATAAAAATATTTCAATACAATATCACATTGCTGCCTGGCAATAACTTTCGTACTGACTATTTCCCCCTGAAGTCCACGGATTGCATCTATGAATTCTTTTGTTGTTGGGACTGCCGGAAATTTTTCTGTCCTATTTTTAAGAAGCCATGTACCAGCCTGTGTGATCTGCTCTGTTGAATACTCCTGCATGGCTCTGAATCGCATTCTTACGCCGTTCTCAGAAAGGACACCCCCGAAGTCTTCTGCTGTTCCCCACATCACCTCTGAAAATTTCCTTAAACTTTCTGAATCATTTTTCAAAATCATCCTCCTTCATCATGGACTCTATAAAATTACCACAAGCACTGATATTTTTATCCGACCTTGATTTTTTATTTGCCCCGGTAACCCCGATCTTAAAATATTCAGGCTTTGGCTTGAGCCACTCCTCTTCCATACATCGTTTTAGAGAAACAACCGGGTCAAGGTTTGCTCGGATAAGATCACCGACACAAGACAACAAACCGTCAATGCCTTTTTCTGTTTGGTATTTCTTTTTTGCAGTCAGACTCATCCGGTAATCTATAAATTCACACAAGGCTTTTTCATAAGCAACGAATGAAGTACCCGTAATTTTTTCTTTTAAATAATTTTTAAACATTGTTTTTTGGGACATCAATTTCCCCCTTGGGGGGTTAGGGGGGTCTTTTATCGTAGGAGTTGGAGATGGAGATGGTAATGGAGATGGTAATGGAGATGGTAATGGAGATGGTAATGGATAAGGAGTATCGTTTCCGTATACTATCCGTATACTATCCGTATACGATTTGTAATACGACAGTATATCAATGGTAGTATGCCCCTTTTGATAGGCGTATTCAGATTTAAACCATTCCTTAAATTCAGGAATATTTTTCCGTTTTATTTCTTTTAGAGTCCATCTGAGTAAAATGTTCTTACGTGCTGCCTCACTTCTGGCAGAAGCATTACACGCCCATCCTTGATGCTCACACCAGTCATGGAGGATGTATTCTCCATCAGAATCTTTTTCCAACCAATGAGATTCAATAAGAGCGTCAACCAGTTCTTTCGGATCGCCACCCCACTCACAAGCATCCGCAATATCATCTTCATCCCATCCTACCAAAACACCTTCTGGACAATCCATAGCCACAGTTAGCCACAGATCAATCAGATAAACCTCAGCGCCAATGCCCAAAATCCGTTTCAGCTTTTTCCTTTTTCTATGGCCTTTGAATGAGGTGGCCAGGCGAATATCTTTATTCATTGTACCCCCTCCCTATAAATCAGAAACAGTCCAATAGCATTTAACCCGCTTCTTGTTTTTAAGCGTCACCCATTTGTCCTGGATCAAAAGTCCCTGTTCCTTAAGATCGAAGATCCGGCCAGGCAAATTAATAACCCCGAATAAATCAAGGGCCTCCAAGCGGGTGATACTCCTGCCTTTTTTGAAGTGCTGGAAAAGGTTAACATTTTGCGTTGGAATGAATGGATTATCATTATCATTTTGGTTTTCTGTTTTTGACATTTTCCACTCCCCTGTCGGATAGCAACCAATTTATATCAACATTTCCAGGAGCCCAAACTTCAACGTCAAGCCCTGCGAAATCAGCCAGTTTTTCTTTCATGGCTTTGCCCGGGGTTTCATGTCCGTGTACATATCGCCAAATAGTATTTTTCGCGACACACAGGTATGAAGACACCCAATCGAGGGCGCCAGACCGCAAATTTTCAGTGGGATGAAAGTGAATGTTGGTAGCAGATAGATTAAGCTCTCTACCAATGGCCCTGGCCAAACGAACGCTATCGGTTGTGTTCCCTAACAAAATCCACCATACTTTCTGGGGGGTTGACTCTACCCTCTCCGCTACTTCAATAAGGGTTATTTTACAATTTCCGGCTCCCATAAAAGACTCCTTTTAAAATTTTAATTTACATAAAATGTCGATCAAATATAAAATGATCTACATTTTAAAAAATTTAATGTCAAGCGATTATATTAATTTTAATGTTGATCAAGCATTGACTTCTCTACATGAAGTATATATATTCTGCATAACCCAATGCAATTAACAGGGGGGGGGGATAGAATCAATGCAAAATTCAGCGGAATGTTTTATGACAGGGATTAAAGCCCTTCGGGACAATGGGTGGCAAAAAAGAGGGCAAAATGCGATAGCAAAGGATATCAATTATACCGCCACCCATCTTTCACAGGTTTTTCAAGGCAAGCGGGTGCCAAGTTCAAAGCTGCAAGACTTATTAGCAGAAGAGTATACGTTTCGGACCGAGGATGTAATAAAGATCGGCAGAATGCTGAATGATGGCCACGGGTTTTTCCCTTTCTATGGTCAGATAGAGCATTTGCCGCCGAACACAGCAGAACAGGCCAGGGAAGTTGTAGCCCTGACTAATAAAACATTTGGGATACCTGATTTTTTTAATTCTTACGAGCCTAAAGACTGGAAAAGTTTTGTAACGGCAAAAATAACCGCCATAGATTTTTATAAAGCCTATACTAAAGAGCTTAAAACCCTGGTTGCAGCGATTCTTAAAAACCACGGTTAATTTAATTTAACATAACACCAACCTTTTAAGGGTCTCTTTTCTGAGGCCCTTTTTTTATTCCCTAAACACAAAATATACAAAATAAATATATTATTTGCATATGAATCAAAAATCATCCTAAAAATTTAATTTCTTTTATATGTAAATAATTCTTTACTTTATCAACATTACATGTATACTCCTTTTCATCACGTATATTTAAGGAGGTTTTTATGAATAAATTTTTCCACTTATCCGCCGCATTTTGTGTGATCTTCGGTATTCTTTTGGCCGGGTCATCCGTTGATGGTGGATTTGCAAAACAAATGATTTGTTCTTTTTCTGGCGTTGCCATTGCCGCAGCTGGTTACCGTTATTTAGCAAAAAACAGGGACCGCCATGTGTTTCGGCATCTGTAAAAACGAGAAGATATTTGGTCCAGATGCCGGGGAATGCGGTGGCGGTGTCTGTCTCCCTGAAAATGACGGATATTGCTCTGTTTGCGGCCTTGAAACCGATAATGACCAATGTCTTTGTGATCAATGTATTTCACTATTTAACAGAGAAGAATACTATGAATAAACAAATGATCTTAGAAAAATCGATAAAATTTCCTCACGTTTTCCGGCTTTTACCCATCGTTGCCGGCAAACCAACAGATCCCGGCACATGGGCGGCATATCAACATGACGAAGTTACCATTTTTTGGATTAACACCTCTCACATAGAGGCCCAGAAATATTATAATCAACAATTAAGATTTAAGGAGGAAAGCAGTATGGCAAAGGCCCTTACAGTACAGGAAGACAAACAGGTAAAGTCATTGATTGCAAGCAATATCCAGGCGATTAAAAGCGTCTTACCCAAACATGCAACCCCGGAACGTATTGCCAGGATCGCATACACCGCATTAATAACAAATCCGACACTGGCAAGATGCACACAACTGTCATTGATGAACTGTATCATTCAATCATCTATTTTGGGTCTGGAGATCGGTGGCCCATTGGGACACGCTGTCCTTATTCCCTTCAAGAACAACCGGATTGGTCAGTATGAGGCAACTTTGGTTATTCAGTATCAGGGATTGATTGCCCTGGCCCACAATACAGGCAATGTCAAAAGCGTTACGGCACACCCGGTTTTTGAGAATGATCAATTTCGTTATAACTATGGCCTGAATCCTGACTTAGCGCATGTGCCATGTCGGGAGGTAAATCCAGGTGAGCTTATCCATGCCTATGCGATTATCCAATACACCAACGGTGGACACGATTTTGAAGTCATTGGAGCAAAAGTAGCATCCGAAGCCATGGGCAGGTCAGCAGCAAAATTTCAGAAAGATTCCCCCTGGAACAAAAAAGAAGACATCCCGGCGATGTGGGTAAAAACAGCGATTCGTCGATTGATGAACCGGGTTCCTAAAAGTGCCGAAATTAGGAAGTCTATGGATGTTGAAACTGTTTCCGGCCAGGATATGAACCATATCATTGATATAAAAATGGACGATTTCCCCCCTATTAATATGGGAGCCACGCAAATTTCTCCGACAACCTCCGCTCAAAAAACAGGTGACAAACAAAGCCCTGAACAGAGTCAGGAACAGAACACACAACAGCAGGGTACCAAGCAGCAAAACTCTGATCCTGAACCCAATTCAGGCGGCAATCAGACCCAACAAAGCCCTGAACAGGGCAAGGCCGATGAAATCCCGGAAAATCTCTCTAAAGAAGTCATGCAGGTTGTGACAATTTGTGAAACCTTCCCGGATGAATACAAAGAGGCGTGTGGAAAATTAGGCTTCGGGGAGGTTAAGCCTCATGTGCTGAAAACAGAAGATGCGGTGAAGGTTTACAAAAAAGTAAATGAACTCTTGGATTCAGTAGATGCCTAAAACAACAATGGTGGGTAGCGAGGGTTGCCCACCAAAAAACATATAGGAGACAAGGAAAATGGCAAATCAGGCAAGGGTGACACATCTCAAGACTAAAGGCTTTAAGGGATTTGATCTTGATGAAGATATCCCGGAAAAAGCGCTGTATGTAGGCAAAAACACATCCGGCAAATCGACCAAAGCTGCGGCGATTGCGTTGGTCCTTCACGGATCTATTCCGTTCGCAACCAATACCAGCAAACGGCCGGGGGATATTCTCAGTGATTTTGGGCAGGGGAACACACTCACAGTTTCTGTGATTTATGGAGGTGTTGAGTTTGAGCGAAAATTTTCACGATCCGAAAAAGGAGTAGTTTCACAACTTTTACGAGTTGATAAACAAAGGCATAGTGCTGCCGACTTTGCGGTGGCACTATCAAAGGCCGGTTCTCCTAAAATTGTGGATGTGGCCGATTTTATGGCAAGCTCAGAACAAAAAAAGATTGACACCCTTTTTACTTTATACCCGAATCCTGAACTAAAAAATCTGGATAATCAGATCGAAAAAGCAAAAAAGACGGTGAGTGCATACAATAAAGACCAAACAGCGAGCACGGTTGTTATCCAACGGCTGACCAAAAGCAAAAATGAGTTAAAGCTCCCCGCCCAGACTCTTGCGGAAGCCCAAGGTGACATTAAAGACACTCTGCAAAAAATTAAAGATATTGACGAAAAAATCAAGGCGGCTCAGATCGCAGAAGCCGAAGCAAAGGCGACAGAGAAGGCCGAAGCAAAGGTAAAAGCCGATGCCGAAGCAAAGATAGAAACCGCCACCCCGGATCAGGGAACCCTTCCCTCTGCATCAATAGGCAAAGATGAGGCATTATTCAACAGTATGGGGCCTGGCCTGGCAGACAACGACAGCTATGAGTCTGATTTTTTCCCTGAGGCAGACAGAAAACCCGGCAATCAAAGGATTGTGGACTTTGCACAGGGAAGGGATGTCAAGGATGAGTCATATGGGCAGGAATTTGTATCCGAAAGGTTAAAAACACCAGATCCAGGGCCCCAAAAAGTTATGAATCTTGGACATTGCCCGGCAACATCCATTCAAAAAATAATCGATACGCTGGTTCATTCTGGATGCGAAATTTGTGCGGGGTTGATGGTGGCAAAACAAGAATTAAAAAAATTCGCTACAGAAAAAAAGGGGGCAGCATGAATAATATTCAGATCCTGCAGGACCAAAGAGAGGGACTTGTTTCCCGTGGCCAAGCTCTCAGAGATGATGAAGCCCTACTTTTAAAGGCTCAAGGGCTCAGCGAGCAGATAATGAAGGAAAATCAAAACAATATCGAAGTTGAGAATAAGCTGGAGACGGCTAAAAATTCGCGGGATGCTTTGAAAAAGAAGAAAGCCGATGCCGTGGCCAGCACAACAGGCTTGATCGTTGAAAAAATGAACAAAGTACTGCCGGTGGGAGAAGCCATTATTGATTATGCTGATGGTGACGATGAAGACTCGCAAGTAAAAAAGGGTCTTTATATTGGTTGGTGCATAGATAAAAAACACAAGCCTTATAATGGCCTTTCCGGTGGTGAAAAACAGATCTTTGATACCGCCCTGGCCCACGTCCTCGAGGCGAACATTATTGTGCTTGAGGCAGCGGAGCTTGACAGTGAGCATCTATTGGCCGCGCTTGAAGATTTGGCCGGCGTGGACGCCCAGGTTTTTGTAAATACCTGCCACTCTGTCGATGCGGTACCTCCCGCCTTTACCAAGATTGAAGTTGGAGGGGTTGCATAATGGATCTGAGCATAGAACAGTCAAAAGCGGTCCTTGCAGAATCACAAAAAGCCCTGGTCATTGCAGGCGCCGGATCTGGGAAGACCCGGGTCTTGATTTCCAGAATTAATCATTTGATAGGAAATTGCCATGTCAGCCCCCACGAAATTCTTGCGTTTACTTTTACAAGAAAAGCTGCAGGCGAAATGCGGTCCAGACTTAAAAAAGTCATCGGTGACAAGGCAAATGATGTCACAATCGGGACCATGCACGGAACGGCACTGGATTTTCTTCAACGGTTTGGTGAACTGGTTGGATTGAAGACCAAAAGAATCACGGTTTATTCAGAATGGGAAGAAAAATTTCTTTTAAAAGATGTTTGCATGGAACTTGGATACCATTCCGGGAAAGCATGGAAAGGCGTTAAGAAAAAAGATGTGGACCGGGCTTTCTACCTCTTTTACACGGAAGGGAAAAGAGATCCCGAGCTTGATACTGCAAATGACATCCTTGACGCTTTTTTTGCCCGGTGCAAAGAGAATAATGCTCTTACATATGGGACCATAATGACCACATTTCAGGCCCTTTTACCCCATATAAAGAACTTCCTGGGATACCGGCATGTGCTTGTTGATGAGACACAGGATAACGACAAATTACAGTGGCAAATAATTAACACTCTTTGTGAATTGTCTGGAGCTTCCTTATTTGCATGTGGAGACATTGACCAAGCTATTTTTGCCTTCCGGGGCGCTGATCCCGGATACTTAATCAGACACAAACCTGAATTCGATGTTTATACCCTGGAAGATAATTACAGGTCAGATGGGAATATTGTTCAAGCGGCCAATGCACTCATTGAGCATAATCAAAGCCGCATCAAAAAGACCATGAATGCAAAGAAAGACAGTGTGGTAACGGTTTCATGTTTCGAAAGTATGGATTCTGGCAAAATTGCTGCAAATATTCAAAATTACAGGGAAAATTTCAGCGAAAACATGGCGGTTTTGGCCCGGAATCATTTCATGCTGGAAAAATTATCCAAACTCCTGAATGAATCCGGCATTGAACATGAATATGTTGGGAAACAAAAGGCCCTCACAAAGTCAGAAGGGTTCCGCAGGTTTCATGCCTTTCTGAAACTGGTTATTAACCCATACGATAATTTTTCTTTCCTGCTTATCCGTGATTATGTAGGCGTTACCAAAAAAGAATACGGCGAAATCAGGCTTAAGGCTGTACAGGAAAATAAAAGCCATTTTCAGGCTTGGATTGATTTTGATGATCCAGAAGATGCCGGAACATGGGCAAAAACAATATCCCCTTGCAGATCAGATGAAATGCATATTGCCGTGGATCTGCTTAAGAATATTGAGTTTGAATTTGACCCGGAACCGGTTTTTGAATTTGTTTATGCCTGGCTGTTGGAAAATTCTGAAAAAACCATAGAAGATTACCTCAATTGGCTTGCCGTTTATGATTTGCAAGATGAGATCTCAGATAAACCCAAAAGCCTTCAACTGATGACTGTTCATGCCTCTAAAGGGTTGGAATTCCCCACGGTTATCATTGCCGGGATGAATGAGGGAATTTTACCGTCTAATAGGGCTAATTCTAACGATGATGAACTAGAGGGGGAACGTCGGTTAGCGTATGTGGCATATACCCGGGCAGAGAACCTTTTACTTTTAACTTCCAGGCCAACTCAGGACAGCCGGGGGTTTGAAAAGCACCCGGTTTCTCGATTTGTGAAAGAAGGATTGGAATAATATATTAACCGTCTATTTGGACGTATAAGGATCAGAAAAATGTTTTTACAAACAAATCCAAATCTTAGAATCTTACAAAATAATGAACGAATTCCAAAAGATGCAAAATGCTATGGCCGTATGGCATCCGGTGTCGTTGGGTGGTGCAATCCTGGTGAATTAAAAGGCAAGAAATGGGAAAAACATTCTATTAATTCCCCGTCCATCATTATGACCGAACGACCAGTAGGAAAGGGGTAAAACAAAGGGTGACTTAAAATGAGCATTGATTGGGATATCGAAGAGCTGGCCGGGTACGCCATGGGGGAACCAGAAGACGTCGTTGAGTCATTAATGAATGACAATACAATGGATGAGCTCCTGCATGAAAAATATGGAGTTGATTTGGAAACTTATTGTAAAATAGTTAAGGATCTTCTGCCCTTCACCCCAAAAGTTCAGGCCGGAATATCCAAAGAATTTTACCATGCTTTTTTGGACGAAAAAAATCAGCGAATGATCGTTAAACTAAAATCAATTAAATAAACTTACAAGCAAGGAGTTTTTATGATAATCGCGGTTGATTTTGATGGAACAATTGTTGAACACGAATATCCAAAAATAGGCAAGCCTGTGCCTTTGGCTATTGAAACCATGAAAGACTTGCAGAAGTCTGGACATGACTTGATTTTATGGACGGTTCGGATTGGTGAACATTTAAGAGAGGCCTGTGAATATTGCATGACCAATGGAATATCGTTTTTCGGAATAAATGAAAATCCTGGACAAAAATTTTGGAATGGATCACCGAAAGCATATGCTCAGATATATATCGACGATGCCGCATTCGGGTGCCCCTTGCTCCCTTCTCAGGAGCAAAATGGCCGTCCTTACGTGGATTGGGCCAAGGTGCGGGAACATTTTGAACTGCAAGCTAAATAATATAACATAATCACAAAGGAGCGAGATATGTCGGTTAATAAAGCTATCATCATGGGGCGATTAGGCCAAGATCCTGCAATTTCGTACACAAATAGCGGCATGGCAGTCTGTAAATTTTCCTTGGCAACATCCAGAAAACAGAAAGACGGTAAAGAAATCACCCAATGGCACAGACTGACCGCCTTTGACAAAGCGGCTGAACTCATTGCCAAATATGTCGCCAAGGGCAATATGCTCTATATCGAAGGGGAAATCAATTACGGTCAGTATGAAAAAGACGGCATTACTCGGTACACAACCGATATCATCGTCAGAGAATTTAATTTCATCGGGTCCGGTGATGGTGCCCAGAATACCCAAAAACAGGGCCAGAACCAGGGCCATGACAGATATCAGAATGGTGCTCAGAACAACCAGCAAAGCCAGAATTCAGGGTACCAGAACGACGGGAACTCTGGTGGGGCAGGTTCCATTCCAGACGATGATTTGCCGTTTTGAAAACAATAATAATGGCGATACTCTTGGTGCCCCTGTTCTATGGAACAGTAGCGCCAGGAGAAATCAAGCCGTTGCACAAATCTATTGCAGTTGAAATTCTCGGGTCGGAACATTGGCCCGTGATCTGTAAAACCCGAAATTGGAGGCTCAAAGCGAAGCGATAATGACAAAAGAACCGGGGAAATCCGGGAAACTATTGTAAAATGGTTTGATGTGCATCCTGATGGAACTATCACTGATTGCTGTAAGGGAACCGGATTCGCTTACCAAACTGTCAAAAATCACATTGATGAAATCACATTGATGAAATCAAAATCATGGAGAAATATCATGGATAACATTGAACTCTATAAAAATGAAGGTAACTTTCCGATCATAGCCAGAGACTTGCATAAGTTTCTTGAAAGCAAGCAAGATTTTTCAAATTGGGTAAAGTCGAAAATAGTAAATAACCATTTTTTTGAGGATGGAACGGATTATATTTTGCTCAATAATATTGTTGAGCAAACAGGGCGTGGTGGTCACAACAGGATTGACTATGCTTTGACGATTAATACCGCTAAAAAAGTTTCTATGTCAGAACAAACAGAAAAAGGTGATCAAGCCCGGGACTATTTTCTTAGATGTGAACAATTTGTTAAAAATTCAGTCCCACAACTCCCAGATTTCACGAACCCGGCTATTGCAGCCAGGGCGTGGGCCGATGAAGTAGAACAAAAAGCGCTGGCAGAACACCAATGCAAAAAACTATCTGAAACCATTTTAGATCAGGCTCCTATGATAGCGGCGCACAAGCGCATAGCAGTAGCTGAAGGGTCATTAAATATGACGGCATCAGCCAAGCATCTTCAAATCAGGCCCATAGAGATTAAAAGAATCTTGATATCTAACAAATGGATATACCGAAGGGCTGGCAACAAAAACTGGCTCGGATATCAAGACAAGATTCAGCAGGGCCTCATAGAACACAAAATTACAATAGTTAGTGTTGACGGCAATGAGAAGGTCTATGAGCAGTTCCGCATAACACCGAAAGGATTGATTAAGCTGGCGAACATGGCTCAGCATGGTCTTGAGCCAGCGATTTTAAATTAAACAGTCATTTGCATCCAACGATCAGGGCTTCCTGCGGTGGACCATGGCATCGTTATAAAACGCACCTCCCTGGAACGATTAACGAATTCAAACACAATAAAAGGGCGTTATCTGTGGAAAAAGAAGCCCCGGGCTTGCCTGCCTCGGGGCTTCTTTTCATTCACTTACTCATAGTTTACCACAATTTTAAAGCATTTCCGCACAAATCCACCAGTTTTTCCCGGCCGTCCTTGGTGAAAGGCATCATGGCATCGGTGCTTTTCACCATATCTGAGAAAATTTTCACCATATCTGAGGAAAATGGTTCCCAGTATACCGTCATCATGAGCCGTTCCAGGTGCTTGATATTCTCATACGGATTCCAAACGAGAGGCTTCACCCCGTCAAAATACCATCCCATTTCTTCCTTCAGCAATTCCAGCTTTTCCGCTTGTGTAGGTGTGGCCATTACAAAACCCCCCTGTTGTCCTGGCTAAATAGTCCATTGGAGAACTCATTAGATAATATCGCCAACCCTTTTGGAGTGACAAGGACAGACTCCATGGCCTTTTCTCTCCCATCGCTGGTGGTAATGGTTGTTACCTTGTGGGTTAAAACACCCTGTTGAATTCTGACCTGATATGCAATCCAACCCTTTCCACCTACTCTGCGATAAATCCACTTATTGGTAGACAGCCAGTTAAAGAGATCCTTTGGACGCATTTGAAGGGTCTTCGCGGTATCGGTGATACAGGCCATTCCGTCTGCTGTCGAAATCCTATCCAGGGCGGCGACCTTGGGGGCCTGTTCCTGCACGGTTTCTTCCAGGGCTATGACCTTTTCTGTATAGGAAAGGAGTAGCGTCCGCATTGATGCGGGATCGTTGAGAGTTTCCATAGGGTCTCTCTCTTTGTTCTCAAGCTCAACCCATCGAGAAATAACCTGACTCCTTCTTTTGGCATCGTAACCCGTAATAAGGGTCATGGTTGCTTCGAAGTCGAGCCAGTACATAGGTTGCTTTTTGTTCTGAGTGTTCATGTATGAGGACGACTCAGAACTGAGTAGTCCTATTGCGCCCTGTTCAATCAGGGATCTAATGTCCCTGATAACATTATGGTGTTTTTTTTGGGTGAGGTCTGCGATACATAGACTGGACATCTTTTTAGCGGCTGTAGTCGGAAATTTAATAATCGTTGAATCATCCATGCGGTTACTCTCCTTTGTGAAAATTTTAAGAAACCGCCATCTTTGCTTCTAAACAAAAATGGCGGGACATGTGGGGTTAGAAGACCAGTCACAAGGCAACCTGGCGAACCCGAAGGTTCCCGCACATATCCCGCCAAAAAATACTAAATAAAAAAACGCCGTACTTTGATGGGCGCTAATGCGCCTTGCGATGATTCCAGCTTCTAACCTGGGCCGTGGATTTTGCCACAACACGATTACAATACCAGCCATCTGGAATAAGTCAAGCGTTTTTTTAGCGGTTTCAAAATTATTACTTATGTACAACATGAATAAAACTATATTCATTTAATGTTAATAAGTCAACAGATAGTTTACATTTAATATTAAGTATTAAATAAGCACCATTGATGCAGCACTGTAC
>Ga0208647_1000308_pt1 | contig 15991 bp, 17 predicted proteins | sample AntAceMetag02UKA_FD_184765 | JGI IMG/M metagenome (GOLD analysis project Ga0208647, IMG submission 184765) | Saline lake microbial communities from Ace Lake, Antarctica - Antarctic Ace Lake Metagenome 02UKA (SPAdes) (version 2) | ecosystem: Environmental > Aquatic > Non-marine Saline and... | reverse complement strand
GGTTTTTTTAAAATATCAGAAATTTCTGAATAACTTTTTTGTTCCCAAAATCTCAAAACCAAAACTTCTTTGTATTTCAAATCCATTTGATCTAAAATTTCAAACAAATTATCTTTTAAAAAACCTAGGTTAATCTCTTCTTCGATGTCTAACTCGTCAGCGATATTTTTCATAATATTTCCATCTAAATCCTCATGAATTATTGTCGCCTTATTTTTAATACGCCTAAAATTACTAATTACTTCATTATGAGTAATTCTATAAATCCACGAAGAAAATTTCAAAGATGTGTCGAACCCATTTAAATTTTTGTAGACTTTTATGAATACCTCCTGTAATACATCTTCGGTTTCATCTAAATTTAAATTGGAAATTCTTGAAATATATCTAGTTAATTTATTTTCATATCTTCTAACCAAATATAAAAAATAATCTTGATTTTCTAAAACTAAAACAACTAGCTCTTCGTCACTTTTTTTATTTATATCTTTGGACATATCTATCATTATACAATAATACGAAAAATTTACCTTTTTCTTTCAAATTTAATTTTTAAAGTTTAATTTTATATAAAATAAATGTTGAAAGCTAAGTTTTCAATTCTTGTAAAAAACCTCTAAAAACACCAACATACACCAAAACTCAGTGAGTTTTGGTGTATGTTGGTGTTTTTGTTCAAATTAATTTTGTTTTAATTTTTTAATAATAGTATAATATTATATATGGCAAAAGGAAGAGACCAAAAGAAAAATGTCAAAAAACCTAAAAAAGACAAGAAGAAAAAGTAATTTTCTAGATGTTTTTTAAACTTAATTTTTAAACTCCAAGCTTTGGGTATTTTTTTGTTGTAATCTTCTATAAAAGATAGTCAAATTTAAGAATAAATTCTATATTCTAAAAGATGTTGCTCTACTCCACTCATATTTATTTTGTCATATTCTCTTTCTATTTTACCTCCTAAAAATTCGGGTATTTTTCTACTTGCGTAATTGGCATCAACTACAGGATAAAGAATATATTCATATTTTAAATTATCATCAGCCCATTTTTTGAGAGCGACCACAGCTTCTTTACCATAAGCATTTCCATGAGCTGATTTTTTGATCCAAATTCCTAATTCTGGAGTTTTTGTATCAATGTGATGAACCCCTCCATTTCCTAAATATTCTTTGGTCTTTTTATTAAGGATAACGACAACGAGATCTTTCCCTTCTTTGTTTTTATTCATGGAATCTTTTATGAATTCTATTGTTTCCTTTATTTTTTCCGGAGATTTAGGAAACATATACTTGGTAATTTTAAGAGTAAATTCTTTAAAAATTTCCTCTTTATAGTCTAAAGTAATTGGTTTTAATAAAAAATTTTTAGTTTCTATTGTTATTTTTGAAGTATCCATAATTTTAATTATTCTTCCTTATCTGGCTTTTCAATTAAAGTCGGCTCTATTTCAGCTGAATCTCCTGTAATACGATAAACATCTTTGTCTATCTTTTTTAATTCCTTTCTAGAAGTATTAAAATGATTTACTGTAGTAGATAAAGAATTTCCTAATTTAGTATGATAAGTATCATAAGCCTTGATATGCCCAGTTAATTTCTCTACATTTTTGATTATCTCTTGAGCTGATTTCTCTATTTTAAAAGCGTTAAATCCTTGCAAAATTGTACTTAAATAAGCCACAAAGGTAGTTGGTGAAACAATGATTACTTTTCTATCACGATAGGCATATTCAATCAAAGACTTTGTATTTATTTTTATTGAACCCACTTCATTCACTAATAGGTCATAATAAATGGCTTCAGCTGGAATATACATAATAGCAAAGGGTAAAGTCCCTTCTTTTATTTTTATATATTTTGATGTCTCGTCAATTCGCTTTTTCAGATCATTTTTAAATTCTTTTTCCAAAACTAATTTTTTATCTTCGTCCTCTTCATTTATAATCCGATTATAATTATCTAGAGAAAATTTTGCATCTATAGGAATAATTCCATCTTTAGCAAAAATCACAGCATCAACAATATCACCATCAGGAAAGGGATACTGCATTTGATAGGCAGTGGGAGGAAGAATATTACTTAAAATTAAATCTAGTCCTCTTTCCCCTAAATTCCCTCTTTGTTTTTGGTTCTTTAAAACTTTTTCAAGATTTTGTAATTGTTCAGTCATTCCAAAAACTTGTTTGTTGGTTTCTTTTATTTCAGTCATTTTTTCGGTGACATCTTTAATTATTTTTTGAGAATCATTAGCGATGTTACTCATTAATCTTTGAGATTCTCCAAATTGAGTTTTAACCGATTCACTCATCAATTTTGAAGACTCCCCTATTTTTAAATCAAGAGTTTTGTTTAACTCGTTCATTTGATTTTGCAAAAGCAAAAAAGATTTGTCTTCTTTGTCATCTTCAGGTTTTTCTTGTCCTTCCTTAATTAACTTATAAATAAGCCAAAAAAATCCTAGGTTTAAAGCAAAAGCTAAAGCAATTAGTAAATAAATAGTTATTGTGTCCATAAACTTAGTATAGCATATTTACTTTTTAAGAAAAAATAAATATTTAGCTCCCTCTATTAAAATTAAATTAAATATTCCTAATAGAACTATTATCCAAACATCAAAGAAATTCAAAGCAACTGTTTGTAAAATCATTTGTAAAAATGGAACATAAATAGCTGCTAAAATAAATAAAAAACTCAAAGTCCAAGCTCCTATTAAATATTTATTAGAAAAGATATTTATTTTCCACAAAGATTTGTGTAAAGATTTAAGAGAAACTGCGAAGAAAAGAGAATCAATGGAAAGAGCTACGAACATAATAGTTCGTACTTCTTCAATTGGTAAATCTAACTTGGTCAAAAAATAATAAAAAATTATCAAAAACGAACCTGTAATCAGAGCAATCATCGTTATCATATTTCGTAACCGTGGAGTCAAAATTTCAGAATTATAAATTCTATCATTTTTAGTTTTAGCATATTTTTCTTTTGGTTCAAAAACAAAAGCAAAATTCATAAACCCTTCTTCTACTATATTTATCCACAAAATTTGCGAAGCTAACACAGGTAATGGTAATCCAAAGAGCAAAGCTCCACCCACTACAAAAACTTCCGAAAAAGAAGTTGAGAGTAGATAAACCACAATCTTTTTTAAATTATCAATAATTCGTCTTCCTTCTTCAACAGCAAAAACAATTACCGAAAACGAATTATCTAATAAAATTAAATCCGCTGATTCCTTGGCTACTTCAGTTCCACTTTCTACTGCAATTCCTACATTGGCATTTCTTAAAGCAGGAGCATCATTAATTCCATCTCCTGTCATGGCTATTACTTCCCCCATATCTTTAAATATCTTTGAAACTCGTAATTTTTGATTAGGAGTCATTCTAGCAAAAACATTTACTTTTTTGAGAACCTTTTCTAATTCTATATCATTCATTTTTTCAATATCTTCTCCTCTAAACACTTGCCCACCACATTTTATAATTCCTACTTCTTCTGCAATTTTTCGAGCTGTACCTTCATTATCTCCAGTCAACATAACTGTTCTTACTCCTAATTCTTTAGTCGTTTTAATAGACTCTTTAACCCCCTTTCTAATTGGATCATCGAAAGAAAGTAGAGCTACAAAAATTAAATCTTTAATAGCTTCATCTGGAATTTTATTCCATTTAACTTCCTTATAAGCCTGACCAGTTAATCTCATTCCTAAGTTAGTTTTTTCAGTTAAAATTTGAGAAAAATATTCTCTATCTTTCTTTGTTATTTCTCTTTTCTTTCCATCTTCTAAAATATATTTAGATTTTTCTAAAATCATTTCAGGACGACCGTTTACATAAGCTCTATTTTTTTGATCTTTGTATTTGTTCAAAGAAAGGGAATAGCCATTTTTAGAAGAAAATAAGGATAAATCAATTCTACTATTTTCTTCTTTTAATTCACTTTGAGAAATCCCTTTTTCTAAACCAGCAGCTACCATAGCTTTTTCTAAAGGACGTCCTTGAACTATTACTTTTCCTTCTTTAGCTACTTCCACAAAAGCATCCGATCCTATAACAGCTTTAGTTAATGCCTCTAAATTATCCTTTTTACTATTAGTTAAAGTAATTATTTCTGCTAATTTCATTTTAGCTTCCGTAATTGTGCCAGTTTTATCTGTTAAAATCACTGAGACATTTCCTAAAGTTTCTGAAGCTAGTAAATTTTTAACCAAACCTCCTTTCTTGAGAATTTCTTTCATTCCCACTGCCAAAACAGCTGTAGTGGCCACTGGTAAACCTTCTGGAATAACAGCAATCGCTACAGCAATAGAAATCAAAAACATATCAATATAAGTTTCTCCTTTGAAAACTCCTAAAATAAAAATTGAAACTGTAGCAATTACAACAGTTATTGCTAAAAAACGAACCAATCTATCCATTTTCTTTTTCATTGGAGTTACTCTTTCATAATCAGAAAGTGATTTAGAGATTTTACCTAACTCAGTTTCTTTTCCTATAGTAACAACAATTCCTTTTCCATATCCAGCCGAAACAGAAGTCCCCATCCACAACATATTAGTTTGAGCAGTTAGAGCTAAGTCCTCATTATTCAAAACTTTAGATTTTTTAATCACTCCCATCCATTCTCCAGTTAGGACAGATTCATTCACAAGTAATTCTTTATCTTTTATTAATCTAATATCAGCCGGAACATACATTCCCGCATTTAATGCAACTAAATCCCCTACAACTAAATTCTCAACTGGAATTATTTTTTGTTTTCCTTCTCTTATAACAATAGCTTTTTTATGTTGAGCCACATTTAATTTTTCAAAAGCTTTATCAGCTTTATCTTCTTGAACCATTCCCACAATTAAATTTATAGCTACAGCAAAAAACACTACAAAAGCGTCTAAAGGAGAACCTAAAATAAGAGCTATTGTTCCGGCTATTATTAAAATAGCATTTAAAGGACTTTTCAAATGATTGAGAATATTTCTCAAAAAGGTCATCTTTGATTTTTTACTCAGAATATTTTCTCCATATATTTTTTTATTTTCAGAGACTTGTTGGAAAGTTAATCCTTTTCTAAGATTAGTATTTAATTTTTCTGCTAAATTCTTGATTTCAAGACTATACCAAATTTCTTGTGAATTTGTTAACATAATAGTTATAGGTTTTTATGAATAAATCTTATTAATTATACTATACTTTCCAAAATTTTTATCAATTAATAATAACAACTATATGTCACTACAAAAACAAATAAAAGAAGAAATGGTGATTGCATTAAAAAATCGAGAAGAAGTTCGTTTATTAGTACTCCGAAGTTTATTATCTGGTTTTACAAATGAGTTAGTAACCTCGGGTAAAAAACCTCAAGATGAACTTGATGATACAGGAGCCTTAACTGTCATTAAACGAGCAGTTAAGCAAAGAAAAGATTCTATTGAACAATTTACTAAAGGAAATCGATTAGAATTAGCTAAAAATGAAAAAGCTGAATTAAAGGTTTTAGAAAAATATTTACCTGAAATGATGAGTGAAGAAAAAATTCTAGAAATTGCTATTGCGAAAAAAGAAGAACTGGGAATTGAAGATAAAGCTAACCTGCCTGCCGGCAAGGCAGGAATGGGAATTTTGATGGGGGCTGTAATAGGACAAATTAAAACCGCCGGTGATGAAGCCGACGGCGGGTTAGTTAAAAAAATAGTTGAAAAACTTTTTAGTTAGACAAACGTTTAAAAAAACTTTCATTTTTTTCCTTATCCAAAAGTCTTTTAACCTTTCTCGGAATTTCAGTTCCTCGAATAAAAGATTTAATTAAATCTAAACAAAGCTTTTCATTTAATTTCTTAAATTTAGGAATTGATTTCTCCATATCATCATGACATCTAGAGCATAAAAATATGGTAGGTGTTTTTCTACCATAATCTCTTTGAGGCCAAGGATGATGTTTTTCGAGCATCATTGCGTTTAAACAAGAAGGGCAAATTCCTTTTCGTTTTGTTTTTTTTGTTCTTTTTTCTAACAAAATAAAAAAGTTTTTACATTTAGAATGGATAAAATCTCTTTGAATTTTAAAATAAAGAGTTTCACTTGCTTTTTTATTTTTTAAAATGCTCTTTAGTTTATCTGAACATTCTTTACAAAGATATAGAAAGTCTCCACTGTTTAAAAAAAATCTACTAGGAAAAAATTCGTGTTTTACCAACTCTTTTTCTTTAAAACATTTAGGACATAATCCGGTAGGACCTTTATTATTTTCAACCATAATTAACCTCCTAATTCAAATTTTTAATCTGATTTTTGGTTAATATCAATTTTTAACTATTTTCTAATTTTCAGTTTATTATATTTTCAAAACTTTTGCAAATATTTTAGAAAATATTTCAAGAGTTCAAAAAGATTGAAAAAATAATTATATAAGGTATTATATATATGAACTAAAAATGCTGAGGTAGCTCAGTTGGTAGAGCATTCGCCTGAAGAGCGAAGGGTCGGCGGTTCAAGCCCGCCCCTCAGCACAAATAAAATCCGCATTAAGCGGATTTTTGTATGTTGAGGGAGAAAGCCAACTACTTGGCTTCGTGAGGGATTGAAAGGCGGAGGCATATTTTTAAATAATAAAAATCTTTATCTCTAAAAACCTATTATATTTTTTCCAAAATTTAAAATAGATTCAACTGCTTTAGATGTAGTTTGCGTCGTAGTTGTAACCCCATCAGAAACTACTCCTACCCCAGACTGAATTTGACCAAAAGCATCTTTAGCACTATCAATGTAAGGTTGCAAAAAATAATAAGTTCCGACAGAAGCTCCTAGTATTATAACCCAATACAATATACGAGTAACATTTCCTATCCACAAGCTTCTCCTCATTTTTTTGAGCATCTTATGATTTTCTTGAGTTAATTCAAAATTTTTTCTTATTATTTTTTTATCTTCATTATCCATTAAATATATTATATCACAACTATCTTTTTAATCATTGTGCTCTCGGCAAGAATCGAACTTACATCTAGACGTTAGGAGTGTCTTGTTCTATCCATTGAACTACGAGAGCAAAACTTGAAAGTTTTAACCTTCAAGCTCTCTATTTTACAAATTTAAAAGTTGTGTAATTTTTGCTTCGTCAAAACCAACAACTATTTCATCTCCTATTTCAAGTACAGGAACTCCCATTTGTCCACTCTTATCTACCAATTCCTGTCTTTTTTTAGCATCAACAGATACATCAAAAACTTCTACTTCAATACCCTTTTCATTCAAAAAATCTTTAGCCATATTACAATATCCACAAGATGGAGTTGAATACATTTTTACTTTTTTCATTATTTTATTTTTATTAATTAATAATTTCAAGTGAGGATTTATAAAAACGATTATGTAATAATATGTTTTTATATAATCCAAACGATTGAAATATATGCTCGCTTCATATAACTAATTTATTTTAACCTTTTTTAAATAAAATTTCTACTTTGAAAAATTTTAAATAGACAGAATACAAAAATCGAATACATAATCTAATCCTAAATGGTCATATTATCTCACATAACTAATCCTTTAAAAAACCAAACAAATTTTTCACCTTTTCAAAAATAGTTTCTTTTTTTACCACAAAAGTATTATTACCATCATCGTCAGAATTTATAATCACAGCCATTTGCTCTCCTTTTTTTACCACTCTAAATTTATCTCTTAACTCATTCTCTATCCCTTTTGTAGTTTTCATATATTCTATTTCTTCAGAAATCACTTTTTCATTTTCTTTTAACTCTTCAAAAATAAGTTCTGATTGATTTCTATTCAAGCGAGATTTTTTTTCTCCCAAGTACACATTAAAAACACTTTTCACTAGAATCAAAACAACCAAAAATAAAACAAGGATAATCACCCAATAAAAAAAAGGTTTCCTTGAATTTTTCTTTTTTTTACTAAAATAAGACATAACAGAAAACAAAAAATATGAATATATGAAGTGGTCATATAAATTTTTAAATAAATTTTAACTTCGTAAAAAAATTAAAAAGGGAGATAAACAAGAACCATGCTTACAGCCACAAAAATTCCGACTACAGCCCAAACTATCTTTATTCTTTTTTGATTTTTTTGATCAAACATAAATATATATAATTATATAATATCACAAATTAAGATTAAAAAGGGTGGCAGGCTTCGCCTGCCACCCCATCAAAAACTAATCACTTTTCATCATCTTCAAAAACACATCTTGAGAAATATTCACCTTACCTTGAGAAAGCATTTTCTTCTTCCCCTTCTTTTGTTTTTCCCTCAACTTCATCTTTCGTGTAATATCTCCTCCATACAAGTGCCCAGTCACATCTTTTTTCAAAGCAGATAATCTCTGAGCTGAAATAATGTTTCCATTTGCTTTAGCCTGAATCTTAGTCACAAACATCTGACGAGGCAAAACTTTAGCTAATTTTTCAACTGTTTTCTCCGCCTCTTCCTGCATTCTACGTTTAGAAACAATCCTTGAAAAAGCTGGCACAATTTCTTCTGCCACTAAAATATCCATCCGAACCACATCAGCCAAACGATAATCCAACATTTCATAAGCCAAAGAAGCATACCCTGAAGAAGCACTTTTCAAATCATCAAAAAAATTCCTCATCAATTCTCGCAAAGGCATCTCAGCCGAAATAGATAAACGCCCATCTCCAAAATCTTCAGATCCACCCATCTCAACTTCATGTTCATAAAATAATTGCATTATGTTTCCAAGATATGTAGAAGGCACCATTATTTTTAAAGAAATCCATGGTTCCAAAACTTTTTCTTCCTCTCCATGCTCAGGAAAAAATACTGGAGAATAAATCATTTTGGACTCTCCTTTTTTAAAATGAACTTCATAGGAAATACTTGGGTGAGTCACAATCAATTCAATTCCAAACTCCCTTCTCAATCTTTCTGTAATAATTTCCAAATGTAACATCCCCAAAAAACCACAACGAAAACCACGGCCTAAAGCTCCCGAAGTTTCTTCATCATGAGTAAAAGAAGCATCGGACAATTGCAATTTACCTAAAGCCAAACGTAAGGTATTAAAGTCATCAGAATCTTCAGGATAAATAGAAGCCCACACTACAGATTTTGGTTTTTCGTATCCATCCAATACTGGTAAAGAATTTTTTAGCAAAGTAATTGTATCACCCACAGAAGCCACCCCCGGTTTTTTAATTCCAGTTACGATATATCCAATTTCTCCAGCCAACAAAGAATCCTTAGGATTTTCATCAGGAGAAAAAGTTCCCACTTCTAAAGAATTAAATTTCTCCTTCGCCCCACGGAAAATCAACGCCGTATTTTTTGTAATTTCACCATCCAATACTCGTACATAAACAATAATTCCTCTGTGAGTAGAATATTTAAAATCAAAAACCAAAGCTCTAAAATCGCTAGCTTCTTTATATTCTATTATCGGTTCAGAAATTTTTTCAATAACCCCATCCAACAATTCTTCAACCCCTTGTCCTGTTTTTCCTGAAGTCTCATAGACATCACTTAAATCACAACCCAATAATTTAGATATCTCTTCTTTTGTTTCTTCAACTCGAGCTAAAGGAGAATCAACCTTAGACAAAACAGGGATAATTGGAATCCCTAATTCTTTCGCCATATTCAAGGTCGTCAAAGTTTGAGCTTGCACACCCTGAGTAGCATCCACCAACAAAAGAGAACCTTCAACCGCCCGTAAAGCCCTTGAAACTTCATATGAAAAGTCTATATGCCCTGGAGTATCAATTAAATTCATAATATACCCTTTATATTCCATCCTTACTGGTTGCATTTTTATAGTAATACCTCTTTCTCGTTCCAATTCCATAGTATCCAACAGCTGTTCTTTCATTTTTCTTTCTTCTATAGTACCAGTGATTTCAAGCATACGATCAGCCAAGGTAGATTTACCGTGATCAATATGCGCGATTATAGAGAAATTTCTTATTTTTGATATTTCCATAACAAGCATTCTACCATAAAGCGCCCAAGATATTAACTCTTTATTTACAAAAAATCTTCATTATCCATTGACTTTTTTAAATTACTTTGATATAGTACAGAAAATTATAAATTAATTTATAACTTTATTAGTTAAAAAAATATCAAATTATTATGAATATTCTAAATAAACAAGAAGAAATCGTTAAAGAACTTACTTTAATGCAATCTCTGAAGAAATTTTATTTTTCTTCAAACTGGTATTCTCTACTGACAATACCTTATTTGTTTTTGTTTTTATACTTTGCAATTGCCTATTCAGACAACATTTTTACAGCAATCGGATTTGTTTTTACAACATTCTCAGCTCCAACAGCATTAATGCCAATGTCTAGTATAGTATGGGGAGCAATTTATGAAGTTGTTCTATTAATGCCTTTTGTTATTTCTATAGCTATGATTTCAGTATTACCTAATATTTGGAAAAACAATAAATGGAAAAAAGATCAAAAAATAGTAATTACAATTATTGGTTTTGCGATAGCAATATTTCTAATGTCAATTGCTAATGATTTAATGGACGGAGTACTAAAAAGTGGTGCCTTGGAAGCATTCTTGAAAGTTGGTGTATCACTTTAAATAAATTATATTTAATCGACCAGAATACAAAAAGCCGGACACAATGTGTCCGTCTTTTGGGGTACAGTTCACGCCGACCCTCTTTTTTTAATCTCAAAAACCCAAACACTCTAAACCCCAAAATTAAATTAAAAAAAAAAGCAGAAAACTTAACAAGTTTTCTGCCCTTAGTCCAAAACCCGAATCGGGTCTAAAATAGTAAAAAAAGAAGAATTCTCTTCTAAATAAATTAAAAAATCTTCAGAAATTAACTTTACAGTTATCTCATATCCAGCTATCAATAAAGTTGCTCCCTTACTAACATTATATTTATTCAAAAGCCTCTTCCTCTCTTCTAATTTTCTATCAAAAATAATCTCCGGAGAAATTTTATCATTAATCATAATCACCTCCTTCTATATTATTAGAAGATTATCAACAAACTTTCCAATCTAGAGAATAACAGATTACACAAAAAAATAAAAGAAGCTTATCTTCCATTTAAAAAGTGGCAAATCTTTCAAGATTTGCCACTTTCAGCATACCCATTATTCAAGAACATCCAAAGGATCAAAGCGTTGCTCCTCGTGAAAAATATAATAATCATTTGAGATACGAGTAATTTCTAAATAAACCCCCTCCACCTCAATATTACTTCCTGCCTTAAGATTATACTTAGCAAGAAGCCTTCTCCTTTTTAATCTTCTTTCTGAAGTAATTAAGTAATCAAATTTTCTAAATATTTTTCCCATAAAGCCCCCCTTTTTATTTTATAATATCCAAAGGATCTACATAAGCATTACTATAGATCATTGAACCAATACACAACGTATAGTTTTTCTGTATCCCAATAATTTCTCTTTGAGCTCCTTCATAGAAAATAAAACTTCCTCTAGCAATATTGTGCTTTGCCAGAAGTCTATGTCTTTTCAAAATCACCTCAGGGGTTTCTTCTCTAACCATGATAACCTCCATTTATTTATTTTTAATATTACAAACTTTCCTAAATTTAAGAATACTCATTCTCACCCAAAAAAGCAACAAAAACAGCAACATACCCCAAAACTCAGTGAGTTTTAGGGTATATCGCCATTTTTAACCAAATATCTTAGTTCGCTTAATCCCCAAAGCCAAAGCCCCTATACCCAAAACATCTCCCAAATTTTGAGCAATTGAACGCATATAGGTTCCACTAGAACATTTTACTCGTATTCTAGATACCAAAAATTGTTCTTCTTCTCGCCCACCCAAAACTTGATTCCACTTATTCAAAATCTCTTCCTGTCGAAAATCCCCATTCACCAACAAAACCCTTTTCATAATATCCCCTTTCAAATCTCGCCCTGAAATATAATAATTTTTTAATAGCTCAGTCTCATAAATTTCAATTTTCTTAGTTGGAATTTCTTGTCCTTCCAATTCCCCATCCTTTGTAATTTGAAACAATTGTTTCCCATCTATAGTCTTGGATGAAAAAGATGGATATTCCTGAATCTGCTTCCCTACTAGATTATCCAAAAACATCTGCACCTTTCCCTTAAACTCCACCAAATCCAAATCTTTTGGTAGTTGAGCTACTAAAAGATTTTGATTTACTAAACCCAACACATCAAAAGTATCAGTAGAAAAACCAAATAAAACATCAACTTCATATTCCTTATCAAATCCTAAATATTCTTCTTTCTTCTTACATTCCTCCCCCACCAATACCAAAAGCTTACCCTCAGCCATAGGATCCAACCGTCCAGCATAGGTCATCTTCTCATCTAAATATTCAGAATTTTCATTTTTAAAACGTTGAATACACTCCAAAGGAGTCTCCGACATTTTTTTATATAACCTTAGTGTTTTTTTCATCCCTTCCATTATATCTTAATATCAGATAAAATATACAAATGCGCAAAATAACCTTCGATATTGAAACAAAAAATACCTTTGAAGATATTGGGGAAAATACTCCAGAAAAATTAGATATTTCCATTGTTTGTATTCACGATTCTGAAACAAACGAATACGACTCTTTTCTTGAAGATGACCTTGACCGACTTTGGCCTATTTTAGAAAAAGCAGATATGCTCATCGGATATAATTCAGACCATTTCGATGTACCTCTTTTAAATAAACACTATCACGGAGATTTAACAAAAATAAAAAGCCTAGACATACTTAAAGAAATCCATAAGACTATTGGCAGACGCATGAAATTAGATAATATTGCTGAAAATACACTCGGAGAAAAAAAGAGTGGTCACGGACTAGAAGCTATCACTTGGTGGAAAAACGGAGAGATAGAAAAAATTAGAAAATACTGTTTAGACGATGTTAGAATCACTAAAAATGTTTACGACTATGCAATTAAAAATAATATGTTAAAATGGAAGGACAACGAAGAAATAAAAGAAATTAAGTTAGATACTTCCAGCTGGGAAGAAAAACAAGAAAATTCTATTACTAACTCGTTATTTTAATAATTAATCAAAATAGTCAAAAAATCTATAAAGTCAAAAATCTATAAAGTCGAAAAATTTGCTCTGCAAATTTTTCTAAAATAAAAACTTTCAACTTTCGACATTAAAGACTTTCAACTAATATAATTATGGGAGAAAACAAATTTGCAGTACCTGCCGCAATAATAATCGCAGGAGCATTAATAACTTGGGGAATTTTTTCAACAAAAGGAGTAGAAGCTCCTGTAACAGGAGAAGAACCAACTTCAGAACAACCAACAGAAGAACAAGAACCAATTGAAGTTAATTTTAGAGACACAGATCATATTTTAGGAAATCCCAATGCCAAAATTAAAATGATTACTTTTTCAGATTTTGAATGTCCTTATTGTAAAACGTTTCACGAAACGATGGTTAAAATTACAGATGAATATGCAAAAGATGGAACAGTTGCTTGGACTCTTAGACAATTCCCTGTTCATGGAGAACCTACCCAAATTAAAGCAGCCGCACATGAATGTTCTGCTTTACTAGGTGGAGAAAATAAATTCTGGGAAATGACTGATAAAATATTTCACAAAACAGAAGCTGGTAGTTGGATTTCTACAGAAGAACTTCCTACTATAGCAAAATCTTTAGGATTAAATGAAAATGATTTTAATGAATGTCTAAAAAATCAAAACATATTAAACAAAGTTAAAAGCGATTTTGACACTGGAGTTAATTTAGGGGTACAAGGAACTCCTTTCACTGTAGTGGTATTGGAATCAGGAGAATTAATTCCTATCAACGGAGCTCAACCATACGAAAATGTTAAAAATATGATAGATACAATCCTTAAAGAATCTATCTCTGAATAGATAAAAATTCCAAATCAAAAAGGGCGAGCCTTCGGCTCGCCCTTTTTTTTATTATTATCTATTTCAACCCAGTCATTCCGTCTCTGCGAGGCACAAAGCAGTCCAGAGTCAAACAATCAAGTAACCCAAGCATCCCATCTTCACAAGCCTGCGAGGCGATCCAGTTTTTACTTTCAACTTCATTCTACCTCTCGATTTTTTGGAAAAATGTCGCATTATGCCATAATTATTTAAAATCAACAAATTTTGGAGTTAAAAATGGCATTTTTTGACAAAAACCTCTCGGATTTTTGATAATAAAAAAGCAAAAAGGTGTCAATTCCATCAAAATCCTGCCTTTTTGGGTGGATTTAGCTAATATATGGCTCTAAATAACGTGCGGAGAGGATTGAAAAAATTATATGGCTTAAGTAAAGGTTAAACTAGAAATAACCCTCACATTTAATTGTAAATATCTCTCGAATTTTTGATAAAACGGGGGTTTACCAAAAATTCGAGAGATGACAAGTGGTATTTTTAATTGTATAGTATTGAAAATCGACTATATAATAGCCGATTTTTCTTCTAAATGATTCTGCTTTAATTTTCTAATACTTGGTACTCAATACCCTTAGAATCAAAGAATTCTTGAGCATCTTTATCTTTTCGGGTTCCTATCACTAATACGTTATAATCACCGTCAGTATCTGCAAATATTTCAACTTGAGTATATTCTGTATCGATTTTTCCATAAGCCCTTCCAAAATTATCCTTAGAAGAAGCCCATATCTGAGCATCTTTATTCAAATATCTAAAATAATCTGGAAGTTCAATAACTGCTTTACCACTAACCACTGAGACTTCCCATCTATACAAATTATCGCCAGCTGTAGGGCTTTCTACGAAATAATGACTCAAACGCCACCCTTCTTCAGATTTTTCCGAATCAGGGTGTTCAATATCAAACGAACCTGAAGTTTTAGAAATTGATCCATTAACGTGTAATTTAGCTGTTGGCGCCGTCGTGCCAATCCCGACGTTGCCGGTTGCCCGAATAGTCATTTTTGTTGACAATCCAGATGTTCCAGATGTTCCAGTTTTAAAATTCATTTGTCCAGGAACTCTCGAAACAGAAACTCCATCTTGTACAACAGAAATTTCTCCTGCCACTTCTGCTGCAGGTATATTGTCATATCCCCACCATTGAATTAACCCTAACCTTTCTCCATCAGCAGTTTGTGCTCCTGTTCCAATTGTAGCTGATGATGACTTTTTTAAAACTATCTGTGATTGGTCTGTGTCTGTGATTGAATGAGTACTAAAATAATAGAATGGTGATGATGCACTTGCAGCCACTTCTAACTTCCCCCCCGGCGCCGTTGTCCCGATGCCGACGTTGCCGTCAGGAGTAATCAACATCTTGGTATCAGTACCAAGAACAAAATCACTTGTATCTGCATCGTTGTTCAAAACGAAGTGTAAGTTTGACCTGCTAAAGTTAGTTATACCTTCAGCAACGATTCCTGTTTTAATAGCATTACTTGCTGAGTGCGATGTACCAAGCATCAGATAAGCATCTTTATCCTCATCTTGTGCCTGAATGAGCAGTTTCGCATCAGTAGCATTTGCACCTCTTATATGAACATTTGAAAGTGGTGCCGTCGTCCCAATGCCGACGTTGCCGTCTGTTTGAATACGAACCTTTTCAGTTCCATTTGGAGCTATAACTAAATTTGTTGATGGTCTAATTCTTAAATTACTTGAAGTGTCTAAGTCTATATAATTACTAGTAGACACAAAATCTATCTGTTCTGTTAAAATGTCCCCAGATACTTCTAACTCTTGACTTGGCGCTGTCGTCCCAATCCCCACATTCCCCCCAGTAATATATGAACTACCAGAAGCAGTTGATCTGATTAATCCAGTTGCTGTACTAGCAGCTGTGCTGTATCCCGAATCATTAGTCCACTGTGAAATATTAGCTGAAGAGAAATCAGCAACTCCTAGTCCAGAGATATCTGCTGCTCCTAGTCCTGATATTGTTCCTGCTGTATGAGTATGTGAGTCATTACCTACTATTGTAGCTCCTTGTGTTCCTGTTACATCTCCTGCTAGTGATCCTGTGAATGATGCTGAACTACCGC
>Ga0208647_1000306_pt1 | contig 16012 bp, 18 predicted proteins | sample AntAceMetag02UKA_FD_184765 | JGI IMG/M metagenome (GOLD analysis project Ga0208647, IMG submission 184765) | Saline lake microbial communities from Ace Lake, Antarctica - Antarctic Ace Lake Metagenome 02UKA (SPAdes) (version 2) | ecosystem: Environmental > Aquatic > Non-marine Saline and... | reverse complement strand
AAAGGTAATATCCTCAATACTATTGATAAGAATAATATTAAGGATATATCTTTTATTTTTTCTTTCATTTTCTAACCTTAAATGGTTTGTTCCTCAATAGGTGTTTCTGGTAAGATAGCCCACTTGTCAAAAGTTTTCTGGGATGTTATAAATCTATAAACTTTATTTTCCCCATCCACTACATCCTCCATAATGGTATAATTCACTTTCATATTTAAGCTGCCTTTATCTGATATGATTTGACCTATCTTTAATATTGATTCTGGAAGTTCCTTTATACTCATTTGTTCAGATGATAATACTTTAAGCCCACTTATAAATTTAGATTTCTGTACTTTAGGCTTCCAAGTAATCGCACCTTTATTTGTTTTAAATCTTATCCTATTTACCAATTCTGGATTAAAATTGTTTGTTTCAACTTCTACGCCTGTTATATTGACATCAACACCTTCAGCGAATTTTGTTTCTTTTACCATTTTTTATTTCCTCCTGATCATATTTTTTATCTGATAAATAGCGTTTTGCTATCTTGTCAAATTTGATTCTTAATCTATCTTTATCCATTTTTATAAAAATATTGAGTAGGGGTAGGAAAAAGAGTGACTTCAAAACCTATCCCCTAATCAATATTCCCCCTAAAGGTTGTAGGCGTTTCAAACCTTTTTTTAGAAAATACGAGGTGTATTCCTTTAGAGTAAATTTCATAATTAATATTCACCTTCTAATTCAGCGATAATATGCCTTTTATAGATTTTCCAAATTTTCTTATTTTCAGCTTCAAGAATTATATAATCTTTACAAACATAAGTGATTACACCAGAATATTCTCTTTCACCAGTACAAATAATTGTTTTTTGTTTCATATTGTTTTTCACCTCTTTTTTAAAAAAAAAGCAAGGGGAGATGATAAAGCCCCTTACTTCCCTACAAAAAAACTTATATATTCCTTTGTGATATATTTCTTAAATTCTCTTGTAGCTTCACTTCTTCTTCCTGTGACCAGATGGGGGTATTACTCCATTGGCTTTGGACTATCAGACTTTGTATTGTATTGTTTTGTATCATTTACTTTCACCTCATTTTTTATTTTTTTTAAACACGAAGGGCAACTTACCATAATCATTTTTGATTTTGTGACCCATTCATATTGACAATATTTACATTTTACCATATTATAATGTTCGTAGTAGTATAAGTATTTAAACCTGTCGAAAACAATTTTAAAGTAGTTAAAACAACCTTTGGATATATCCTGCTTTTGGCTCAAAAATTAACCCTTCTTTTAACGATTTTTGCAAAAATTCCTCAAAATTTGCATCAAAATTTGTATTAAAGTGTAATTTTTTTATATTTTCTATTTTTTCTGGTTCTTTTCCCAGTTTTTTTTCTAATATACCTTTAAAGTATATAAAGCTACCTTTTACTATACCTGTATCAATAAATTCCTCAATAACTTTGTCTTTTTTTTGACAATTTTGACAATTTTGACCACTATCCCACTTACTTTTACATATAGAGGGAGAGTTAGGATTGTTGTCAAAATTGTCAAAATTGTCAAAAAGTTTTAATCCAATGATATAATACCCATTTTTGAATTCTCCATCAATCTTAAATGCAGTTTTTTCTACATAAAATCCTTCATTTTCTAAAGCATTTTTGAATTCTCTTAATTTTACTTTCCTTTTTTTATTATGAATTAGGTATTTTACATACTCTGAATACATTTTATTGTAACTTTCAAAATTATCTGGATGTTTCACACAATTTTTATCAATAAATATTGGTAAAGGGTTTGAAGCCATCATATATCTTTCTTTTCTGTTTTCTATTGTTCCTTGATTATGAAATTTACCTTTATCAATTAAATTTACTAATATCCTACTTATCTTCTTTGCAAGATTATTATATTCAACTTCTGGGATAGATGAAATAATATCTTTACCTTCTGGAAATTCGTTTGGAAAGTCTATTATGTTCCATCTACGCATAAACCCATCAGAACTATCATCTGTTGAAGGTAAACTATTACTAGCAATTATTATCTTAGCATAATTATATTCGTCAAATGGGTCTTTCCCTTTCTTCTCAAACCCTATTACATCCCCACCTACTAGTTTTTTTAGCATTGAAGTAGAACTTAATATACCAAAATTTGTTTCTCCAAGCATACAAGCAAGTTTTTTATACAATTTAAAGATTTCAAACCTACTGCTATTAGTTCCTGTTAATAAATCCAGTTCAGTACTACATATATTCTTTAATCCAAGAAATTTATCTGCAATTTTAAGATATTGACTTTTTCCGTTCCTTCCGTGACCATAAAGACAGACCATTGTTTGAATAGGATAAGACCTATAACAACAATATGCAATAACCTCATATAAATCTTGAACATATTTTTCTCCCACCCATTCTTTAAACAATTTATCCATTACAGGAGTATCTTCCATAGTGCCTAATTCCCAAGGGATTGGGTTAGTAAAGAAGTAATCTGGGGTTACATCATATATTTTTTGAGTATTTAGACTATAAGCTTTATTTTTGAACTGAATCCATTTCAAAGGGGTTTCTTTTGGAATATTCTTCCTTCCAAATCGTTTAAAGGCTTCTAGGTATTCAGCTTTTAATTTACTTCCTATTGTTTGACCATATAAACCTAAAGCATCTTCAATACTGTTCATTATATCAATTTCATCAACAATATCATATTTACATTCTTTATTATCCCACATCCAGAATATTTTAGATTTATCATAAAAAAAAGGTTGTTGATCATAAAACATTTCTACATTACTTAATGGGTCAAACCCCCCCCTCTTTTTCTTTTCTTCTTTTAAGCTTAATTCAACATCCCCTATACATTCTTTAATAAATTCCTCTGGGGTTAGCTTTTCAAAATAACCATCTGGAAAAGGATAATTTAAAAAAAGTTCAACCAGTTCTTTCTTAAAATCTGGTAATTTAAGCTCTATTCTTAACTTTTTAACTTTTATTTCCATATCAGCATATATGTTATCATCTTTATCTAAATGTTGTAACCTAGCTAATATTGAATGGTATAATTGCCTATAACTATCATCTTCATTCATTTTAATATCCTCTTATTTTCCATTTTGTTTTATCAAAGCACAGAATTTACAATATTTTGCATTTGTTCCTCTGTTTACTATTGGTTTTTTACAGACTTTACAATATGTAAGTTTCCTTTTTATGTTCATCAGAAAATCTACTTCCCTTGTCGTTAATACTTTCTCTTTGTTTTTAATATTTACAACTGAAAGATAAGGAGAATTTACACATTTTTTTATAATATATTGTTGTGCCTGTATTGGGTATTCAAATACAGGGGTTATTTCTCCATCAATATCTTTTGCTCTTTCACCTTTAGTTGTTAGAATACTATACACCATTTTAATTCTTCCAGATAGAAATAAACTTTCCGTGTTTACCTTCTTCATCTTTAATTATTATTTTAGAATCCTTTTCAATACCTAAATATTTACAAACATCTTGAGGGATTAACATACCTAAACTATTTCCCACCTCTATAATTTTCCTTTCATATTCCATTTTATTACCTCAAAATTAGTTTTTATTAAATAATAATATAGTATTAACCAAATAGTATTTAAACCTGTTGAAAACAATTTTTGAGTAGTAAAAAAAACCAATTCATTTAAATAGGAAAATGTATTTAAAGGAAAGCAATTAGATAGGAAAAAGGAAGGTGATTATATATGGCAAATTTTATTGGTGGAATAATGAGTTTAGTTCTTTCAGTTGTACTGATTTCTTCAGTAGTAGTACCAACTGTAATGGATGCAAACACAACTAGTTGGTCTGCAAGTACAGTTACAATTTTTGGTCTAGTATCATTAATTTCAGTAGCAGGTCTTGTTTTCGCAGCAGGAAATTTATTTGGAATCGTTTAGGGAGTTACTTCTTTATGCAAAACCAAATAATAAAAAGGGGCGTAATGCCCCTACTTTTTCTCTTTTGTTTAGTTCCCATTGTTTTTGGTGGTCTATTTTCTGATTCAACTTATATAATTTCAAAAAACAATCTTTCAGATGAAACAACTAATGCGTCAAATTTTTGGGATGATCTAGATACTCCAGCAGACATATTAATATCAGAACTTAATAATGATGCAGGTTTCATTACTGATGGGAATACAAACTGGGATAATAATTATGGTTTCATTACTGATGGAAATACAAACTGGGATAATATCTATGGTTTCATTATTGATGGGAATACAAACTGGGATAATAATTATGGTTTCATTACAGTTGATACAAACACTAACGCTGGAACACTTTGTGATGATGGTGAATATCTTGATGGTGATGGTACTTGTAAATTTATAGAAAGTGCTTATTGGAATATAACAGGAAACATCTCCGCAGAAAGTGTTAATGTACCCTCACAAATAGACCAATCACCAATTTATATGTCAGATTATTTGGACTTTCAACCATTTGGATATAATAGATTTTATGTTTATGATGGTTCAGAATTTACTACAGAAAATACTCGTATGCCTTTTAATGGTTCGTTTACTAGTATAAAAAATTGGAATGCAAGAATTAAAGCAGTTAGCTCCAATTTCTTTTTCTTAGAAGGAGATAATTATAACTTTAGAATTTATAATGCTGGTTATACATTTGTAATTATAATTGAGGAAAGTGGTGGAACTGATTTATATGTTTATACAAATACAAGTGAAACATATTTTGGAACAGCAAAAACAGCATTAGTACAATTTATAGCTGTAAATTATGAAACAGGAGAAATAAGGATGACTAATAGTGATGGGGATATATTCACATTTGATTCTGTTGAATTAAAATCTGCCTTAGAATTGATTAAGAATGAAACTTGGACATCTGTTGGTTTAGGAATAAACTCTTATGGTTCACCTTGTAAATGGTCTGGGATTGTTAAAGGTGTTTGGGATTATGATGAAAAAAATCAGTTTATGTTTGATGGTGGAATGAATGTTCCAGGTGGTGGATTATTTGCATATAAAACTGGATTATTAACTGATACCACACAAAATTATTTCAAAGTTAGTGGTTCAGCTAATTATTTTGTTGATGGTAGTGTTACTTTAGATTATTCAGATATAGGTTCACTACCTACTGGTACAAATACATATACTTGGTTTATGGGGACAACTGGTACAGAGTTAGATAATGAATTACCTGGAATGAATAATTATGTTCAATTTAAATATAGAATAAAAGTAAACTCGGGAGAATTTAATTGGTCTGGGACAACAACAAGCTCACTAGTAAGATGGTTTGCTAAAGATAGAGATACTGGAACTGAAATACTTCTTTATAATGTAGGAACTTCACCAACTCAAACACTTCCAGTAGGCGATTGGGATATAACACAAATAAATTATTTAGCAGATAGGTATGGTTCAAGTAAAGGTATTTTTGGTTTTAGTTATCAAGGACTATCAGTTGATGGAAATATAACAATTTATGACCAGTTAGAAATAGAAAACGCAGGATTAGTATCGTGGGCAAATCCTAGACAATGTACTTATGAAAAATGTTATGATTCATTTGCTAGACAATTTACAACAACTTTAAAAGTTTCATTGGGTGAGGAATAAAAATGATATTAGAATTATTTACAATTTTATTTTTTATAGCTTTAATTATGGTAGCTTTAGGTCAATATTTAGATGCAGATATATTAAAGATATTTGGTTTTTTCCTTTGGTTTATGTTAGGTATGGCAATGATTTCAAGTGGGATTGATTATAAAGCAGGGGATAATATTACAGAAGTGGGTTCAACAACTGTTGTTACCCCAAATTATGGTAATTATGACAACTGGATGATAAGCGTATTTATGGCTATTGTTGGGGCAATGGGTATGACTTTAACAGTAGTTGATAGAAAAACAAACAGTATAAGAGATGATTGAAAAATGAATAGAAGAAATATGAGAGATTTGTTCAAAGTCAAGATAGAGTATGAGGGGCAAGTTTTAACAAAAGAGAAAGCTAAAGGATTAAAAGGCTTAAAGAAAGTATTTAAAACTTTGGAGTTGAAGTTAAGATAAAATGGTAAATGTATCTGTTTCCCAAATAAAATCAAATGCAAGAAGTGTTGCACAAATCAATAGAGAGAAACGGATAGAAGCAGATAATGAGAGAATTGTTGCAGAAAATGAAGCAGATGATATTACTTATGAAGAAGCACAAAGAAGTAAACCTGTATTTGAAGAAAAAATAGGTGGTGCAACCCAATATGTAAACAAATTAAATGATTGGCTTACAAAGTATGGTGGTGTTTTAGGTAAAGGTGAAGATAGGTTTAAAGAAACATCCCAATTTCTTGAACAACAAAATACATCAATTAAAAGTAGAACTTATACAGGTAAAGATATAAAACAATTAGCAAAACAAACCAATTTATATGATGTTGAATATTATTCTTCTGGTGCTATTAAATCCATCAAATCTAAACCAAGAACCTTTGAATCATCAAAGAAAAAAGGTAGAAAAAGGTCTGGGAAAAGATTAGATAAAGAAATTAGGTCAAGTTCAATTATTGATTATGAAGTAAATTTAAGAGAAGATGGTACATTAAAAAGTGAAATTCAAAGAGCAGATGCAAAAACTTTAGATTATGATAGATGGACTAAGGGTAGTTCTTGGTCAAGAAGTACAACTGAAAGAACAGCTTTTGATGATTTAACTGTTCAATATGATGTAAAAGGTAATGTAAGCAAAGTTATAGATAAAGAAGCAGAAGCATTTTCAAAAAGAAGGGGAGATAAATCAAACAAATATGAATATAAAATTGTTGATAGGAAAGTTGATGATTTTGAGAAAGGGGAAAGTATATTTACCCCTAAAGCAAGAGTAAGAACAGATAGAAAAACAACCAGACCAACCCCAGTTACTACAACTAAAAAGTTTACAGTAACAGCTTCAAACTTATTCGGAACTTCTAACAACAAATTAAGACAAGGAGAAAGGGAAATAGTAAACCCTGTATCAAGAAAAGAAATATTAAAGAAATCTGGTTTAACTCCTTCAGAAATAACAGAATTAAAGAAAACAAACCCTAAAGTATTGGAGAAAGTAATACAAGATACAAAGAGCAGGTTACAAGGACAGCCTACAAGCACCCAAAAACGCTTCACAGACATAAAAGAAAGACAATATGGGGAAAGTATCAAGCAGGAATTACAATCTAAAGGCAGCGTTGTATTTAGTTCTAATGGTCAATCCTTAATAGCAGAAGGAAAACTTACTAAAAATAAGAAATTTGAGCAGGAAGTTACAAGTATAAGGTTTCAAGGTAGAACCCCAGAACAAGTAGGAGAATCTACTTATAGCTTTTATAGAAAAGAAGCAGGTGCAGTTGGTTATGTTAAAGATATAACAAGAGAAGCAAAGTTTAGTTTCAAAGCAAAGAACTTTGAAGGTAAAGCAGGGGTTTTCTTAAACGCACCAGTTGTAAGTGAAATTGGGGCAGCTTCCTTTCTAGCAATGGAATCTGTTGGAAGGGCAGGGAAAGGACTTTATAATGTTGGAAAATTCACAGTTGAGAACCCAAAAGAGGCTGCAGTAAATGTATTAAAATTTAATAATGTTCTTACTTCTGCAAGATATAAAACAACAGATTATCTTAAAGGAGTATTTACAAACCCTGTTGAAACATATAAAAAGACAGCCCCAGTTGTAGTTGCAGGAGGAGTTGCAGCAGGAGTATTTGCATCTAAAACTTATACTTATATAAAAGAAAATCCAAGAGATGCAACAATAAAGGCAGGGGCTTTTGTAATAGAAGCTTATACTTATGGGAAAGTTCTTCAAGGAGTAGGAAAAGCAGGGAAATTCACAAAAAATGTATTTTCAAAGAATACTTTTAAGGCATTTGGAAGAAGTAAAGTTGCAACATTTAAGCCTAGAGGTTCTACTCCTAAAAAAAGTTTAAGATCAAGAAAACCTATAAGAAAAGCAGAATTAAGTAAACAGTCAAGAAATAGAGCCTACGACCCCAGAATAACTAGCAATCAAGGAGATATAATTGTAAATAGGAATAAAGGTTTACAATTCAGAGTTAATCCATTAAAAAGTACTATTCAAAGAATAGCAAAAAAGAGAGGGGTGAAAGTTGTTTCAGAACTTAATACTGAAACAAGACAGAAAACTATTGACATTCTTGCAAGAAGGGGAACTGTCCCTAAAACATCTAAATTATATCGTTTTCAAAGAAGTCAAAGCATACAGAGAGGAAAGCCAAAAGGAGTTATTGAAATAGTTTCAAATAAAGGTGGTAAGCAAATAACATCTGTGCAACAAGTAACAGGAACAAGTCAAAATGAATTATTTAGATTAACACAGAGAAGGATTCCTTCACCTGCAAAAGCAACAGGTACAGGTCAAAATCAATTATTAACATTAGATAAAAAGAATGTTGTAGATAAAGTAAAAGCAGCAAGTTCATTAAAGCGTGTTCCTGCACCTGCAAAATCTGAAGCTATTAAAGGATTTCGTGGTGGTAAATCTACACAAAGATTATTTAAGAAATTAGCTGCACAGAAAGAACAAAGATTAAAATACTTTGCAGAACAGAAATCATTAGATGGTTCAACTAGAAGTATAATTGTATCAGCCCCAAGAAGTCCAACTGTTGTAAATGAAGTGAAAAATTTAGATACTGTACTAAAGAAAGATGGATTTGGAATATTAAACCCTGCAAAGAAGAAAGTTAAATATAAATTGTTTGATGAAATAGCTTATAATAGACCAGAAGCGTTAGCAGATTTAAGACGAGGAAGTACAACTTTTAATCCTATTTCTTCAGAAAGTAAAATAGTAAATGTGTATAATGTAGGTGGAGTATATAATACTCCTGCAGGTATTGTAAAAGATCTTGTTTCTCAAACTGGTCAAGGAATAATAGGAGTAGGGAAAGATTTAGGTGCAGGTTCAGTTATAATCCCACTAAAAGGTATATTGAATGGGAACACAGATGAAACAGCAAAAACATATTATTATGTTAGTGGAATAAAATCAGAATTAAGTATTAATATTGGTTCAACAACTGGTACTGATAATATTATTGGAACAAAACAAGATATAAGGACTGATTCAGCTATTGATACGAGTTATGATAGCAGTTATCTTTCAGATAGTAAATCAGATACAGATTATGCAACTGCTATAAAACAAGACCTTAAAATACAAACTACTCCTTCATTATTAACAGCAACTAAAACTGCACTTTCAAAACAACAAACTATAAATGATGTATTTAAACCAAGAAAACCTGTTAAACAACCGAAAACAAAATTATATAACCCTAAATTTAGAGATATATTTAAACCAAATCAGAAAATTACAGAAGAACCTATACCAAAATTAGGAACAATTGGATTCTTTTCTGGTATTAAAAATAAATCATTATTTGATGTTGAAGTAAGAAGGAAAGGAGAATTTAGTTCTGTAAGACCTAGAGGCTTTTCTTCTTTACAGGCTGCATTTTCAACAGGTATAAAGCAAACAAAGAATACTGCTGCTGCAAGTTTTAGAATAAAAGAAAAAAGAACAGGTAAAATATTAACCAATCTTGGGATTAAATTAGGTAGAGAATATAGACCAAGCAAGAGAGAGGCAGGGGTTATTATTCAGAAAAGAAGTTTTAGGATAGGAACTGCAGGAGAAAAGCAAGAAATCACAAAGAAAGGATTATTTGCATTAAAGATTAAGAAAGGTAAAAAAAATATATTTGGAGGTTATTAAAATGTTTGGAATGGGCAGAAAAAAATCAAGAAATGAAAGAATGTTGGATATGGTTTCAGAGAAATCAAAATACAAGAAAGAATTAAGTTCCTTAAATCAAGAAGAAAAGATGTTGAAAATGCGTGATGATGTTAGTACTAAAAGGAAAGCAGTAAAAGAAAGAAGGGCTGCACCTAGAAAGGAAGCATTTAAGAAGTTCGCAAAGGCTCTTAAAGGTATTAAAGAGAGTAGAAAATCAACTGGTGGTATGTTTGGGAGTACACAATCAAACAGAGTATTTTCCCCTTCAGAATCAAATAGTGTATTTGGTTCTTCAGCACCAGAAAAGAAGAAAACAGCAAGAAGAAAATATAAAGAGGTTTATTATAAATGAGGATGTTAAGGGGAAACAATAAAGGACAGTTGGGGATTTTATCCTTAATCTTTATGTTTTTCATATTTATAATCTTCTGGGCAGCAGCAGGTGGTTCATTATTGAAAGATGCAGGAGAATCAGCAGTTGCCGAACACGGTTATACAGGATTTACTGCTTTTGTTTTAAGCTATATGAATGTGTTTGTATTCATTGGGTTATTATTAGCAATTACAGTTTCAATAGGTATAATGTCAAAATGAAAATAAATAAAATATTAAGCCTTGCATTATTAACAATGTTAATGTTAATTATAACAATGTTTGGTGCAAGTGCAACACTTGATGATTCTATATTTTACCAACCTTATAGTGGAGATTTAAACGATTCTACAGGATACACTTCAGCAGGTGGTACTGCATTATATAATTTAGCAGATTCTGCAAATGACCAATGGGGTTCAAGTGATGGTACTCGTAATGGTGGACAAACTGGTACAACTTTTGATGGTGTTGATGATAGTATAAGAATTGATAAACCAATATTGAACGATAAATCATTTAGTATATATGTAAACTTTAATATAAATGAATCAAAATTTGGACATATTTTTAGAAGCATATTTGATTCTGGGGATAATATAAGATTGTTTGTTGCTACTAATACTGGTTTACAATTGGATGCTACTCCAGGAGAAGTATGTAATGCTTATTGTTATTTTGCAGATGGGAACGATTGTTTATTTACAAATAACGGAACACATACTAAGGTTTATACTAATGGAGTTCTTAAAAATACTTATACAGGATGTGATTTTGAAGGATTTATTAACAATACAGATTTTCTTATTGGACAAAGTATTCAAGGAGATATTAATAATTTAACATTTTTTGATTGGGAGTTGTCAAGTGATGATGCTCAAGAAATATATACAAAAAATAAACCTGAAACACGAAGCAGTTATTATAACACAGACGGACTTGTCGCAGGATATGATTTCAGACTTAATCAAGATTCAAGTGATTTAACAGGGGATTATGATGGAAATGATACTAATGTTAATTATATTGGAACAGGTGCAGTATTTGATGGAACTAGTAGCTGGATTGATTTAGATGATAGTTTAATTGATACAACAACTAATCTTAGTGTTTGTATTAAAAATGTTCAATTCAATATTTTAGGAAATAGCGAAAGAATAATATCTAGTGATAATTCTAATAGATTATATATATATAAAGATTCAAGTAATAGATTAATTTATTATAAATATTTAAAAACAATAGGAACAGATATTAATTTTATTGAATTAAATAAAAAATATAATATTTGTATTACACACAATAATAATACTTTAAACGAAAGCCTTTATGTCAATGGAGAATATATTGTTGGTGGAATTTCTACTTATAATGGAGCACCATTAGTTGGTTTAAATATAGGTAGTTATTCTGATGGAATAATGGATTTTTTCAACGGTACAATGGGAGAGGTTATGATATATAATCGTACATTAACAGAAACAGAAATCCTTAAATTAAATAATTCAGGTTCTTTCGTAAATGACAAAGAAGGTAAAACTAATTCTGCTATAAGTTTTAATAGGGAAGGAATAAAAACAAGTTTTAGATTTAATGATGCTAATGTTTCAGAATCTTCATTTTCTATATGGGCAAAATTAGCAAATACAACACACCCCCAAATGTTAATGGGTACACAAGGAGCACCTCTTTGGGGAGGAGGAGCACAAAGATTAATTGTGTATCCAAATATGACTTATATAGAATATGATATTGCAAATAGAACAGATTCTGCTAAAAAACTATTAGCTTATAATACTGGAATTACAGAAAATGAATGGATTCACATTGTCACAACTTTAAATGACACAGATATGTGTATATATTCAAATGGTCAATTATCAAATTGTACATCAAGAGATGGTTTTGAAGTTTATGATTTTAATAATTTAAATATAGGAAATGAATTAAGTGGACTAAGATACCCGGTTAATGGTACATTAGATGAGGTAAGAATATATGATAGAGCTTTAACCCAACAAGAAATAACACAATTAGCTTATGGAATGATTGTATATTCAAATATATCTTTAATAACTGAATACAATACAAACTTTAATGTTTATGTTAATTATACAGATTATGGTTCTAATAGTAATATTATTTGTGGGATTGATACAAATTCAAGTGGTTTAAGTTGTTCAAATACTACTGCTAATGTTTCAAGTTGTGTATTAAATGGTAATGTAAATGAGTATATTGCTTTAACTCCTTTTTGTTATGATGATGATTCAACTAAAACTGAAGGAGATAGTGGTAGTGTTTATGTAGATAATGTAAGCCCTATTATAACTTTAAACACTCCTGTTGATAGTTCTGTATATCTTAATGTAACTCCTGTAAGTTTTGATATAGATTTTGCAGATAATAATTTATATGGGTTCAATATGACTTGTTTAAATGATGATTTAACAACTGCTTATACTATTCAAAATACTTCTTTAAATGGGTTAAGTAGTTATAATTATTTAGATTCTCAACTTTTTACAACAGGTGTAAAGAATTGCACAGTTTTAGTTGCTGATGGGCATACTTCAAGTAGTATTGATATAGATGTTAAACAAGTTGAGCAGTTTTTAGGGTTTATAGGTTATGATAAATTATTATTTAATGATGAAGTAGAATTAATATATTTAGGAGATAATTTAGAAGAATTAACTTATGATAAACATAAAGATAGAATTTCCCCTAAATTTAAAGTAAAGAAAGATACAACTGAAATTAAATATAAATTAAAGTTTAATGGTAAATCACAATTAATACAAACTGAATATTTAGGGCATACTGTAATATTACCAGATGGAGATTTAAGCAGAGGTTACTGGTACGATTTAGAAACTGAAGATAATGATATGATATTAAGTTATGATATAGAACAGAAGAAGAATGAAGTTATTTATACTATTACTTTAAACAATAATTTCACAGGCACTTTAATTACAGATTCAATAGGACAATTAAACACAATTACAGAGAACTTTAGCTTTGAAACTATCCCTGCACAGAGTATTATAATAAATAGCACAGAAAGTTTTGGTGGTGCAGTTGCTAATGTTGATATAAGATTAAATAATGGATCTATAACTTATTATAATAATACAAATTATCAAGTTGTAAATACAACTTGTGATGCAACAATAAGTGTATCAGATTCAAATTATATTAATAGTTATGAATATACATCAACTGGATGTAGTTTTGAAGATACTTATAATTTAGAATTTTATCAAGCAATATTAACAGTAAATTCTTATTCAAATGGTTCAACTACTTTAATCCCTAATAGTGCAATAACTATTAATGATTCAGTAGTAAGTAATACAACAACTGCAGCAACAGGAAGTAAACTATTTTATGTTAATACTGGAACAATAAGCTATAAAGCAACACATCCAACCCATACAAACCCAGAAATGGATAATATTAATGTTATATATAATAGTAATAATATGGTAAATCTTATATCTAATTATGATGGTAGCCTTACAATAACTGTTTATGATGCAGATACTTTAGATTTAATTACATCTGAAAATATCACTATTGAATCAACACACGCAGTACTTGGTACAGAATCAACAATTAATACTGATAATACAACAGGACAAGTAAGTATTACTCCACACGCAGGAAGCACTATATTTACATTTTATGGAGATAATTATAGCACTAATACATACAATTATACTTTACCTATTACTTTCCCTGCAACAGATAGTTTAAATTTATATTTAACTAATACTGCCCTTGCAGATAATACAGTAATATTTACAATTAAAAATTCTATTACTTCAGCATTAATTGAAGGAGTTAGATTTGTTACAAAACAAAATATAAATGATAGTTGGGTTGTTGTAAGTGATAAAATAACAGATATAACAGGAAGAACACAGTATGCTTTTGTTGAAGATGGGCAATATCAATTTACTTTAAGTAAAACAGGATTTGTAACAAAAATATTTGAATTAAACCCTATATTGTTTACTGCTTATGGGGTTAGTTTAACTCCTAATGTTATTATTGAAGAATCAATACAAGATTTAGGCATTTATGCAGACTTTACCCCTAAAGTTTATACATTAAATGATACTGGGGTATTAACATTTACAATAAATAATCCTTATGGTTCATTAACTAATTATAGTTTAAGTACAACTTATGGGGCAGATGTTGATACTTATATAGGTACAAATGCAACAGGTGGAGTATTAACCCATACATATAATTTAAGTAATGATTCAATAAATTATTTTGTAGTAAGATATAATTATCTTTCAGAAAATACAGGGTATAAATCATTCACATATCCTTATAAAATAGAAGGGGCTATTGAAGGGGCAACAATAGATAATATAAAAGATAATACTTTTGGTATGGGTATGTTTGAAAGAGTATTAATAGTAGTCATATTAGCTTTAATAGTGGCAGGAATAACCTCTTTAGTTGCAGGTGCAGTAAGTGGTGGTGCAACAGGTTTAATTGTATTATGTATATTCTCATATATTGGGTTTATTTCTTGGTGGTTCTCTTGGGCTTCACTAATAGTTGGATTTGTACTAGTTCTCAAAGGGAGGTCACAATAAGATGGATGGATATTTACCTTATGCACTTATGATTGTATTAAGTATTAATGTAATGTTATTTGTGGGTCAAACATCTATTACAAATATAGGTGAAGAAATGGGTTTAGTAGAAGGGGAATTTTATAATATGAGTGGGTCTTTAATATGTAAAGTAGATGGTAATGGATGTAGTTCTGATATATATGTATTAAATAATACAGATCCAACTGCATTATATCCAGATAATGAACCAATAGATAGTGGTGATGGTAACTTTTTTACTGATATGTTTGGTTCAATAAAGACATTTTTTAGTGATACTTTAGGATTAGGTTATATAATAGATATACTTTCAGCACCATCAACAATATTAAAGATGATAGGTTTACCACCAGAGTTAAGCTTTGCACTTGGTTCTTTATGGTACTTATTCACATTATTAATAATACTAGCTTTTTTTTGGGGGCGTTAAGATGTTTGGAACAGGGGCAGAAACAATAATAATGAGTATGAACCAATGGACAGGAAGCGAATTTGTAACGCTTCTTATGATCGTTATATGTATAATTATATTAGGTCTAGCATTTCCTTTACCTTTAGAATGGACTGCAATCTTTATTATGCCTTTATTATTGCTTTTAATGGTAACAAACGCTGCATTTTACCCCACAGGGGCAGTATTCTTATTATATCTGGCGTTCATACTTGGTAAGAACCTTATATTCAAGTAAATTATTCCCCATTTAAAGGGAATGGTTTACCATAATTCAACTTATGTTGAACTTCACATTCAGTTGAACAGAACCCATTAGGGTTACATTCAACTTTAATCCCACAATTTCTACATATATTCATTCTTATATTCTCTTGGGCAATCTTCACACATTTTATTTATACAAATAAAAGTATTCCATCCTTCAGCCTTTAATTCTTTTAATTTATCCCCACATTTTTCACATTTCATTTTTGATCACCTTTCTCATTAGTACTCTTTTGAGCAATATTTATTATTCTCTTTAAAGTCATACAATCTGAACAAAAACAATCATAACCAAAATGTCCTATAATTAATTTTAATCCATTATTATTATTAATTATTTTTATAATTTCATCTTCCATTTTTATTTCTCATTTGTACTCTTATGGGAATCCTTCATTTCAACTTCTTTATGTAAATATCCTATATAATACATAAGTGTCATAAATATAAAACTAATACCTGCAATTAAACTATTAC
>Ga0208647_1000305_pt1 | contig 16025 bp, 20 predicted proteins | sample AntAceMetag02UKA_FD_184765 | JGI IMG/M metagenome (GOLD analysis project Ga0208647, IMG submission 184765) | Saline lake microbial communities from Ace Lake, Antarctica - Antarctic Ace Lake Metagenome 02UKA (SPAdes) (version 2) | ecosystem: Environmental > Aquatic > Non-marine Saline and... | reverse complement strand
AAATTTCCGAACTCCAAAAGCTTATAAATTAAAAATCCGCTTAATAATTACATGAGGCTGTGGCGCAGTCAGGTAGCGCACTGCTCTGATAAGGCAGGGGTCCCAGGTTCAAATCCTGGCAGCCTCATTTGTTCTCGCCAGGATTTGGTCAAATTCCGAAAACCTTTGCTCTTAAACTATTTATATATTATTAAGGGTAGAGTTTGAGTTAGTAGTCTCATTCAAGATTAATCTCCTGAGCCCATATGTTTCATTTCATCATTAATAAAATGAGTTGGTTTTTTCCCAGAGTAAGTTATATACAAAATCTTTTTAGCTCGAGAAATTGCTACATAAAATAATCGTCTTTCTTCTTCTTCTTTATTGTAATTATCGTTCTTTACCATCTCTATTGCAGGGTGGTCGCTAGCTTTACACGGGAAATTTTGTTCATTGGCACCAATTACAAAAACTTTCTTCGTCTCCAATCCCTTAATTGCATGCACACTAGCAAGTGTTACCTTACCAACTTTATCTTCTGCTTTTTCTATCTTTCCAACACTAGTATCCTCTCTCACAAAATGAGGAATATTCTTTCTTTTCATAGACTGCGATAGCTCCATGAGTTGTCTATTGGTTCTAGCCAAAACAAAAATTTCTTCATTCGGAGTACCTGAATTAAGGATATTTTCCATAACAAATTCACGTTCTGCCTCTTCTCCATCAAAATCCAATATCCTAATATCTACATTATCAAACTCGTTATGGTATTCTAAGTTTGGCAAACCCATTCCCTGTATAGATTGATTCATAAATTCAACAATTCCCTTTCCACTTCTATAATTTTTAGTTAGATGAATTAATTCAACACTATTATGTGTTTTTTCAAAGTCCAAGATATATTTTATGTCAGAACCTCTCCATCCAAAAATTGATTGTCTTGGATCGCCAACCACAAAGAGATTTGGAGCAGATAATAATTCAATCAATTCAATTTGCATAGCATTCACGTCTTGATATTCGTCAATTAAAACATGTTCAAATTTTGGGATTTTATCAGGAGAATCCTTAAAGAATTTAATGGTATCAACAATTTGGTCAGTATAATCTCTTAATCCTTGTATTGACATATGTTCTTTCAGATATTGAGTTATTTGATAAATTCTTTTCGCGTTGTCTTTCTCTTTTATATCAACATCCTTACTAAAATCATATTCTTCCATCCCAGTTACCTTAAAATAATCCATCACTGAAAAACAATCATTCATAAAACCATTTGTCAGCTGCCCTTTGTTTTTGAATTTTTTCTGAGATGTAGTAGAATAACTATCTACGACGTTATCCATATCTAATCCCATAGAGGCTAGTGCCATATTTATTGCGAGAATCTTGTCAGCATAGCTTTGAACCCTAATCATTCTACCATAAATTTCGGCACCATGTTTTCTAAGGATACTCTCGCAAAATGAATTAAAAGTATTCACAGTAACCCCTTTGACTCCCAATTCAGAAAGTCTCTTTTCCATTTCTCTTCTCGCCTTTCTTGTAAAAGTAATAGCCAAAATACCAGAAGGATGAACTCCCTTATATTTAACTAGAAACTCAATTCTTTTTGTTAAAACCATAGTTTTTCCAGATCCAGCTCCAGCAACACAAAGAATATTTGAACCCTCGGAGATAATCGCCTTTTTTTGTTCGTCATTAAAATTACCTAAAAAACTATCCATGGCTTCAAATCTTTTCTTATCCTCCTCGCTGATTTCTGTTTTTTTAAACTCAATTTTGTTATCTAATTTTTTATTAGGGAGGGTAGGATTTATTATTTCATTTCTTCCTCTAATTGTTAACGACAAAACTTTTACAAATCTATTATAATCACTTATCGCCCACTCGATCATCCCGTTTGAAACTAAATTATCTATCTCTCTAAATATTTTATCTTTATCCCAAAGAAGTTTCCCAAAATTATCCAACTCGTCCAATCTATTTTTAGTAACGGATTTATTTGCATAGCTACCAACTAAAAAATCTACTAATAAATTTTTCCCTACCTGAAAAGGCAATTCCATTAGTGCCTTTAAAATTTTTATATAATCTAAAGAAGCATCTCTTTTTAATTCCTCAATTTCCATAAATTTTTTATTAAGAACATCCTTTTAAGTTTTATCAAGATGAGATAGTCATCTGCATAAAATTATTTTCCTCATTAAGTTCTCTAATATTATCATTAGCATCCAAAACAAATTTAATATTTTCAACACTTTTAGAAGGCAATTTATTATTTGTTACTCTTAAAGCTCTACTATATCCTATATCAAGTTCTCCTAATTCGATGACATGAAATTCTCGTTCTTCAGCAAAAATAGTTAAATTAATGGAATCAATTTTAATAAGTCCATCATTTGAAACTGTGATATTAAAATCTAAATATCTTCCTTTCTTAATAACAGTCAAATTTTCTATAACCGCATCTGCTAATGGTTCAATAGAATATAATTTATCGATTAAATCGATCATATCCTTACTAATTCTTTGATTACATTTAGAGGTGTTATACATAATGCTTTTTGGATTCTTGGAATGGTCGAATCCAAAGACATGCAAAAGCTCATGCAATCCTACAATGGGGTAATCACATCGTGGATCATGATATAGTGATATTTTTCCTTTCTCTATCATCTTAAAAGCACTAGTATTAATTATCCTAGAAGGTCCACCCTCTCCAGCGATAAATAAATTATCACTCAGTTCAATGTAATCATCAGAACACCCGACACTAACATCAGCATTACTTTTATTTTTTATTTCATAAAATGAAATTAACCCTGTCTCATTTTTAAATATAACAAATGCTTCAATCATAGAATATCGTCGGACCTCACTACAATCTTCTTCTATAAAATAAGAAATATTATTATGATTGAATCTTAAATTTTCCATAAACACGGGAGTATCTCCGTAGGTAATATTAATAGTTCGTTCTGGAACAACAGTATCTAATATCATTTCAATTGGTTCTTGTGGAAGATTCATATAAATAAATCCCAAAAGAAATGCCATGACAGATAACATAAGCACTATTGAAATAAATTTTCTCACCATTAAAATAAAATATAAACACCCTATTTATTCTTTTTCTCTTTCTTAATCATACCATCAAATCCCCAAACGGCCAGAATAGCAAACAGCATTGAGATAACCGCTACTACAGCCCAATTATTGGAACCACTAACATTTCCTAATGCTCCACCAAAAGCTGCACTGAATCCAGAAATAAGCATACATTTTCCCTTTGCAATCATTTAATTTCAACCCCTAATTCCTTTAATCTTTTAACATGTGCCTGAATGATTCCTTCGATATTACCGACGATCTTAATCAATTCTTTTCTTTCTGTTAGCAAAGTATTTAGCGATCCTTTATGAAAACCTATCTCTTGCTCGGAAGACATTTGAGGTTCTTCCTCTTTCTTTTCTTTATTTTTTGTAGAATTAATAGCTGATTCTAAATCGTTAATATCCATATTAAAAAGAAAAGAATTTGATTTAAAAATCTATCTCCACAATTCTTATAAACCCAATTTAATATATCTCAATATGGAAAGAACTCATAAATCATCAGAGATAAATGAAAAATTAATAGGAGAAAAAGTAAGCCTAGTTGGATGGGTAGATACTATAAGAGTTCACGGAAATGTAGCATTTATTGATTTAAGAGATAGATATGGAAAGGTTCAAGCCGTGATTTCAAAAAAAAGTTCAGAAGATTTTGAAAAAGTAAAAAATTTAACATTGGAATCTTGTATATCAATCAAAGGAACTTTGAATGCACGACCAGAAGGAAGCGAAAACGAGAAACTTACATCTGGAAAAGTCGAATTAAAAATTGAAGAATTAAAAGTGTATTCACTTGCAGATAACCTTCCTTTCGAAGTAAATAACGAAGATGTTGGAGAAGAGATTAGATTGAAGTATAGATATTTAGATATTAGAGGAGAAAAGCTAAAAAATAATTTAATTTTAAGGCATAAAATAATAAATTTTATTAGAAATTTTCTAAATGAAAAAGATTTCTTAGAAATTCAGACTCCTATTCTAACAAAGTCTTCACCGGAAGGAGCTAGAGATTATCTTGTCCCCTCACGAGTCCATCAAGGAAAATTTTATGCATTACCACAATCTCCACAACAATATAAGCAATTGTTAATGGTTGGAGGAATAGAGAGATACTTCCAAATTGCACCTTGCTTTAGAGATGAAGATGCCAGAGCTGATCGTTGTCCAGGAGAATTCTATCAACTAGATATGGAAATGTCGTTTATGTCCCAAGATGAAATTTTAAATTTAACTGAAGATTTAATGATTAAATTAGTGAAGGAAATTTTACCAGAGAAACATTTTACAAAATTACCTTTTCCTAGAATAACTTATGACGAGGCAATGGAAAAGTACGGTCGTGATAATCCAGATATTAGAGAAAATAAAGATGATCCTAATGAACTTGGTTTCTGTTGGATAGTTGATTTCCCATTATTTAAAGAGCAGAAAGAAGAAGATTTTTTCCACGGAGCTGGGGAAAGATGGGGACCATCTCATCACATGTTTACAATGCCAAAAGAAGAAGATTTCAAATATTTAAATGTTGAAGAAGCAGGAAAGGCAAAAGCCTATCAGCATGATTTAGTTTTAAATGGATATGAAGTTGGAGGGGGAAGTATAAGGATTCATGATCCAGTTATTCAAGATAAAATATTTGACCTTATCGGGTTTACCGAAGTACAAAAGAAAGAATTTGATCATATGCTTAAAGCTTTTAGATATGGAGCCCCTCCTCATGGTGGAATTGCACCAGGTATTGATAGACTAATTATGGTATTATTGGGAGAAAAGAGTATTAGAGAAGTAATTGCTTTCCCCAAAAATAGAGATGCAAGAGATCTTACAATGGATGCTCCATCAATTGTAGAGGCAGGACAACTTAAAGATGTCCATATACAATTGGATTTACCAAAATCCAAAAAAGATGTTCCTAAGGAATAAATAAAAAATAATTTTGTATTCTTAAAATATATAATAATCTTGTTTAATTAAAACTAACTACACTAAACCTTTACTTCTTTCTTTGATTTTGCTTCTTTCTTTTTCTTTTTAAACAATTTTTGAAAAAATTTCTTCATTTGATATCCTCCTCTTTTTATTTATTTTATTGAACGTTTACTATTTAAGTCTTGGCAAAAAGGAATAATATTACATTCTTAAATATCGATTTTAAATCCATCACCTTTTTTTCTTGGTAGAATGTGCCAGTGTACATGAGGAACGATTTGCCCCGCAGTCTCTCCATTATTCATAATAAGATTAAATCCATCTGCATCAACCTCTTTAATAATTTTCGAAGCTGCAGTTTTAACAGTAGTTAATAATTCTTCATAAATTTCTGATGGCATATCTAAAAAAGTAGTGTAATGATTTTTAGAAATAACTAAAGAATGTCCTTTTACCTTGGGAGAGATATCTTTAATCACAATAAAATTTTCACTTTCCATAATCTGTTCATTATTAATCTCTCCAGAAACAATTTTGCAAAATACGCACTCATCCATATAAATCTAATAACCCCAAATTTATAAACTATCCTGCCTAACTTTATTTATGGCAAATAATTCACTTTGGCACGAAGTTAGCGAAGAAGAAAAAGAAAAAATAAGAAAAGAATCTAAGAATCTTCTAAATGAATTTGCATCTAAGTTGTCTAAGATTAAAACTACAGAATCTCATTTTGAAAACGGATTAGGCACAAGAGAAGACGGAGAAGGATGGAACACTGATCCCGAGTTTAAAGATTTAACTTTACTAAATGCCCCATTTGTAGAAGATGGATTTATAGTAGCAGAAAAAGGAGGATGGAAGAAATGATAGGAAAATTTATTGTAGCTTCTGGCCCTGTAATCATCGAAGATGGGAAATTATTAGTAGTCAAAGAAGACAAAGATGATTTTTATAAACTTCCAGGAGGAACAATTAAAGAGGAAACAGATTTAGAAGATGCCTGTCGTAGGGAAGTCAAAGAAGAAATCAATGGAGAAATAAAAATCATAAAATCACTCCACCCTAAAATACTATATGAAAATCCTCAAACAAAAGAAAAAATGACAATCATTCTTGTTAGCTATTTGGCGAAACTAGAAAATAAAAATAAAATTAGACCGATAGAGCCGATAAAAGAAATTATTTGGTTCGATTTAAAAAAGGTTGATGAATGGAAACATAAAGTTTCTCCCTATACACAATTTCTAATCGAAAAAGGAGATATAAAATGATATCCCAAAATAGCCTTAAACATAAACTCAAACAAATTAAATATGAAAAGTTAACGGCAGTTCAAAATGTTATGAATTTTTCTAAGAAAATAGCAACTCTAGAAACAAAGGATTTGAATATTTTTCTATCTCTAAACGAAGAAGTAATTGCTCAGGCAAAAGAAATTGATAAGAGAATAAAGAAAGGAAATGTGGGAAAATTAGCAGGATTATGTTTTGCTGTAAAAGCAAATATTTCTGTAAAAGGATTAGAAACAAATTGTGCGTCAAAAGTATTAGAGGGATATGTTTCTCCATATAATGCAACAGTAATTAATAAACTCCTAGCAGAAGATGCAATAGTACTGGGAATGTTAAATATGGATGAATTTGCATGTGGATGGTCAGGAGAAACATCAGCATTCGGACCAACAAAAAATCCAAAAAATCCAGAATTGGTAGCTGGAGGATCAAGTTCGGGACCAGCCGCAGCAATTGCAGCAGAACTTTGTGACTTTACTTTAGGTTCGGACACAGGAGGATCAATAAGAGTGCCATCATCACATTGTGGAGTAGTTGGACTAAAACCTACTTATGGGGCGGTTTCTCGTTACGGCTTAATAGATATGACAATGTCTTTTGATTGTATTGGGCCATTAACAAATTCCACAGAAGATGCAAAATTAATATTTGATATTATTAAAGGGCAAGATAATTTTGATCAAACGACAAGAGAGATACCTAAAAACAATACTTCGAAAAAGGGGATAATAGGATTGGTTAACGTAGGAGATTTTTGCAGTAAAGAAATAGCAGAATTAATTGAAAATAAAACAAAGGAAGTTGCAGAAAAAAATAATTGGAAAATAAAAAAAATAAATTTACCCTTAGATATTGCACTAGAAACTTACTTCATAATTGTTTTTACAGAATTTTTTTCAACAACTCGAAAGTTTGATGGTAGAAGATTTGGTAAAAAAATAGAAGAAGCTGCTGGGCCAGAAGTAATCAAGAGAATAATGGGTGGCTCTGAGATTACAAAAGCTGAACACGAAGGTAGGTATTACAAAGAAGCTTTGAATGCTAGAAGTTTTATAAAAAAACAATTTGAAAAAATATTTCAAGAAGTAGACGCAATTATTATGCCAACAGTCCCGAGAACGCCTCATAAAATTGGAGAATCGATTTCAGCTAAAGAAATGTATTCTTATGATATCTTAACAGCTCTTACAAACATAGCAGGTATTCCAGCAATATCAATCCCGGCAGGAAAAATAGATAATAAAGATGTAGGACTTCAGATTTTAGCACCACATTTTCAAGAGGATTTGATTTTTAAATTGGCAAAGGATTTTGAATGAAGTCTAATAATTCAGAAAATAGAAGCAGTACAAAGTTACAACTAATAGGGGAATTAAATTTTGAAAAGTTCAGAACCGAAATTTATATTGTCCCAGAAATTAAAAAAATATTTAAGACAAATAAAATTTCGTTATCAACTTTAATTCCAACAGCATGGTGTTGGTATGATGCAGAATTATTAGATGCGATTGACGAAAATGGGGATGGGAAGCCAGATGAAAAATTTGGTAAAGAATTCAAATTAATTTATTTGCGAGATTCAGACAAAATTGCAGAATTCGAAAAAAAAGCTTTACTATTTTCTACAACAACAATAAAAGGAATAAAACTAAAATATATTGTGGTAAAAAAATAAAATGTCAGAAATAACATTTACACAAGCAAAGGAATTTTTAGATAATATAAACAGTGAAGACAAAGTTGCAGTAATTCATCATGACGACGGAGATGGAATCTGTTCGGGAATTTTATATTATGATTGGTGCAAATTAAAAAATGCAAATACAGAGCATTTTACTTATCAGATTAACAGAAGTAAGTTGAAAGATTTTGAATTAGAGAAATTTGATAAAATAATTATTTGTGATGTAGCGCCGTACTTTATAGGCAAAGAATCTGAAATAATAAGAAGCAAACAAGTTTTATACGCAGATCATCATCCTAGAGATACACCTATATCAGAAGAAATATTGGAATTAGTAACAGTTACTGAAGGATATATCCCATCATCACGAACTGCAGGAGAATTAACAGGATTAAAACCATGGTTATCATTAATCGGAACAATAACTGATTCAGGAGAATTATATGCGGAGAATCAAGATTTTATAGACAAATATTTAGAAGCAGTAAATATGACATTGGACAAATTTAAAGAAAACGTAAGTAGCGTTGTTACCAATTTTTTAGTTTATTTTAACGAAGACATAGAAAAAGCATTTACCCTTCTTAGAGAAATTAATTCTATTGAAGAAATAGAAAATCTAAGACAATATTCAGAGCAAGTTGAAGATGAGGTACAAAAATTTGTGGAAGAGTATGAAGAGAAAAAAGAAAGATTGGGCGACGTAAACTTTTATTATTTTGAACCAAATTTTTCTGTAAAGGGCCCAGTCTCTGGGATTATAAGTCATCAGTCTCAGGATGAAGCATATATATTCGCAACTCCAAAAGAAGAAGGTAAATATATAACATTGTCAGCAAGAAATACTTCTCAAAAAATAAATATGGCAGACCTGCTAAAAGCAGGAATTGATGGATTAGAAGAAGGAAGCGCAGGTGGGCATGTACCGGCAGCAGGTGGGATATGTTTAGCAAAAGATATTGATGAATTCAAACAAAACATAAGAAAATTTTTAGAAAATAGAAAGTCTTAAATTAAACTAGCTAGAATTTTATCCGAGGAAAGAAATTCTTCTTTCCCACTTTTCATATCCTTAACTTTAAACTTCTCTTTTGTAACTTCTTCTTTCCCAACAAAAATTACTTTTTCAATGTCTTTTGAATTTGCATAATCCATTGCCTTACCGATTGATTTATCCAAGAGAACAATAACAGAAATACCATTATTACGTAATTCTTCAGCTAATCTAATTGCGGATTCATCCTCGCCAATTGAAATTATTTGGACTTTTGTAACATCCCCTTCAATTTTTGACAACAAAAATATAGGTTCCAATCCAAAAGAAATTCCAGTAGCCTGAACTTTATCAATCAAATAACTCCCACCACCACAAAGCGAAACACCAAGTTCCTTAGACCAAATCTCAAAAACAGTTCCATTGTAATACGAAAGCCCCCTAGCTAAAAATGGTCTAAATTCAACTTTAACTCCATACATCTTACATAGCTTCTTCAGTTCCTTAATTTCCTTATAAAAATTATATTTCTCAAAACTTTTTTCTTTGCCTGTAAAAATGTCTAACACTCTTTCACAACCAATCTTCTTCAAGTTATCAGCAACTTCCTTCTTTGATAATTTATCCAACTTATCCAATTCTCTAATAGCTTGCTCTCTATCTTTCTCAGCAACATCCTCACCAACTAAAATCTCATTTATTAATTTCCTATTATTCACATAAATCTTCACAGGCATCCTCATCTTCTCAAAAATATTCTTACCCAACTTCAGACACTCAGCCTCATCTTTACTACTACTTCCAATAATATCTGCATCACACTGAGTAAATTCCCTTGTTCGTCCAACTCTAATCGGCTCATCCCTGAAAAGACTCCCAATTTGAAATCTTTTATACGGTAACTTCTGATTCTGCGCAACTCTATTTAACTGAAAAGTAAACTCATATCTCAAAGCCAATTTTCTCTTTCCTCTGTCTTCCAAGCTAAACACATCACGAACAGCGCTATCATTAACATTATCCCCCCGAACAAATTCTTCATATTCAACACTTGGAGTCTCCGCCGGTTCAAACCCATAGAGTTCAAACTGCTTTTGGACAATTTTTTTTATTTCCATTCGCTTTAAAGCTTCGTCTCCGAGATAATCTCGAAATCCTTTTACCGTTTCCGTTCTCATATTATTTACATTTCTTTTCAAGTTTAATTAATCTTTGATTAATCTTTTCATAGCTTTTTCTATTATTAATATCAAAAACCCATTCTAAAAAAACTATCGCAGGAAATATAACTATCAAAGTAAAAATCAATCCTTCTATAGTCAATCGTTTTATTTGCTCAAATTGCAAATCGAAAAAAACTCCATGGATAATAGAGGCTATAGATACTAAGAAAGAAAATACAAACAATATCAATAATTGTTTTTTAATTAGTTTAAATGATTTCACCATTTTTTTTCGAGGACGGAAGGCGAGAATCGAACTCGCGTCTCACGGACCACAACCGTACATTCTACCATTGAACTACAACCGTCATTGTTGTCTACTATTGAACTTTTAGGTTCTTAGTCGACTTAATATGACTAAGCTATTTCAATTTTTAAAGTTAATCATACGCTTCCAAACGTCAGTAGTGGGTTTTTATTTTTATCAGTATAAATATAGAATTATCAAACCCCCAATCATGCATTATCTGGCAAATATTTATAAATAGATTTAACATAAAATAAATATGAAAAAAAAGTGGTTGATTATCGGAACAGTTATTTTAGCTTTAATTATATTTCTTGCAATATACTTTTATCAAGACACAAGTAATAATACTACTTGTATTTCAGAAGGTGGAAATTTAGGGGCAGTAATTCCTGGAAACTACAATGAATGTTGTGAAGGTTTAGTTGCTTATATACCTGAAGGAGCCATTGGAACACGTGGTACATGTGTTCAAGAATGAACTCACCGAATACCTTAATCTTATAAACTTAAATTATTTTTATACCCCATGAGAAACATTCCAGTAGAAAACATAAGAAAGGTTAGAAAATCCGTTCCGGCAATTGAAAATAAAGTAAAAGTAAAGATAGGGTTCGGAAAAGCAGGAATTTCTGTTAAAGGTAGTGAGCTAAATGAATATTTAGTAGAGCAAGTTATAAGAGCTATAGATTTTGGCTTTAATGTAGATGACGCTCTATTATTAATAAGTGAAGATTTTGTTTTAGAATTCGTAGAAGTTAGAGAACATACCCACAGAAAAAATTTAAGAGATGTGAGAGCAAGATTAATTGGAACTGGTGGGAAAGCTAGGAAAACTATAGAAAATTTAACTGGTTCAGAGATAGTAATTCATGGAAATACTGTAGGAGTGATTGTTGATTCGGAACATTTAGACGCAGTTATGCAAGCACTTGAATCTTTAATACAAGGGGCGAAACATGGTAATATTTTTGCATACTTAGAGAAGCAGAATATATCTAGAAGAAAGTTTGAAAGAGATGATTTGGGCTTAAAGAAAGGAATAGAAGATACTGATTAAAGACAAGTGGGAAGTTTTATATATGCTTTTTCTGATAATTGATTATGCTTTCGTAGCTCAGCAGGTAGAGCGCACGGCTGTTAACCGTGATGTCGGAGGTTCGAGTCCTCCCGAAAGCGTAGTATACTTATAGTGACGCTCTTTTAATTATATCTTGTAATTAGAATCTAATTCCCCATTTCAGTTCGTTGGTATCTATAATACAGCGTTCTCCTATTGGAATTGAAATATTTGGTTCGTTATGACCTATTTGTTGGTTCATTATAATTGGGCAATTAAAATTCTTGAAGAATTCCTTTAAATAAATATCAATATTCTCACCACATTCTTTGAAATATCCAAGAATTATTCCCTTTGTTTTGTCAAATTTTCCAGCAACTTTTAATTGCCATAAAATATCAAAAACTCTCCAAGATTTCATGTCGTAATCTTCTAAGAAAAGTATTTTGTTTTTAGTTTCAATTTCATAAGGAGTTCCCAAAGACCTTCCAAGCAATTCTAGGTTTCCACCAACAATTCTCGAATCAGCCAATCCTTCTTTTAAAATAGATTCCTTATTAAAAGATATATCATAATTTTCTTTATTTATGGCTTGGATTAGATATTTACAACTTAGTTCGGATGGTTCTATATCTTTTCCAAAATGAGGACCATGAATACATCTTTTTCCAGTTTTTTGATAAATTGCATTGAGTAATATTGTTAGGTCGCTGAGCCCAATTAAAATTTTGTTTGTTTTTTTGATAGATTTATAATCTAAATAAGGTAGTATCTGAATAGCACCCATACCTCCTATAATATTAAAAATCAAACTATCTGCAGATTTGTATGCGAGATTTAATTCTTGAAACCGTCTTTGAAAGTCTCCAGCATAACACAAATATTTAGAGAAAATATTTTTAGAGTAGTGTATTTTGTTAATTCCTAATTCGAGCAATCTTTTTTTTGTCAATATTAAATTAGAACTTGTAATAGTTCCCGAAGTGCCAACCAAAAAGGCGCTTTTCTCAGAGAGTAATTTTTTTTTGTTATCCATAAATTTATTCTGACATTTTTTTTTCAACTGCCTTAACAACTAAGCCAGATACATTGTAGCAATTCGTTAATTTTTCATCATCATATTCAACCCCAGTTCCGGACCCATTAACTTCAAGAAGATAACTTCTTTTCCCAGGATCACCACGGAAATCAACAGAACCAAAGAACATTCCAATTTTTTCGATAATTTTTCTTGAGGTTTCTTCCTCTTGAGGATAACCTTCAATTAGGTCCATTCTTCCATAACTCTCTTCTCCTGGGTTACCTGGTCTTTTAAGAGCTCTACGAATTATTAATTTATTATCTAAAAACATATATCTTCGTTCCTCATCAGCATGCACACAGGTTTGAAAAGTATAATTATGAAAATCTTCAATAGATTTGGCAGATTTAATATCAGTGATATAACGAACGCCTTTTCCCATAAATCCAACATTTGGCTTTGCAATAATGCCTTCGTAAGAAGAGAGCAGGTTTACTAAATCAGAAGAAGATTTCACATCAAATGTCGGGATAGAAGGAAGCCCATTTTCCATAAAAAAACGATTCTGCTTCCCCTTTTCTTCATAGGATGTGGCTTCGGCACTATTCAAGACTTTCCGAAATTGATTCTCTAAGGGATAAAGAGAAGACATAAAAGAACTAGTAGTTCTTGGGCCATTATTTTCTCCTAAGCCATATACAAAGAAGACGTCTCCACTTAGAGGTACCTTACCATCTTCTAATTGGAATTTCCCTGAAGCACCATATGATCTGTATATTTTACGGGCAGTAACGGTATTGTTTTCGATGTGAATATCTACAGGGGAAACTACTTGGAGATTATGTCCTCTATTACGAAAGGCATTGCAAAGAGATATAGATCCAAGATAGCCTTTCTCCCCGACAATTGCACCATCGTTTAAACCAATAGTTACATCCATAATATCTTAATTTGCAGTACTAAGAATTTCTTCTTCTGAAACAATAGAAGCAATTTCTTCGTTTTCTTCTAAGACAATAGAAATAATTGGTTGTTTAATTTTTTTAACAAGACTATCGACAATCATTTTCATTCTTTCGAGATCGTCTAAAGAGTCTAAAAAATAACCTGGAGATGGATTTATTTCAATGAGACAAGGCCCTTTATCAGTCATAATAACGTCAGATTCCCCATACATAACATTTGTTACTTCTTTTGCTTTAATTGCCAATTCAATTTCTTCACGGGTAGGTTCAAAATTATTTTCAATAGATCCATTACTTGTAGATGCTATCCATTTATCATTAGAATCTCTAGAGACAAAAGTTCTTGAGTATGCAAATAAAAATTTTCCATCGACAACACCGATTCTGCAATCGTGAGACCTATTTGCTTTTATGAATTCTTGTAAAATAAATCCAGATTTATATCCTTCTTTATCCGCTACAGAAAACATATCTTTTAATTTTTTAATAAGTTTTTCTCGGGAATTAACGCGATAAACCTCGTAGCTTTTTCCACCGCAGTTTCGTTTTGCAACAATGGGGAATCCAAATAATCCTATAGCTTTATCAACTGAAGTCAAAAAATCCTTTTTAGAGTCAATAAGGATAGTCTCGGGTGTAAAAATATCATTATTCGATAATGCTTTGTATAATTCATATTTACTATAATCTACAAGTGAAGCAGAAGAAGAGTTTACACATAATGTTCCAACATTTTCAAGTTTTTTGAGAATTTCTATGGTTTTTTCTAAGGATTCAAAATCTCTTGGGGCAACACTACTGTATACCCTATTAAAAACTAGGTCGTAAGAAATAAGTTCTTCCCAGCATACAGCTCTTATATCAAAAAAATCTACATCGCAACTATATTCTCTAAAAAGTTTAGCAAAATATCCTTCGGGTGATTCAACGTCATGATGTAAAATAGCAATTTTCATAATAATTTATTACAGCGCTAATTTATAAATCTTTCTCGTGTATTATCTTTAGGGTCGTAACACTTTTCGAGTTTTCTCTAAGGAGATTCTGCTCCAAATAATTTATAAACTTCTTATCCTATCCTATTTCATGCAATTAAAAGATGCAATTGAAACTAGGAAGAGCGTGAGAAGATTTGATTTGAAAAAACCTGATTGGAGAAAAATAATCAGGGCTTTGGATTCGGTAAGATTCGCTCCGAGTGCAGGAAATCAATTTGTCACAAAATTTATATTAGTTTCGGATGAAAAGAAAATCGAGAAATTAACAGCTGCATCTCAACAAGAATTTGTAGGAAAAGCTAAGTATATAGTGGTTGCAGTTTCAGATGATTCAAGCTTAATTAGAGATTATGACAAACGAGGTGTTCGTTTCTGTGCACAACAAGCAGGTGCTGCAATTGAGAATTTTTTATTAGCTCTGACGGAACAAAAATTAGTAACAACTTGGGTCGGATATTTTTACAACGAACAAGTCAGGAGAGTTCTAGATGTACCAGAAGGATTTCATGTTGAAGCGCTTTTTCCAATAGGAAAAGAACCAAAAGTTAAAGCTAAAGAAAAGAAGAAAAGAAAGTTGGAAAGCATACTTTATTTTGATAAATGGGGGAATAAGAAGATGACTTCAGAAATCAACATAGGCCTAAAATCTGTTTAATTCACAAAAGTGAATCGCTCGCCCCCCGAAGGAAGCGAGGAAAAATAAAAATAAAAATAAAAAGTTGGTTTTTTAACTTAAGTCGTCTAAGCCGAGTTCATTAACACTAATTCTGTTATTATCTTCAAAAGTACTTGTATTTTTTCCTAGGATGTAAGGAGACTTAACTCCAGTCATAATTGTAATGACTCTTACTCTTCCCTGAAATTCTTTGTTTACTCTTGCTCCGATAATCACTTGTGCTTCTGGAGACAAATTTTCTGTAACAAGTCTTCCAATAGTGTCAAATTCTTCAAGTTTTAAATCAGGACCGCATGTGATATGAACCAATGCTCCAGTAGCTCCCCTATAATCTACATCCAATAATGGATGAGTCAAGGCTTGTTGTACCGCCGCATCAACTCGTGCGTTTGAATTATCTTCACCGATACCGATCACAGCTACATCTCCGTTTTTCATGATAGATGACACATCTGCGTAATCTAAATTGATTAATGATGGTAATGTAATTGTCTCAACGATACCTTTAATCATAGTAGAAACCAACTCGTTAGCAACCGCGAAAGCTTGTTCCATAGGTAACTGACCAGCAATATCTACTAATCTGTTATTATCTAATACAATTACTGTATCAACAGATTCTCTTAATTCTTGAAGACCGAACTCTGCCTTATCGATTCTTGCTTTCTCCGCCTCGAAAGGCATTGTGACAACCGCAATAACTACCGCGCCCGCTTCTTTAGCTAATTGAGCAACTACTGGAATTGAACCCGTTCCGGATCCACCTCCCATACCAGCCAGAACAAAAACCATATCCGAATTCGAAACAGCTTTTTTCAGGTCAGTAAGAGATTCTTTA
>Ga0208647_1000303_pt1 | contig 16479 bp, 19 predicted proteins | sample AntAceMetag02UKA_FD_184765 | JGI IMG/M metagenome (GOLD analysis project Ga0208647, IMG submission 184765) | Saline lake microbial communities from Ace Lake, Antarctica - Antarctic Ace Lake Metagenome 02UKA (SPAdes) (version 2) | ecosystem: Environmental > Aquatic > Non-marine Saline and... | reverse complement strand
AGCTGTTGACTGCGGCTGGTTACCAGTTTTGCATTGATTTTGAGATTGATGAGATCTGTCTCACCCACTGATTTTCCGCACTTATCACATATAAATGTTTTTGTAATCATATCACACTCCTATATTCCTTTTACAAATGCCGACTTAATTGCTTTTTCATTTCGCCTCTCTTTCAAACTCAGTCGCCAGGAATCTAAAGGTTATTCATGATTGATCCTCCTGGTTGTTTTGCATTCTTCCTTTTTAGTTCTGTAGTAGAACAATATCATATAGTTTAATCCATGTCAATATGTAAATCTATTTATTTTTATTTATTTTTACATTAAAAAAATACACAGAGTTTTTAGGCTCTGTGTATTGGTGGGAAAGGAAGAAAACGGAAGCTGTGGAATTACCCTTGGAGACCTGCTTCGCAGCGAAGTTCTACTATGGACTGTTTTGTTTTTGCACTTATTCTTGGAGGTTTTGTACCCTCTTTGATTTTATGGTTTTTTGCTATCAGCATCGCCCGGCTCTGTCTCTCTTCTTCTAGAAAGATGCTTCTTTCAGGATGATACCTTTCGTAGTAATCTTCAATAGACATATCCATTCTCTTGCACACCATCATATCTGCCTTGAGAATATCTTCTGTCTCTTTTCTTACAAGTCTTTCGGATTCCTGGGTTGCAATTTTATTGCAGTTTTTCAAAACTTCCTGGAGTTCTTGAAAATTCATTCCAGTTTTAAACTGAAATCTCTGACCTGCAAAAGTAAGCGGATGAGTCCAGAGAGCTGCATCTTCAAGATTTTCCTCAAGCAAGGCCGTGCGTCTGAAAGTGTTCTTAGGAGCATTCTGAGTAAAATACTCTCTATTACACTTAGTTACCTGAACTTCGGCAGTCTTCTTGGATTCCTTAAATTCTCTTACAAAAATACCCTCAACTCCGAGCTCTATTTCTCTTTTTGCGGGTTCTCTGATCCCTTTAAGGATTGTAGATTTACTTTCACCCGTGCGAAAGACACGCACTTGGGATTTGGCGTTAGTATTTCCAATTAAAGCAATGTCTGAAATATCCATGACCATGGTTGTTAATCTCCTTCTCTGTTATTTACTACGGTAGGAATATTATATATTAGATTTTGAAATCATGCAAGGGGAGAAATAAAAAAGACTCTCCAAGCGTCCCGGAGAGCCTTTTACTGAGAAGAGAAGATAAGATAAGAAACCAATGGCTGGTGTTCCTATAGTATTAGATATATTTTAGTTTGTCAAACATTATTTATTCCCTATTGTGAGAAATCCATTGGACATAAGTTTCTTGCCCTGGATGTCGTACCACTGATTGAGCCATTCCCTGGACAGCATATCCTTGGGCCTGTTTTTGTTTCTGTAGCACTCTTTACAGCGATAATGATAATGTATCTTTGTATGAGAGTCGGTATAAAAAAACTCTAATGGAAGGATCTGACCGCAGCAGGTACACGGTTTAATATGTAATATCTCAATTATTGATCTCCGAACCACTGGATCTTTTGCTTGGGATATTAATTTAGGCAGGGTTCTTTGAAGCTCCACCATACATTTTTTGCAGTACGATTGTCGTTTCCAGAAATCTGCCTTAGATATAATAGTATCACATCTTGGACAAAATCTTAGGCCTGCTTCGTCCAAAAAAGTATAGATCCCTTTTGGGAGTTTGTATCTGTTGGATTTGATTTTATCCACATCTGGTTTTTCGGGTATCTGGTTTTCACACATTTTTAATCCTCTCATTCTCTTGATAAGCTAAATCAATTTCCATTTTCTTCTTGCAGGTTTTACAGAGGCCATGAGAGAAAATATCATCCTTGGACGGTTTCGTAATAAAACCACACCAAGAACACTTATACCCCAGTTCCTTATGATCTCTTAAATAATCCATCATCTTGGGTTTTCCTCCTTTTCTTTTTCCACATCTCCTTATAGCTCTTAGGTTATTTAAATTATGACCTTTTTAATTTTCATAACAATCTTCGTATATATCAATTTCTTCATCTGAATATGCGCCATTGCACGATGTGCAAATCATAACTGTTATATTTTCGGTTTCTCTTGTTATTAAATTTTTTTCGTGTACCTTTTTATTACAAATATCGCAATATTCCATTGTCTTTATATCACCTCCCCTATAATAGTCTGAAATATATAATCCAGATCATCATTGGTCTTTTGATTCCAGATCGACCTTTCTAGAATTTCTAATTTCTCATTCCTGATTCTCGTAGCCTCCTCTACCAGTAAATCCTTCCGTACTTTTTGATAAGATATATTATTCATATCCTCCTCGGGAAAGTCGGGAAGAGTTAATAACAATTCTTCAACTGCCTCCCTTGGGAAGGTTTCACCACATACATCATAGGACACAATTTTTCCCAAATCCTCTATTACCCCCAGAATGTGAATGTTCCGGGTCTTTATCTCCTTTTTTATTTTTTCCATATTATTATCTAGTAGGATATTTATTGCAAGCCTGTCCCGCAATACCATTCCGAGGAGAACTTCATCCTTATCTTCAATATTAAAATTGAAATTTATTATTTTCATGACTGTTCCTTTCCATAATAAAAAAACCCGATACAACAGCAATTAAGCTATTATATCGGGCTAACCGATTCTATTGTTGGTTTAGAGTCTGCAATAGTTCAGACTTTAAAGTGGGTTGAGACTAAATATTCAGACTCTCAGCCTCCAGTTGAAAGTCCCCATTTCGCCAGTAATGGGCTTCTACCATTCCATCGTCAACCCAGATGACTACTGTGTTTTCATCATCTGACGGACGAAAGCCGGATGTTTCCGACTTTATGGAATAGATGAAAGTGACTTCACTCCCCCATTTCTTCCTAAGGATAGGCAATGGGTTTGAACCCATTGCATAGGAAAGGCTACAAAATGTTGCAATTCTATTAAGATTTTCTTGTGTGATCGTGTTCATGGTATTTCTCCTTTGTCAGGCTCGCTGACTTGAGGTTATGCCACCTCGTTGGCTGACAGTTTAGAGACTTGTCAAGGTCTGTCTTCCATAATTAAATAATACTCCATACAAACATCTATGTCAATAATTAATTTAACTAAAATAATAATTAGTTTAGAATATAGTTAATTAACTAAAAATAATAACCAATTTAGTTGTAGGAAAGTAATAATAATAATAAAAGTAATATAATATAATAATAATAATAAACAAATCTTAAATTGATCCCTTTTTTCTCCTTTTTTTTCTTGGATTTTTTTGACTACTGTATGTATTTACAGTGGTTTTTAGTGTTTTTAGGCCTTTTTAAGGGGTTTCGCTACTTTGGTTAAAAGTCAATTATTTTTCTAAACGCTACATTAGAGCTACATTAGAGCTAAAAAAGAGCTAAAAAACCAGATGTGCAGATCTGCAAATTTTGAGAATGGGGAAAACCCTTGACACCGTTAGGTTTTTAAGTTAACAACGGTTTATTTTTTCAGTTAACAACTTGAAAAATTTTTAGTCTCAACCTAAAGTTGTGACATTTTATCATTTTTTTATTTATAAACACCCAATTTTTCATTTAACTGACCTTAAATCTGTTAACTTAGAAGCAATAAGGCTTTTAACTTTGTAGTTAAAAGCCTTATTAATTAGTTAAAAGCCTTATTAATTAGTTAAAAGCCTTATTAATTAGTTAAATAATAGGCTTATAAGTTAAAAAATACCCTCTATAAGTTAAAAAACCCCGACAGTCCATACTGTCGGGGAATAATATATTGTAACTTAGAAGCCTGTTTTAGTGCAATAAATATTGAATAACGCCCTCAACGGTTGCCTTATTACAACCGTGCCTGAAACTCTGTACATCAGACCAGTTTTTTGGAGCGGATATGAAATTTAAATCTTTAAGATACTCCCACCTTCTTCCAACTTTTCCGACTGTTATATGTGTACAACAATCAACACCAGATATAACATCCCTGATTTCTTTTGCAACTTGATATTTATTCATTCTTTTACCCTCCCAGGTTCTAAACCTCCCAGGAGAAAACTCCCAGGAGGATGTTAATTTATTTGAAAGTCTTCAGGCTTGGCTGCAAGGAGCCTTGAAAGACTTTTGAGAAAATCGTCGTGTATATTATGTGATGCCGAAAAGTTTTTGTGCTCGGCATAATAATAATTGCCGGCTTTAAAAAATATAAAATCTTTATATTTTACGCAGCACTCGTTGTCTAAAAATGTTTTAATGTTTATTATCATTTATAATCCTTTCCATATATCTAAAAAACCTCCCAGGAGAAGAACTCCCGGGAGGATGTTAATTAGTTTTTATTTAATTTTTTAATACTAGACTTAAGTCTTTTCAGTCTGAGATTAACCATGTTCAAACAAGTTTGTTTGTAACATGGTTTCCCATTATTTAGTTTTTTTATCCAATAATTTATCTTCATTTTTACCCCTCCGTTGATTTTTTATTTCTATAATCTAAATATATATGCATAATTGCATATTGTCAAGACATTAATTAAAATATATTATTTTATTAGTTAAAATGTATTTTAGTACTATATTATATAAGAGAGAGTTTTATTTGGAGAACCGCAGCCCTGATGACCTAGAGAACTGGAGCCACTGGAGAAAGGGTGGGGGTGGAGAACTGCTGACCTGCTGACCTGCTGACCTGCTGACCTGCTGACCTGCTGACCTGCTGACCTGCTGACCTGCTGACCTGCTGATCTAGAGAACCGCAGCCCTGCTGACCTGCTAACCTGGAGAACCGGAGAACCGTTGACCTGGAGAACCGGAGAACCGTTGACCTAGAGATCTGGAGATCTGGAGATCTAGAGAACCGCAGCCCTGGAGATCTGATGACCTAGAGAACTGGAGAACCGCAGCCCTGGAGATCTGATGACCTAGAGAACTGCTGACCTGCTGACCTGCTGACCTGTTGACCTAGAGAACTGCTGACCTGTTGACCTAGAGAACTGCTGACCTGTTGACCTAGAGAACTGCTGACCTGCTGACCTGTTGACCTGTTGACCTGCTGACCTGCTGACCTGCTGACCTGCTGACCTGCTGACCTGCTGACCTGCTGAACTAGAGCCACTGGAGCCACTGGAGCCACTGGAGCCACTGGAGCCACTGGAGCCACTGGAGCCACTGGAGCCACTGGAGCCACTGGATATAGAAAGGGTGGGGGTGTAAATAAGAAAAACCCGGAATGGGGACGGGGTATAGTATAAAAGCATTATTACTTGAACGACATATTTAAACCCTTACAAAAATAAAAATTTTAAAAATTTTACAAACACAACTCTTTATTATATAATTAGTACAGGAAGACTAAAGGAGTGCCGGTGTTCTATTCTCATGAGCCCACAAAATATTCAGATGATTCTCCATTAACAAAACACTTGGAGAATTTAAGACCAAGCAATTACCATAAGTTTAGGATGCCTGAGTTTCCTCCAAAGAACTCCCCGGAAGACTCAGAATACTTATATAAGTTTGCTCTTTCACAGATTTTTACAGAAATGCCACCTGACCTCACAGAGTTCCAGCAAGAGGAGTGGTGCAGATGTAAATTTGATTTTATACATTTTCTCAAGCGATATGCTTATATAGAAATAAAAGATACTTCAGGAACTTCTACCGGACGCATGGAGAAATATAAACCATGGCCTGCTCAAGAAGAACTTGCTGAAGATTTTATGATTACAAAACTTCATATAATTCTCAAGGCACGCCAGCTTGGAATATCTTGGCTGGCAGGATTTTTTGGACTGTGGAGATTTAATTTTCATTGTCACGAGCATATTCTTATTGAGTCTAAAAAGGAAGATGATTCCAAGGATCTTTTATCAAAGATTATGTTGGCTTACGGAAAACTTCCTACATGGATGAAAGCCCAGATGCTTGTTGATTCTACAAAAGTAAAAGTGTCTGCCATTGAAACAAAAGATGATAGAGGTAATATTTTTCGTACTGGTCTAAATTCTAAGATGGAAGCCATTGCAACAGGTGGCGGTGCTTCAAAGACTGTTACTGTTAATATAAGAGATGAAGCAGCCTTGGTGGATAATAATATAGCCCAGGCGACACATAAATCTACAATGCCGACACTGACCACAACAAATGGTTGGTGTTTTATTATTTCCACAGCAGAGGGTGCATACGGATTCTTCCATGATCTTTATTGGCAAGCCAAGAAAGGATTATCAAATTTTAAATCTACATTCCTTTCATATGCTACCAGGCCAGACAGAGATGCTAAATGGTACGAGTGTGAGATGCGAAATTATCCTAATGAGGATGATTTTAGAAATCAGTACCCTAAGAATGATGCAGAAGCTTTTCTGGTTTCGGGTCGAACTGCTTTCTCAAAAACTTCTATTCAACTTTTAGTTAAGGATGAGTTTGATCCCGAAAGATTTTATAAACCAGAACACCGTAGACTTACTGCTTCCGTGGCTCAATCAGAATCCAGTGATAACTTTATACCAGAACTTGTTTTTGATAGAGACGGAATTGTTGAGTTGTGGAAAGAGCCTGAAAAAGGAAAGACTTATGTAATTGGAGTGGATATAGCTGAAGGTAAATTGGTTAATGTCTCTGCACAAAACTCTGAAAAGGGAGATTTTTCCTCTGTAACAGTGGTCTGTATTGAAGATGTTGAGTATGTTGCTCGCATAAAAACAAGACATTTAGACCCAAATGAACTTGCAAGGGAAGTGGCGAAGATAGGCCGGGCGTACAATACCGGATTAATTATACCAGAAATGAATGGTGGGTATGGTTTCGCTTTTTTAAAGACACTTCTTGCTTTATATGATAATATTTATTATAGAGAAACTGTAACTGATAAGATAAAACAGTCTATTACTAAAGAGTTTGGATTCCTTTCTACCCAAAAAACAAGAGGACTTTGGATAAATGCACTCTCTATTTTAATAAAAGATTCTCCTTTACCGAATAAAGAGAAAATGTACCCGGCGGTACCGTCACTTATCCTTCATGGATCAGACACAGTGATGGAGCTCTCCAAGTTTATCATCAATAAAAAAGGTAAAATGGAAGCAGCATCAGGAGAACATGATGATGAGGTGGTTTCTTTAGGACTCTGTGCTTATATTATTATGAATGATAAGTGGAGTTCTCATAATTTTGAGGTTCTTCAGGAAAAAGAAGAAGACTGGGTGTCTGAAGAAGAGAGAATAATGAAGTATCTGGCGAAGAAACGGTGGGATAGGGTGCAAAAATCTATTAAACCCAAGCCATTTAAAATAAAAAAAGGTTTAAATAAGGTAGCAAAAGCAATGAGTGGAAGGATTTACCAATGATTTTATTTGATTATGAATGTGAAAAATGTTTAAAAGATATAGAACTTTGTGTATCTTACGAAGAGAAAGACGAACAGAAATGTACAGAATGTGGTATAATAATGAGGAGATGTGTTACTTCTAAGCCTGAAAAGGCCTTCACTCCTCACTATTCTGTGGCTCTTGGAGCCAATCTTGAGTCAAGAGAACATCGTAATAATATAATAAATGATATTAGGGAAAGGTCTGTCGAGTGTAAGCCAAGACATAAGAGACAGAAAAGGGTATTTATTTAATGCCTTCTAAATTTTTTAAAGGTTTAAGTAAAAGTAACAGGGATATGATTCTTAAAAATGCAGAGAGTATTACATCTCAGCGTATTTTAGCTAAGGGACCTTTTGCTGAAAAGACAGTAGAGTTTGATAAAAATCATAAGATGTGGGCCGGGGAACATTTTGAAGACGGTGAGTCTACTGAAGATACGCAAGAGCGTGTAGTAGTCAACCATTGTTTTAAAAATGTTGAGACAGCTTATGCAATCCTCAAAGACATAAAACTCACTGCAAGAGTTTACCCAAGGTATGATGAGTACCCTATTATGGAGAAAGTTCCTGTAACAGATGAACTGGGACAGCCTGTAATTGGAGAAGACGGAAATCCTGAAACTCAATTAAAGATAGTCAAGATGGTCAATGTTAAGGAGAGGGCAGCAATGCTCACAAAGATTCTTGATGCTGTCACAAGAGAGTCTGAGTTTAATGAAGTCATTGACGAAGCAACCCATGATGGGTGTGAGTATGGTACAGGGCTTACTAAAGTTTATTATGATCCAAACGGTAGGGGCGAAGACAGCGGACTCATCAGAGCTTCTCGTATACCTATAAAGAACGGTGTTCCAGCAGACCATGGTATAAAGTATATGAAAGACCAACCTTTCTTTATTGCAATAACCTGTATGCCTTGGTCAAAGATAATCAGAATGTATGATCTTAATGACGAACAGCAGAATGCTCTACTTGGAAAAACTTCAAATGCACAGGAACTTCATACAAATATGGAAGATCCAAGTGAATACATAAGGACCACCAGTAGTGTTGATAAACAGAATACAATAGAATATGGTGCCGGTAGTGATCTTATACCTGTGAAACAGCTATATATAAAGCACAGGGAAGTTTTTAAACAGTACAATGATAGTAACAATTATGATAATGGACTAAAGAAATTGGGAGCTGATCTCGATGAAATCATGGTTACTTTCTGTGACGGAGTTCTTCTTGATGTAGATAAGTTTTACGGACATGGCCAAATACCTGTTGTAGTTATGCACGATTATGATTACCCAGGAAACTTTTATGGCCTTGGTGAGGTTGCAGTAGCAGCTCCTCTTAATCATCAAATAAATTATATGGAGTCTTTAATACTTGCCAACATAAGAACTATGGGTAGCGGTAAGACTTTCATGGAAGAAGATATCGAGATTGATACACTCACAACAGAACCAGGGCAGGTTGTTACAGTTAAAAAGGGAGCATTGGTAGCTGGTAAAATACAGCACCATGCAGGAACTGTTGTAAGTCCTAATATGTTTCAGTTTGTAATAGCCAAGGAGAGAGAGCTTGAAGCAGTTTCAGGTATCACTAATTCAAGTGCTTCAGGTATGCCCCCGGGACAGGGCGTTGAATCTGGAAAAGCAATTCAACAGTTAATCCAAGCAGCATCTCAAAGAATGCGTCCAAAGATTTCCAACAAAGCAAAATATATTAAAGAGTTTTATAAGCAGGTTCTTTTCTTAGTTATAGAATACTATGATGATAGAATTTTCCAGCTTGCAGGCCCGGATAAAGTAGCAGATTTTATTCACTTCAAAAAAGAAGTAGAGGAAAATGATGGATGGTACACTGTTGAAATAGAAGGAGCAGAGCAACTTCCATTAGGTAGAGGAGAGTTCATAGGACTGCTCATGCAGTTAATGAATACACCTATTGAACAGGAAGGTAAGATACCAGAAAGAGAGGTATTTAGTGCTATGGGACTACCAAGAGGAGGAGAACTTGCAGATAGTATAGAAAAAAGAAGAGAAGATTTACAGAAACAAAAAGCAGACATGGCAAATGCACAGGCAACCGCTGGTGCTCGTATGTCCGCTCAGAACAATCAGGCCTTATTAGGGAGTGAAAACCCTGCTCAAACACAAAAGGGGTTGACAAACATAGGATTAGGAGTGTAAACTTATTATGAGTATTAATAATCAGGGTAGTGTGGCACAGGAAACTAAACCAGAGGAGAGCACACCTCTCCAATTTAACGGAATGGATCTTCCTGATCCAGCAACTATTGATATTTTTGGGACAGACCCAGCACCAGTGACAGAGCCTGAAGTTACAGCAGATGACAATCCAGAAGATTTTATACCTGATGGACCCGAAGCAGTAATGGAAGATAACTCAGCAACTGGAGAGGACAATCTGCTTGAAGACTTTCTACCTGACAAATTTAGAGGAAAATCAAAAGAGGATATCGTAAAATCTTACGAAGAACTTGAATCTAAATTAGGCGAACAGTCATTGCAGATTTCTACACGAAAAAAGGATCTTGAAACTCATGATCTGCTTATGCAGAGGGTGAACGGTCCAAATGGCATAAAGACTGCCAGACTTCTTGACGCAATTCTGCGAGACGATTTCTCAAGTTTAGACTCAGACTTCTCTTCACCTTCCTCAAAAGATGAGTATTCAGATGATTTTGATGGTGATGGTTTCTCGGAAGAGATACCGTCTGCTGTTAATAAAAAACTGAACTCACTTGAGAATATGGTTAAGCAGTTAACTGAGCAACTTTCCTCAACAAAACCTGCTATACAGCATTCTCAGGAGCAGTTAAACCAGCAGAAGACTATGCAAGCTGTTGGAGATGCTGCAAATGTAATGCAGACAAGACACAATATAAAAATGGACCCGAAAGAAATGGTTGAGTTTGGTCAGAAGTATAAGGCTAAATACAACTTTAGAAGTTGGGATGATGTAGCTCATGAATATGCAGCGGTAAAGTTAAGACAGGCCGATGCAATAAGAAGAGATGCTAATAAAGAAAAAAATAAAAATGCTCCAGTAGTGAACAAAGAAACTTCTCAGGAAGTTTATACGCCAGGGGCTAAATACGGTAAGTGGAGTGACCTTAGTTCTTCCATTGCCGAACAGTTAAGTAAATTAAAAATAGTGTAAGGAGATCAAACAGATGTCACTTCCAGTAAGTTTTCTTGAATCAGTAACCGATGAACACCGTATGAAAGGTCTTGTAGACAATATATGGGACGATTCTTTTTTCGGCAAAAGAATGATGGAAAGGAATACAATTAAGTATCAAGATGGAGATGTCTTCTCACTTGCTATTGAGTATTCCAAAGCAAAAAAAGGTGGAGCATATAATAAGTATGACTCCAAGATATTCTCAATTCGTGAATTTGCATCAAGAGTTAAATATGCGAGGAAGTTTTATTCCGAAGATATCATCCTGTATGACAGAGATGTTGACCCAAATAAAGGACAGGCACAGCTTGTAGACCTTATCTCAACCACTGTACGAAGTGCATTTGATGGTGTGAAAGATTCCGTATGGGGAGATCTTTTTAGACTTGATGCAACAGATGCAGATTCCGAAGGCAAGAAAGTAAATAGTCTTGAAGACCTTTATAACCAGACAGCAGCAACAGAGTATGGTGCGCTTTCTGCATCACAGTTCTCAGGCTGGGTTGCAAATGTAAATTCTACTACTGATCTTGCAGCACTCACTCAGTACCTTTATAAAAAGAACCTCAGAGAAGTTTATAAAGGTAGAGGTCGTCAGGAAAAACCTACAATAGGTTTTACCACACAGAGTATCTGGGACAAGATTGAAGATCTTGAAATAGATAAAGAGCGTGGCGCATATCAGAAAGAACTCAACATTGGTAAAACATCAATTCTTATTGATGGCATCCCTCTTGTTGTTGACACTTTCCAGAATGCTGGTTACATGGATTTCATTAATGAAGATTTCTTCATGATGTTCATACATACTTCAGATAATTTCACAAGAACCCCTTGGGAAAGATCACCAATCAAACACGCAATGACATCAGGAATAACACTGACAACACAGTTTGGTTGTACAAGAAGAGATGTTCACACAAGAATGAGCGCTCTTATCTAACAGGAAGGTGTATTAAAAATGCAGAACATAATTGAATTTTATAGTGGACATAGGTTCGCATACAAAGGTAAAAAGTACATCAACCTTACCGTTGATATCTCAGATTTTACAGCACTTTCTGTTGGCGAAATCGTATTTGTAAAAGCAACAGGAACAGGTTATGAAGCTGCTGCTATTCCAAATGCAGATAGTCAGATCGTTGAACTTGCTGTATATACAGGCTTTAGTGCTAATGATTTCGATCCAAGAAATCCAGATGGAGCTGCTGGTGCTGCTGCTGACACAGCCACAGATGGTAATTATATCTTCTGTATTCAGGGGGCTTGTAACGCTCTTGTCAACGGCACATCAGATGTTGCGGTTGGTGATCCTCTTGAAATACTCAAGAACACTGGCAATTTTGTACTTAACGGTACTTCAGGTACTGTTGTATATGATATCAAAACTCATGCTATCGCAGGAGAAATAGTAACAGCAGCCGCTGATACTCTTGCTCTTGTTTATCTTGTAGGTGGAAAAATCACTCCTTCCGCTTCCTAATCTTTCGTAACCATCAGGGAGAAATCCCTGGTGGTTTAGAATTGGAGTTTTAAATGAAAAACATTAAACTTTTTGCAGCGGTCACATTTGTGTGTCTGCTTTCTTTTTTTATAATTACAGCAGATGCTGCCATTTTTGATGATCAGATCCCTCCTAAAAAAGTTCTCGGTATGATGGCAGACAGAATCTCTATGTACTCTGATTTAATTACAATCCCTGCCGGTGGAACAGTGGAAGTTGATACTTCTGCTTATTTTGCTAATGAGATTATAAGTTTTCAGGGAACCAATACAGTAAGTTCTGCTGCTTTCTTTGTAAAGGAACAGTCTACTGCTGGAGTTCTTTTAGTCACAGGAACAGCTTCTGATATCATCATGCTCACTGTATGGGGAAAACTGGATAATTGAGGTTCATTATGAAATATATAATCCTTTTACTTTTTATCAGTATCATGCTTGTGCTCAACACTCCACAGGGTACTGAAGCTCTTGCAGGGCCAAGTGTCTATGCAATTACACTTACAGGAACATCAGCAGAGGTTAATGGAGGGACAGCCCTCTCATACACTCCTACTGAATCTCCTGTAAGGATTCATCAGATTACTGTGCATAGTGATGAAACTGAAACAGCAACCATTGGTCTTAAAATAGACTCTGCTCAAGGAACATTATATGACTGTGTTGCAGATACTATAACCATGACAACAGCTTATGGCTTTTATAACGAAGGTAAATCTTCTATCCTATTGTATGCAGGAAATCCATACACAGTTAAGGATTCTCTTGTATTTGACGGTGCATCAATAGCAGGTAATTGTTATATAACAATACTTGTGGAACCAATAAAGGCTCCTTAATGTTCATCGAAGAAGCGTTAAATAAAGGGTACATGAATGATGAGATAGATCACTACAGATTAATCATGGACGATCCGTCCTTACAATTTGATTTATCTAAAGTGTCTCTTGATGGCGGAAACCCAATCACTGAAGACTCATTGAGTTCCGGAAGTGTTACTGAGGATTCTCCCTCATTTTCAAGTACCCTTTTTAACACTCTTTCAAAATGCGTAAGCATATCACAATGGAATTTATTCGGTCCTCCTAAGAGGACTCTTGGTGAAGCTTCTTCAGCATTGAAAGTTATAGAGAGCAGAAAAAAAGAAAATATTATAGAACTTATTACTGCTTCAGGAAGTTATGATTTTGCTATTCCAATACACAACAAACAATATTATGGTGAGAACGATAAAACAAATTATTATTATGACATGGAAATTGGAAAAACATACACAATAGAGCTTTTTGTAAAATTTAATAATAGAAAAAAAGCATCCTTTAAATTTTGCGCAACACCTGAAGCATGGGAACATAGTTACGGAATAACCTTTTCTGAGGATCAGATAGATGTTAATTTATCTGAAGATGATAAAACTAAATGGACTAAAATCACTGTTGATGTGTATAAAAATAGTGAAGGATTTTATAATAAATCTTTTTTAATTTTATATATTTTTGATATTGAAGAAGATATTACTGAGTTTACTATGTTGTTAAGTGATTTAAAACTTTATGAAAAAATAGGAGAATAAGAATATGAAACATTTTAAATTTACAGGAATACTTTTTACATTGGTTTTTATTATTTGCTCTTCTTTAGGGTTTTCAGGAGACAAATACGATTCCGATTATAAGTTTGTCCCTGGTGAGTTTATGAATACAACACATCTCAATAGTAATTTTGAGGATATAGATGATAGGATAGAAGTTCTTGGATATGATCCTCTTACAGGTTTCATAGCACCTGATGGAACCCAAACAATAAATAGGGTGCCTTATTTCTCAGATACAGGCACACCTGTAAAACAGAAATCAAGTAATCTTGAAATTGATCCAGATAATGATAGATATATTTTTCAAGGAACAGGACAGGAAGTATTCTTAAAGGATAATAAAATAAATCTTGGTGGGGTAGATACTGGGGGTTCTGAAATATATAGTGCTTCTGGTGTTATAAATGCACAGTATAGAGCAATAGGTGGGGCTTTATTTGATATATTAAAACTTGGTATGTACTTAGATGGGGGGTACTTATACCTCAGAGCTACAAGCGCATATTTACCTTATGAGTTTATAGAATTAAAAGGGGCTACTGGTATAGGACATTTCTCTCATGGAGTTAAGATAGGGGTAACATCAAGCCCAGGAGGGGATGTAAGTTATCTATTTCCTGCAACAAGAGGAGATGCTGGAAACTTATTAACACTTGGACTGTCTGGCGTGGTTGATTGGGGTGCTGATTTAACTGTTGCGGATTTAACAGCAACCACAGGAATGATAACAGGAGATTTGTTAGTTGGGGGAACTACAGAAACTACAAATTTAATTGCTACTAATTTAACAGCAACCACAGGAACGATTACAGGAGAGTTGACAGTAGAAGGCTCAACTCTTTCTGGTGGAACAGCAGACGCAACCTCAAATATAATTATAGATGATTCAACTTATTCCACTTTATCTATTTTAAACTCATCTGCTGGTACAGGATATATTCTTTTTGGGGATACCTTAGATCCTGATGTAGGACAAATAAAATATACTCACGCTACAGATACCATGAATTTTATTGCTGGTGGTTCAAACGCTGCAAGCTTCACTTCAAGTGCAGCAACTTTAGCTGGCACCCTCACCACAGCAGGAAAATTAACAGTATCTTCTGGTGGTGCTGATATTACGGGTGCCATTACCGGCGTTACTACTCTGGCTACTTCAGGTGCGATTACTTCGGGTGGCAAGCTGACAGTATCTTCTGGTGGTGCTGATATTACTGGTACTTCTTATATAAACAACATATATCAAACGATTTCAACGCAAGTTGGTGTAATCGGTGACACATATTTTTACGGTGAAAATAAAATGGCTCTGGCTCATTTGTTAGATCAAGACATCGGAACTTATATAAATTATGACGGGTATAATGGCGGAACTACTCGCACAAGGGATTTAAATGTATGTGATGGACAAAATGGCGTTATTGCTTTATTTGATGCTACCGGAAAAGCCACCAATTTATACGGTACACTCACCACAGCCAACAAACTGACAGTATCTTCTGGTGGTGCTGATATTACGGGTGCTATCACCGGCGTTACTACTCTGGCTACTTCAGGTGCGATTACTTCGGGTGGTAATTTAGGAGTCGGAACAACTACTATTAATAACCCAGCCGGATATGCACGAGTAATAAACTTAGTAGGGTCAGATGGTGGTAGTATTATAATTAACGATACCGCTGATACCGCAAAAGCATTGCAATTAAATTTTGAGGGTGGGGGAAATGTTGGTTATGTTGGTACAAGAGGAGTAGGCACAACCTTAGCAATTACAACCGCCGGATTTAACGCTATAACAATAGATGCTTCCCAAAATATCTCTCTCGCAGGCACTCTCACAACTGGTGGAGATATACTTGCAGGAACTAATAATATAAGGACTAATTATTTATCATTAACCAGTAATGAGATAAATGATTTTGCCTCTGTTTCTGATGCCGGCGGAATATGGTTAAATTATACTGGATATAATGCAACAGATACATATTATAGAGATACTTTTATCGGCGATGGTAAAAGAAATAAGATAGTAACTGTTGATGGCTCAGCTCATACAGTTTCAATTTTGGGTACAACTTTATCTGGCGCAACTCCAGACGCAGTGTCAAATATTGTTATTGATGATGCAACTTACCCGGCACTGTCGTTACTATCAGGCGCTTCAAGTAGTGGTTTTATATTATTCGGTGATTCCACAGATGCAGATGTTTCACAAATAGTTTATAATCACGCTACTAATAATATGACATTTGTAACTAATACTACACTTGGAATGACATTGACAAATGGAAATCAATTAAAAATTGAAGGGGGATTAACTATTGCTGATCCTAGTATACCAGCTTCATCTTCTGCAAGTGGAACTAAAGGTGATATAGCTTATGATGATGATTATATCTATATATGTATTTCAACTGATACTTGGAAAAGAAGTCCATTAACAACTTGGTAAATATATAACAGATAATATAGTTTCTGTAAATGGTTTTATTTGAATTATGAGGAGTATAACAGATGACAGATGAAGAGTTCAAAATTAAAGTAATAACCTTTATGGCAACAATACATGAAAAATTAAATCATATAGTTGTAAAAGAGGAATGTGATAAAAAATGCAATGATTCAAATAAAAGAGTAGATAGAATCTATTGGGGGATTTTCATTATTATAGGCACTGTAGGTCTTATAGCGAAGGTAAAGGGGTTGATCTAATGAGTCGCACAATCGCACAGATAAACCAATATGCAAGAAGCATTACAGGGTATGAGAAAAATTCAGATACTGATGAAGGATTTATCAAAGATAGTTTCATTCTTGATGCTATAAATGAGTCCTTAAATCAT
>Ga0208647_1000301_pt1 | contig 16605 bp, 19 predicted proteins | sample AntAceMetag02UKA_FD_184765 | JGI IMG/M metagenome (GOLD analysis project Ga0208647, IMG submission 184765) | Saline lake microbial communities from Ace Lake, Antarctica - Antarctic Ace Lake Metagenome 02UKA (SPAdes) (version 2) | ecosystem: Environmental > Aquatic > Non-marine Saline and... | reverse complement strand
AGAAAGTAGGATCAACTTCCTACTTTCTTTAATACTTTCTAGAATAAATATTTGTCGTCGAAGGCTTGTTTGGCTACACACTCTCATCCACACCTTCAAAGATGTAGATTTCTCGTTCCAGTGTTAAACTCTCTAGGCGGAATCGAAAAAACCGTATTCTGCGAATTCCTCCTAACCTACATCTACAAAACAAAAAAAGCCAGAAAGAACAACACCTCAGGGAATTTCGATCACGCAATCCTAGTAGACGAAGCCCATAACATCTTCCTAAAAAAACCAACAAACTTCACAAACGAAACAACAACCGACATGATCTACCGAGAAATGCGAGAATACGGAACATCCTTGATATGTCTAGACCAACACATCTCAAAAATTTCCGATACAGTAAAAGGAAATTCAGCATGCCACATCGCATTCCAACAACAACTACCACAAGACATTTTCGACATCTCCGAACTAACCCAACTCCGAGACTACCGCCACTACTTCTCAAGCCTACCAGTAGGTTCAGCAATCGTCAAACTATCCGAACGATATAACCAACCATTCCAAATCAAAGTCCCCTACACAATAACAAGAAACACAAACATAACAAGTGAAAAAATAAAATCAAGAATGCAATCATTCATCCTAGGGAAAGAATACCAAGAAAAATCAGACCCAGAATTCAATAAACAGATAGAAGAAACAGAACCGATAGAAAAAGAAAAACGAAAACCAATCAAAAGAAAAACGAAAAACGAAAGCCCCATTTCTCTTTTAACCGAAGAACAACTTATAATCTATAATTATATCAAAGCACACCTAACCGCCGGAATACATCTAAAGCAAATAGAAGAAATTCTAGAAAAATCTAAAACTCAAGGAAACTACGCTTCAACAGACATAAAAAAAGCCATAAACCTATTGCCTAAAGAAATACATAAAGAAGAAGAACTAACAAAAGACGAATTAATCTTCATGGAATACCTCCAAAAAAATCCGAACCACAACCTAGCAACAACTGCAATCTACAAAGAAATCAAACTTTCCGCAAGAAAAGGAACAGAAATAAAAAAATCCCTAGAAGAAAAAAAATTAATCAGAATAAAGGAAGTCAAATACGACAAAGGCTGGAAAAAAATAATTAGATTATCATAAATAATACCTATATATAAGAAGTTCCCATATCATAACTCTTTTTTTTTTCGCAAAAACGTATATACCAAAATATACTACATTAAAGTATATACAACCCACAATAATAATAAAACTTAAAAACAAAGATGTTTATCTAATAACTTACAAACATAATTCCATCAAACAAAAACTACCAAACAAAAATCAAATATTTGATTTTTCAAAACCCACCAAAAACGGAATACCTTAAATTAAAACTTAGAGTATTCTGTGCCATAATAATCTTAATCTTTACAAAAGGAGACGATCAGAAAAACCTCTTTGTTTTTTAATTAATTCAATTTAGGAAAAGGAGAACACAATGAAAAAAATATCCTTATTCACAACAATTGCATTTTTTGCCATTATCGCCCTGGGTTTCTTCACTATCACAACCCCCGCAAATGCCGGATGGAAAGACATACCCGTCATCGGAGCAGGTGCCACAATCGCGAGGACAATTTTCCACACCGGAGAAACGACTTTCCAGATTGTAAAAGGCAACAAGCCCCTCGATGAATTCGGTGATACCACTCGCGGCGTCGTTGAATTTGTGGAAAATATCATCCCGAACACATTAGGGATAGATACCGGCCCCATAAACGAAATCACCAAAATCAACACCTACGTCGAGGCAAAAGGACACTTTCCCCTCAGACTTGCAAGAGACATCGGAATCACCTGGTGCGCTGGCGCAGTAATTGGCGGGTTATCCGGATCTACCTGGGTATCCTCGAAACAGGCAGGAATATGGGCAGGCGCAGCAACAGGTGCAGTAACAACAGAAAATTACATCAGAGAAGAATGGAATGGAAATCATTAAGAACCATCGGCGGCGAAGCAATAAGTATCCAGCTTCGCCGCCGCCAACCTCAACAAACTTTTTTTTGGCCCAAACCTATATACTATATTATACTATATTACAATATATACATTAAACAACAACATTACCAAAACATCAATCTAAGCCGCAGCATAAACAGCATGCGCCCGATTAGAAATCCGCCATCGCATTCGCGCCAAATAATCAACCCCATCACTATTCTTCGAAACCCTAACAACCAAACCCTTCTCCTCCAGCCCCAACAACAACCTCTTAACAAACTCCTCATCCCGTGCCAACTCTCTCGCAACGTCCACAGTAAAAACCAACTTCGGAAACACAGAATACAAATACGAAAGAATCTGCTCCGATATCCTCTCTATTTTCTCATCACTAATCCTCGGCATCCACTTCCCAAAACATCCCCCTTTATATTCTTTTTTTTGCCCCAAATACCAAGGGGTACACCGAGCGGTGAGTCTTCAATATAGATACTCCAATATACTATATCGCACTATACACTTAATCGGCTAAACATTTATATAGAATAAATGCTAAGAAATGCCATGGGTGACAAATACATAGCGTGGTTATCAAACCTATCCAAGGCCGATCTACAACTCGCCGGTGGAAAAGGCGCAAACCTCGGAGAAATGTACAACTCAAAATTCCCCGTTCCACAAGCCTTCGTCGTTACAACCGAAGCATTCTTTCTTTTCCTCAAACAAGCTAAACTCGAACAAAAAATAAAAGACCTCGTTCACAAAATCGACGTAGACAAAACAGAAAACCTCCAAACAAAAGCCAAAGAAATAAGAGAACTGATCACAAACTCCAAAATGCCTCCAAAACTAGAAGAAGAAATCCTGGAAGCATACGACCACTTCAACATAAACTTAGAGAATATGCAAGCCTCTCCAGGCGCATTAGCAATACTAAAATCCGCAAGAGAACCAGTCTTCGTCTCAGTAAGAAGCTCAGCAACAGCAGAAGACCTAGGCGACGCATCATTCGCAGGCCAACAATCTTCTTTCATAAACGTTAAAGGAAATCCTGAACTAATTCAAAAAATCAAAGAATGCTTCGCCTCAATATTCACAGCAAGATCAATCTACTACCGAAAGAAAAAAGGTTTCGACGAACTCGTAGGCATAGCAGCAGTCGTCCAAAAAATGATAAACTCAGACAAATCAGGAGTCATGTTTTCCAAAAACCCAGTAAAAAATAATGAAGAAATTTTGATAGAAGCCGTCTTCGGTCAAGGCGAAGGAATAGTTTCAGGAACAATAAAACCGGACCAATATACTCTCTCGCCAGATTTAGAAATACTAGAAGAACACATCGCAAACAAAAAACTAGCAATCGTAAGAACAGCCGGAGGCCAAACAAAAACCGTAACACTTGACGAAGAAAAATCAAACGAACGAGTTCTAAAAACACACGAGCTAAAACAACTAGCCGAGTTCGCAATAAAACTAGAAAAACACTACGACGTTCCACAAGATATCGAATTCGCAATAGAAAGCGGGACAATCTATATCTTACAAACAAGACCAATCACAACATTAAAAGAACCTTCAACTGAGAAAGAAGCGGAACTAGACGGACAAATAATCACAGAGGGAATGCCAGCATCTCCAGGGATAGCATCAGGAGTCGTAAAAATAATTCACGAAATGTCCGATTTAGAAAAAATAAAGAAAGGTGACATATTAGTAACAAAAATGACAAACCCAGATATGGTAGTCTCAATGCAAAAAGCCTCAGCAATACTAACCTCAGAAGGAGGCGTCACAGCACACGCAGCAATCGTCTCACGTGAAATGGGAATTCCTGCAATCGTCGGAGCACAAAACGCACTAGAAGTTCTAAAAGACGGAGACGAAATAACAATCGACGGATTCCACGGAAAAGTCTACGCCGGCCGAGCAGAAAACAAATCAGTCGAAATCCTACCAATCATAAAAACAAAAACAAAAATCAAAGTCCTAGTCGACCTACCTCAATTCGCAGAACGTGCAGCAAAAACAGAAGCATACGGAGTAGGATTGGTAAGACTAGAAGGTTTAATCGCAACATCAGGAAAACACCCACTAGCCTACGAAAAAGAAAACAAATTAGACGACTACAAAAACATGCTAAAAAAAGGACTAGGAAAAATAGCTGACACATTCATAGGAAAACCGATCTGGGTAAGATCAAGCGACATCAGAAGTGATGAATACGCAAATCTAGAAGGTGCACCAAAAGATATAGAAAAAAACCCAATGCTTGGAGATCACGGAATAAGATTCTCACTAAAACATCCAGGCATCTTCAAAGCAGAACTTCTAGCATGCAAAGAATTAGCAGATAAAGGTCACAAATTCGGAGTAATGTTCCCCCAAATAATTTCAGTCGACGAAGTCAAACAAGCAAAAACAATATTCAACGAACTCCAAATAAAAAACGTCGCATTCGGAGTAATGATCGAAACACCAGCAGCCTCCATTCTAATCAAAGATATATGCGAAGAAGGAATTGACTTCATATCATTCGGGACAAATGATCTAACACAATACACTCTAGCAATCGACCGAGGCAACGAAGAAGTTCAAAACATCTACGACGAAATGAACTGGGCAGTCCTAAAACAAATTAGTAGAGTAATAAGGGAATGTAAAAAACAAGGAGTAGAAACTTCAATCTGCGGACAAGCTGGATCCAAATCAGAAATGGTAAAATTTCTAGTCAGGCAAGGAATCGACTCAATCTCTGTAAACGCCGACGTAGCAAAAGAAATATCCGAACTAATAAAAGACTTAGAATCAACTGCAGATTCATCCACAATCAACACACAATCAACAACTGATAACCAACAACCAATAACATCAAGGTCACAGGTTTCGATCTCTCCAATAGATGACAAAGACGAACTAAAAGACGAACTAAAAGAATTAAAACAAGAAGACAAAAAACAAGAAACTCATAACCTAAATCCCAAACCAAAAGAAGAAATAACCGACACAAGTCAAGAAGAATACGAAAAAGAAATAGAAGAACCCAAAAAAGAAGATATTTTTGAATAGGTTGTTGTCACTACTAAGATACAACAAATAGAAAGATTTATATAGTCTAACAACATAGATTAATCATGGCAGAAAAAAAGAAATCAAAAGACACAGGAATCTCTGAAGAAGGACAAGCTCATCAAGATTTATTGCAAGCAGGATTAGGATTCTATAATACTTCAGGTATGGGAGACACATCCCAAATGAAACAACAGGCAGCGATGTTCTCAAATTATGCAATATCACAAGGAATAGATCCCGAAAAAGATCTAAATGGACTTACACGACAAGTAGAACTTTTTGGAGATTTGGTTCCAAAAGAACAAGAAAGCGCAAGACAAAAATTAATAGAATTAACTACTCAAAATTTTGATTATGCACTAAAAGGACTAAACGAACAGAAGGCCGTAGGTCTAGCCGCAAAACTAGAAACACCAGAAGAAGAACTAAAATTAGAAGAAACACTATCTAACCCAAGTAATAAATTAGAAGATGTAAAAACAGCTTTTTCAAAAATATACGAATCAAGTTCTTTGATATCAAATTACATAGCTCTAAATACAAACAAAGAAGAAGTTTCAAATGCAGCATACGGAGCACTAGACAGAGCAAACAGAATAAGACAATCAGAATTTCTATACATGGAAAAAGGCAAAGTAGAATACAACGGAAGAAAAGCTATAACATACATAGCAGAAAACATGAAAACTGCAGATGAAAAAATAGCAAACGAAGTTAAAATCGGAATAGGTTCAAACCTAGCTTCAATTGTAATGGCAAGAGAAAACAAAAAAGCGCAAAAACAAGAAGTCAAAAAAGCCACTACAGCTGATGATTATAACCAAGCCCAAGCCGCATAATTTTTTATTTTTTATTTCAAAAATCTAATCCTTTTCCTCAATCAACTTATCAACAAGTCTAGCCATCTCACCCAAAAAATCATCCGTCATACTAAACCATTCATCCAAATCCTTCCCCTTGATCTTCACAACCTCACCATGAGCAATCCCCTTAGCAACATCATGAATCTCCTCATAATAAGAAACATACTTCTTCTTCAATAACTTCTCAACAACAAAATACTTCCTCAAATCCCGCGCCACATGTTCAGGACTAGCAGGCTGAATACCCCGTGAAATCAAAGCCGCATGAGCAGAATCAACCATCGTCCAATACAAACCATCCACAACTCCCATCATAGAACCACGAGCACGATTCAAATGCCCAGGCGCCCTCTGTAACAAAGTATAAATAGATTCAGGCGTACTCCTAATCTTCCCCTTTTTCAACAAAACTCTCAAAGGATTAAAGAAACCTCCATAATCAATCAACGCATCCCCATATCTCAAAACATTAATCACAACAGGATCACCCTTTATCATATCATCCCACCAAGTCGAAAGCTTCACCGTATTAACATGCAAACTCTTTCGATAAGGATTCTGTGTAATAATTTTTCCCAACTCCTCACGATACCAAGCAATCAACTCCGCATCCCACCGAATCGAAACATCATCAATAATAACAATCACATCGATATCACTACCAGGCGTCGAAATCTTCTTAGCACTCGAACCAAACAAAACAACCGACTTAATCATTTGGTCAAACTTATTATAAATCTTCATCGCAAAATCCATCGCAATTTCACGCTCTCCCGCAATTCCCAAAGTCGGAGCAGAATCCTTCATCTTCTTCGTAACCCGAGTCACGTCTTTCTTAGAATTTCCATTCTTCACGCCATCCCTTTTCTTAACGACCTTCACCATCTTTTTATTACCCAGTAATTATATTTTATAAACATAAGCATCTCACGCCATCGGCGCGCCTCCAAAGCGCGACTGTCCCCCAGCCATCTGCCCTCCCAATTCAACCGGCATCGTCGTAAACCCAGCTCCAAAATAAGAATGATGCGTCTGCGGATTCAAATTCCCATATCCTCCAAAATAAGCCCCCTGCACATCCATCGCCTGACCCCAAGTCGGAGAATTCTTCATCCCATAAATCCCAGAACCAAAAGCAGCCAAAGTCATCGAATGCGGCAACTTCTTAAAATGTTGAATCATTCCACCAGCCTCGGTAATCTTCCTCATCTCATCAAGCCGTCCAGTCTTCTCAAGCTCCTCCAAAATCTCCTTAATCGGAACATTCCCTTGCCCAGGCACAAGATGAGTATCAGCATAACCAAAATTATCCGTCAAATGAATATGCTTAACCATCGACTTATCTTTACTAATAACCTTCGTCTGCTCAACAACATCCTCCGCAGTAAACCCCTTCTTCCTCATAATATTCACATGCCCAACATCCCAAGTCACACCAAGCTTCTTCTTCGCCAACTCCTCAGCCCGCTCCTTACCCATCCCATCCTTAACCAATTTATCAGAAAAATTCTTCCGCGACATCTTAACCAAATCCCTCATATCCTCAGCCCGCGAAAACGCCATCCCCTGATACATATTCTCAACAGCCAAAATCGGAGCCTTCTCCCCAAACTTATCATAACTCTTCGCAGCTAAATTCCCAAAAGTCTTCGCAGCCTTCTCCATCGCAAATTCCTCACTAAGCTGATATATCTGAGGCGTTTCATGCCGAGTAATTCTCTGCAATTCATTCAAAGACTTATCAAGTAACTGACGCTTTTTAACCGGAGCCCAAATATCCATAACATTCTGATCTTCAGAAATCGGCACAACATCATGTATATCATTACTAACTTTAGAATAATCCTCAGACAATTTTTTCAATTTCTTTTTTTGCTCAGGAGTTCCATATTTATATGCCTGACCAAAAGCTCCAATGAAAGTAAGTTCTGCATTTTCTAAAAAAAGACTAGCATTTCTCATTTTATTATAAGCTCCAACCTGTCCCGAATCAGCGTCTAATTCTCCAACTTGCTTCCAAGATTTACCACCATCAATAGGTTCAACAATATAATTCGTTCCTTCTTTAATAAACTTATTCTCATATTCCCCTAAATTCAAAGGAGCACTCCCAATAATCTCATCAACATGCTTAGTCATCTGCGCAACTTCAGTCAACTTATTCGACCACTCCCCATTATTCATAGCATCAATACTACCTTCTGCAGTAAACAACTTCCCAGGCTCACGCCCTTCAATATGCCGAACAACAGGCTTCCCATCAGGACCCCTCTCAAGAACACCGCCCTTCTCTAACAACCCTGGCATCTCAGGTCTAAACTTGAACTCCCTCTTAATCCCCTGCATCTGACCAGTCTCCCTATTAACAGCAATCCCACTCTCCATAACAAACTTCTTCTCACCAATCTTCTCATTCCCAGGTCTCCACTCCGCTCCAGGCGCTCCATTAGAAGCATGTATAACAATCGGCAAATTCCCACTCGGATCCAAAACCTGTGCCTTCTCAATAGCACCGAAAAGTCGTCTCTCGTTATCAGCTCTAGCTTCTGGACTCCAACCCTTCTCACCAAACCCAGCCGCATCCAAAATCGGCGCATGCACAGAAGGCTTAACTCCAGTCAACTTCATCAAAGCCCTCATCTCCTCAAAATGCTGCGTCGGAATAGTTTCCGCGACATCAGGTTGCAACAACGTCACCTCAAAAGCCTTCGTCCCGTGCTTAATCGCGTTCACAGTATCCCCAAGTTGATTTGCAGTCTGCGGAGAACCAGGAAAACCCAGATTAGAAGCATTCATCTGAAACCCGGTAGAACCTCCATATTCCGAATTAAAAACAGAATCCCCTCCACCATAAAATCCCTCATAACTCTCAGCCATTCATCACCTACAAATAACAATCCAAATCATTATATAAAATCTTCTCTCGCTCGCTTCCTCTTTTCCTCAGCCTCAAAATCCTTAAACCCCGCAATTTCCAACATCGATCTACCCCCCTGCCTCTCTTCCTCAACATTAGTCAAATTCTTCACATCAACATCGACAAAAGGATCGTATTCCTTATCAATACTCTCTCCATAAAAATCTGACGACTTCTTCGGCTCATAAAAATTAACATTCTCAGTCTTATCCGAAAAACCACCAACACTTTCCTCCAAATTCTGCTTCCCACCATCCGACAAAGGCAAAAAAATAACCCCTTCTTCAAGAAGTTTTTCAATATCCTCATCACCCAAAATCCTATCCTCAAATTTCTTCTTCGCATTATTCTCAATCCAATCCTCATCCAAAACAACAATTCTATCATCCTCTATAATTATACGCGGCAAATCCTCATAGTCTTCTTCGTCGACTCCCACATCGCGAAGATCATCATCTTCACCCATACAAAAACAAAGAAAACGAACTTTATCTAATTTTCTAATACATAGAAACGCCCTTAAGACGCCTCTTTTTCGAAACTCCCATCTCCAAACCAGACTTCTTCCCACCCCTACCTTTCTTCTTAGCCGTAGGTCCTCCAATATCATAACTAATACCCTGAACCTTCCCACCACCAGTCGCACCAGTATTATACAAAGAACTCTCGCTCTCCCCACTAGAAGTATTATACATACTCACAGAATTCCCACCAGAAGCAGAACCATACAAATCTCCAGCTCCACCAGAAGACACACCATACACATCCCCGCCAGAAGCAGCAGCCCCATACAAATCACCGCCGGCCCCAGCAGCCTCATAAGAAAATCCCTCCCCTTCTAAATCTTCATCATCACCAAACTCCTCAACCTCTTCCCAATCAACAGCATCCTCCAAACTCTCAGCCCGCCACTCTTCCTTCTCCTCGCCCCGAGCAAGCATTGTATCCCCAATCGAAAACTCTTTCTCACCTTCCTCCTCTTCCGAATTCTCATCCTCACCAACAAAATCCTTCTCCTCCCAACTAGAATCGCCCTCAACAACCGAAACTACATCAAGCTCCTTAACTTCATCCTCAAGCTCCTTAATCTCTTTAATACTCATGAAACCAAAAATAAAAATACATTTAACTACCTTACGAATCAATCCCCTCGACCCTTAAAAACATCCTTCCACCCAACATCACCACCCTCTTCAAGTTCCTCGGCGGCAGAAGCATCAAAATTATCAAACCCAAGCCCAGGCGGAGAAGCCATCCGATGCGCCTTCTTGTAGATATCATAAATCGTATAGAGTGTATTGCCAGCTCCACTAACAGCCGCACCCCTCATCGTCTTCTCAACAAAATTATCTTTCTTAATCTCATCAGCCTTCAAAACAATATCCTCACCCTTCTTCTTATCTTTCTTTTTCTTCTTCCCAAACAAACCAAACAAAGCCGCAAACGGATTAATATCCTGCGATTCCTTCTTCTCACCCTTCTTCTCCGCCTCTTCCTTCTCCCTTTCTTCCTTACTCTTCAAAAAATAATCCAAATCCTCTTTCAAGTCCTTCAATGCCTCTCCAGCAACATCCAAAGAAAACTCCATACTCTTATCCAAATCCGACTTCTCCAACATCTTCCTCGCCGCAGCCAACTCCTCATCATTCAAAGCATAAGCATCAAAATCAATATCAACAACACCACCCATCCCAAAACCATAATCCCCTTTCTGCGTCACTCTCTGCGAAACATGCCCCCGATATTTCAAAGTAATAATCACAACCTGATTATATTTTCTCTTAACATTATAACCACCAAACCTCTCATCACTAGAAATAGAATTCCCATCTCCATCTTTCTCAACACCAACAGCCTTCGCCCCAAACAACTGCAACTCAAACATAGTCGTAGAAAACGCATTAACAAGCGCCGCATCCTTCTCAAAACCCTTCTGACGCAACTTCTCCGCACTCTCAAGATAAGGTTTCATCCAAGCCGAATACAACTTCACAGTCTCAACCTGCGACTTCAAATAATTTTTCTCAATACTAAATCGCTTCCGAAGTTCCTTCTCACTATAATTAACCCACTTCAAAAACTCACTAATCCTAGGAATCAAAATCCTCATAACCGAATCATTAATCAAACCAACTCCACCCTCCTTCTTATCCTCACTATTCATTTTCTTCACATCCTCAACAGAATTCGCCATCATAAAAGCCTCACGCAAAGTCGAAAACCCCATCTCCATCGAAGACATCTGATGAATTGCCCCACGCCCTTTTTTGATATCAACATTATCCAACCAAATCTGCTTCAACGCTAACATTCCCTCTTCCTTCTTATTGCTCTTTTCACTCTTCGCATCATCATAATGCTCCAACCTCAGCTCAAACTCCTTCAAATCATAAATCAAATTCAAAACCGACTTCACAATCTGATTCATCCCACCAAGAATCTTCATTCCTTCCTCTTGCATCTTCGTCGCCTTCATATTCATCTCACTAAATTGTCCCGAACCCGGACTTGCCATAAAATTATCAATCGTCTTTTCCATAGCTCCCCAACCAATCTGCGCCGCAAAATCCAAAATCCAATAATAAATCGGCTCCAACTGATTCTGCTGCGAATCAAAACTAAGCTTATGATGAGCAACTTTAGCCTTATCATCCATCCCCATAGAACCAAGACCATTCTTCGTCTCTTTCATCACCTCGGCAATAGCCCACCTCAAATCTTCAGCCATACATAAAACAACAATCACGAATATATAAATCTTAACCCCAAATATTTTAATACTAACAACTCCTCTTAATCCCATGCTATTCAACAAAAAGAGGAAACAAATGGTAGACATCCGCGAACTCCAAAAAAGAGGCGTAGTCCGAATTCCCAAAAAAAATATCATAGTCCCAACAGATAACGAAGGATTCGTAGAACTAGGGCAAACCAAGAACCAAGAACCAATCACCAAAAACCAAACCAACACCGACTTCTTCGGATTTACTTCTCCAACACCGACTTCTTCCGAACCAACATCTTTTCCAACAGAATCAGATGGCTACAACAAACGAGAAGTCGACCAAAAAACAACCGATCTAGATAACAAAATCTACAAACTCGAACAAAGAATCGAACTACTAGAGAAAAAACTAGACGTCAACCAACCAGCAAATAATCTAGGAGCAATGGGATGGTAAAAATAACAGAAGAAATAATCAAAGCCTACGCACTAGAAAACGCGACAAAACATAGCGGCAAAGCCTCACAAGGAGCAGTGCTAGCAGGTCTTTTCGCAGAAGGACTAGAAAAATCCGAAATAAAAAACATCATGCCAACAATCCAACAAGTCATAAAAAAAATAAACGACCTCAAGCCAGAACAACAACAAAAAGAATTCGAGAAAATTAAAGATAAAACTTCTAAACGAGAAATCAGAACCGGATTAAAAGAATTAGAAAATGCAAAAAAGGGCGAAGTCATAATGCGATTAGCTCCCTTCCCCTCCGGACCTCTCCACATCGGAAACGCCCGAAACATGATAATCAACGACGAATACGCAAAAATGTACAACGGTCAACTTAATCTCTGGTTCGACGACACAATCGGATCCGCGAACAAAATGATAGAGACCGAAGCTTATAATTTGATTCAAGAAGGATTAGACTGGCTAGGAATTTCTTACAACAAAAAAATTCTCTACAAATCTTCCAGAACAAAAAAATACTACGAGTACGCCGAAGAGCTTCTCAAAAAAGGATATATGTACGTTTGCCACTGTCCTCAAAAAGAAATGCAAGAACTAAAAGCAAAAGGAATCGCATGCGCATGTCGAGAGCTCCCACCTATAATACAAGTCAAAAGATGGAATGAAATGTTCACAGCAAAAATGGGATCAATGACAGTTAGACTAAAAACTTCAATGACAGATCCAGATCCAGCATTCCGAGATAGAGTCATGTTCAAAATCTCCGACATCCCACATCCAAAAACTGACAAAAAATTCAGAGTCTACCCATCAATGGAATTCTCCTGGGGTATCGACGACCATATCTTCAAATCAACTCACATCCTAAGAGGAACCGATCACCACATGTCAACCCGAGTCCAAGACTTCATAAGAAACATCTTCGGCTGGCAAAACCCAGAATCATTCTACAACGGTCAACTAGAAATCTCCGGAGTAAAAATATCCAAATCACAAGGAACCAAAAAAATCAAGGAAGGCAAATACATAGGATGGAACGATCCCAGAACCTGGTCGCTACAATCCCTAAGAGATAGAGGGTTCCAACCAAAAGCAATCCGACAATTCATCCTAAGCCTCGGCATAAAAAAAGCCAACATAACAACACCAATCGAAAACCTCTATAACCTAAACAGAACCCTTCTACAAAAATCTCCAAGATTCTTCTTTATAGAAAATCCAACAAAAATCAAAATCTCCGGATGCCCTCACCTAACAGCAAAAATACCAAATCATCCAAACGGAACACAAGGAACAAGAGAAGTCAAAACAACACAAGAATTCCTAATAACACAAGAAGACCACGACCTAATGGACAACCAAGAATACAGATTAATGCACCTACTAAATTTCAAAGCCGACAAAATAGGATTAAAACCTTACGACTTCTCTTTCACCTCCGAAGAACCAACCGGCAAAACAAAATTCCTCCACTGGCTTCCTGCAACTCCAGACAACATCAAAACAGAAATCCGAATGCCAGGCGGGTCAATAAAAAAAGGACTAGGGGAATACAACCTAGAAAAATTAAAAGTAGGCGACATCATCCAATTCGAAAGATTCGGATTCTGCAGACTTCACAAAAAAGAAAAGGAAAAATTAGAATTCTGGTTCGCACATAATTAAATTCGAATCTAAAGTTCTTTTCTAAAAAACATTTTATATGGTTTAAATCCCTGTTTTTTTTCAGTAAAATTCAAAGACTCTTTATTATCTAAATGAACGTCAGCTTCTATATACTTTATTCCTTGTTCTCGAAACCAATCATAAGATTTCTTGCACAAGGAATCCATAACTCCCGTCTGCCTACAATCCTGCAAAGTCCTAACAGCAGCAATATAGCCATATCTGCTATGCTTAAAAAAAGCTGGCTTCAAAAGAATCTCCGCATTCAATGTACCTATAATAGAACTATCTTTTTCAGCAACCAAAACCAACCCATCTTCACTCTCTATATTCTTCCCAACCCACTCTCTAAATCTATCTAACATATCAACAGAAGGTTCATAAAAACTATCATATTCATAATGCTGTCCCATTAATCTAGACAAAGATTTAGCCACAACTTCCAAATCTTTACTTTCTGCATTTCTTATTATCCAATCCATTTTCAATCAACAACAATACAACTTCTCCTTATCTTTATCCGTCATCTTCCCAAACGGATTCCCACTCTTTCTAATATTCTTAACCATCTCCTCATTCCCAACCAAACCCTTCTCCAACAAAACCATCGCCTCCCGACACTTCAACACCGCATCACAAACCTTCACATTCAACGGACAAGCTTCCTCACAAGCCCGACACATATTACATTCAAACACAATCTTATCCATAACCTTCTTAGAAATTAAATCCCCCTTGCCCCGCCCCGAAAACTGCTCCTCCCTCAAAACTCTAAAAACTCCACACCTCGACTTACAAAGTCCACACTGCACACAACCATCAAAAACCTCCGCAGCCTCCTCCATCAAATTCCCAGCCTCAATCCGAGCACTCTTACTAATCTTCGCCATAAAAACTAGACAAAACCACACTACTTAAAATTTTATATTCTCCCAAAAACACAACTCAAACAGCATTACGATAAACATCATAAATCTTATCAAAACAAAAAGAATATCCTTCTTCTCCTTTACAAACAGCAGGAACAATAACATCAGCAACAAGATCCGCCTTCTCATCTCCAAACTCTATCGAAGTCTCATGCTCCTTAGCAAAAAATCTCTCTTCTAAATTTCCCATATCAACACAAACAACAAAGACTATTTAATAATTTCTATGGTAAAAAATAATCTCAAAAAAAATCCGTGTTCATCCGTGTAATCCGTGAACCATTTTATTCCCTTTTCATCCAAACCTTCAACTCATTATCATAAACCTTCCGTTTAATCTGAGCCTTCTCTCCAAAATTCAAAAGCAAACCAACCTCTTTATCAGTCGCGGTTAAATAGTTCAACAACTGATTTTCTTCTTTACCACATAATTGAACAACAGCCTTAACTTCAACAATAATCTTTCCATCAACAATAAAATCCGCAATGTAATTACCAACAACTTTCTCATCATATAAAACTTCAATAGCAGCTTGCTTTTCAAAACTCAAACCCTCTTTTTCAAACTCAATAGCCAAAGCATTTTCATAAACTTTCTCCATAAATCCATAACCAAGAATATTATAAACAGAATAAAAAGCCTTAATAATTTTCTCACTAATCTCCTCATGCCTCATACAACAAAATAATACAAATACTATTTATACCTATCCGTGTTCATTCGTGCAATCCGTGAACCATTATTTTACACTCCCAAAACACAAATCCAAATCATCCCTCTTCAAAACAACATACCGGAAATCCCCAGACCTCAAATCCCGCGAATACCCCCTCCCAACCGAAGCCGTAATAACCTCACTCCCCTGCTTCTTAATAACATCCATCGCCGGCAAAAAATCAGCATCCCCAGATAACAAAACACAAACATCACAAGAATTATCAACCAAACAAAAATCAATCATATCAGCCGCAATCGCAACATCAACACCCTTCTCAATTCTAAGCTTCTTCCCCCCACTCATCACAACCTTCAACTTCCGCGTCTTCACAACAATTCCCTTCTTCTTCAACCCAGCCAAAAAAACCATATGCTTATAATAATTCTCCTCACCAAGCTCAATATCCGGCACCGAATTATAATACCTAACTTCTTTCAAATCCAAACCAAACCTATCACAAACAACTTTCCCAATCTTACCAAAATCCAAACCCCGCGGCTTCGCAATCAAACTCTTAACATTATGATACCAATTATTTCCATCAACAAAAACAATCGCACTTCTCTTTTTCACAACTACCATACATTAACCTATTCTCAACACTACTTAAAATTTTATGAAATAAAAAAGGTAAAGCCTGGCATTCCTCGAAAGTCATACCAGGGACGTAATACATATCATAAACATCAAATATATTTAAACCTTACGTTATTCAAATTATCACCTATTCTAAAAAAACTCTATTCAGTAAGTTCAATTTGTTTCCGAATCCCATATAGCCTCGAATACGACAAAGAAAGCGCTGCAGCGGTTGCAGGAATATCAAAACCCTTATTTTCTTTACTTAACATCATAGCTTCTTCAACTGTATTAATATTTTTAACAATCGTTTTTACTATTCCAGAATATTCCTGTAAATCTCCATTCTTAAGCTGATGAGAACAATATTTATCAACATTTTTTGCAACCCTAGTAAGCTTATCAAACTCTTGACTCAGATATTCTGGATTATCATGTTCCAGCAACTCCTCTAGTATTCCTGGCAAAAGCATACTAACTCTATCCATTACAACTTGCTGATTTTCAAAAAATCTCATATTAATTCACTAAAATATACATTAATAAATGTTATTATTCTCTTGCTGTGTCGCACAAATAAACAAAAAAACCATACCCTTCCCTCTAACTTCTTCCAAACTTCCTAACTCGATCATAAATCCAGATCTTTCTCTTCAACTCCAAAAGCACATGACTTCTTTTTTTAGCC